>Ga0224534_1001312_pt1 | contig 13317 bp, 11 predicted proteins | sample 714E12024metaG_FD_172012 | JGI IMG/M metagenome (GOLD analysis project Ga0224534, IMG submission 172012) | Peat soil microbial communities from Stordalen Mire, Sweden - 717 E1 20-24 | ecosystem: Environmental > Terrestrial > Soil > Wetlands > Peat | place: Sweden: Norrbotten County, Stordalen... | reverse complement strand
CACCCCAGACAACGATCTCGTCCGCGCCCTCTTTTTGGGCCAGCCCGAGGGCCAGTTGGGTGTCGGTATCGTCCTTCTCCGGCGAATAGACATAAAAAACCGCCCCCAAGCCCTCCAGTTTCTCCCTGTCGGCCTGGGTCAGGGAATCCAGGTCCCCGACCACCCAGTTTGGAACAATGCCCAGCCTCAAAGCCAGACTCGCCCCGCCGTCGGCAGCGATCACCCGGTCATAACCCCTTGCCCGGCCGTCGTACCAGTCTGAGGTGCCATACTCTCCATTAGCCATGATCAGGCATTTCATCCAGCATCACCGAAAGATTTCATCCAGTTTAACCGTAAGCCCATTCAGGATGGGTGACTGGACAGCGCCATCCATCCCTCCTTCCTGATCCAGGGCAAATTTGCCATTATTTAGAACAAAGACCTGTATCGCTTTTTGCTTTGGGTCGACGATCCAGTATTCCTTCACGCCTAATTGTTCATAGACCTTGAATTTTTTACGGAGGTCGTAATAGGCGGTGCTCGGGGAAAGGATCTCCACCACCAGGTCGGGGCTGCCGTTGATCCGCTCCGGCTCGATGATCCCCGCTCTATCCCTACTAACAAACACGATATCGGGCTGGTATGTCTCGCTCTCTCCGAGATAGACGTCTACAGGAGCGGCTAGAACCACCCCTGCATTTTTCTCGTCGTTAAAACTCATAAAACGGTAAAACAATTTACCGGAAATTAATTGGTGATATGTACCCGGTGCAGGCGTCAAGACCAGTTCCCCTCCGATCAGTTGATACGGCGCGCCCTCGGGCAGCTTGCGGTAATCCTCGTAGGTGCAGGCGGTTTCCCTCTCCCATTGGCCTGTTGATGACATGGACATGCTTACGCCTCCCGGTGTCCCGATCTCTCTGGAATATCAGTGTACCACATTTGGGGGAAATTGCTACTGCTCCATAGTCTCCGGTTTCAACTGGCTCTAAGCTTCAGTGGGGTCTAGGCCTCGATAATATGGTTGCGTATCGCATACAGAACAAGATCGGCAATGCTATGCAAGCCGAGCTTTCGCATGATATTGCCCCTGTGGGTCTCGACGGTCTTCAGGCTCAGATTCAGCGAATTGGCGATGTCCTTGTTTGAGAGTCCCTCGGCCAGCAACTGCACTATCTCTCTTTCACGGGATGAGACCAATTCGGAAACGACATTTCTGGTATCGTTGCCTAGAAAACCCGACACCACGATGGATGAGATCTTGCTGGATATGTAAACCCCACCTTCGGACACCACTTCAATTGCATTGAGAAGCTCCTCCAGGGCATTGTCTTTCAACAGGTAGGCCACAACTCCGGCCTGGAAAGCCTTTCTGATGAACTCCTCGTTCTTGTGCATCGTCAGGATGATGACCTTGACGCCAGGCGCCTCACATTTTAAATGAGCTGCCACATCCAGGCCGTTTAAGAGCGGAAGGGAGATGTCCAGGATCACTATATCCGGCAAAAGACGGATGGTTTCCCGGAGTGTCTCGTGTCCGTCTGCGGCCTCGCCAACCACTTCAATGTTCTTCTGCGTGAGATAACTAACAAGCGATTGCCTCAGGATCTTATGGTCATCAGCCAATAATATCCGTATCTTGTCCAATGGGCACCTCCAAGATCACTGACGTCCCGGAACCGATACTGCTTCTAATATCCAAATGTCCGCCGATCATGGCAGCCCTTTCCTGCATCGATACCAGGCCTATTCCTGACGAATCGGCCTTCGGGTTAAAACCCCTGCCGTTGTCGGTGACTGAAAAAGAGAAGAAATTAGGCGTTGCTTCGTAAAATACCAGATCCACATCCGAGGCGGAAGCATGCTTGGTGATGTTGGCCAGGGATTCCTGAATGATGCGGTAGATATTCAGCTCTATGGCCTCGCTCCACTTGGGCATTCGTTCTTTAAAGCGCAGCCTTACAATCAGACCGGTTGACAACTCGATGTTGCCGGCCAGATCCCGGATGGCGCTCTTAAGGCCGTCCTCACTCAGCTTCGCCGGTCGCAAGTTCATGATAATTCCGCGCATTTCCTCGGTTGCCGACTCCACCAGGTTGATGGTGTTGTGTATGTCTTTTTCAATTGCCGGTTTGTTCCTGTCCCGTAGCCGATCGATCAACATCCCCAACTGCAGCTTGATAGCCGCCATGACCTGGCCCACACCGTCATGCAGGTCCCTGCCCAGTCTCATGCGCTCCTGTTCCTGGGTGGCGATCAAAATGCGTGACTGCTGCTTCAACATCAGGTTCTGCTCGTACAACTTGTTTTCATAATTGACCGTCCTGTTAAAGTCGAGCCAGGAGTAAATATCGTCGTACTCAACGATATTCAACCCCTTCTCCTCCTGTTCGGGCGTCACCCGCAAGCCAATAGTCCGGTTCAAGATGATGAACAGGATAAGGCCGGTTCCGAACGACCAGACAAAATTGGTTACCACCCCGGCCGTCTGGATACCAAACTGCAGCAGCCTCGAGTTCCCCAGCAAGGACCCGGAGGGGGCGAGGAGGGCGAGCATGACCGTGCCTGCGGCCCCTCCGAAGGCGTGCACCGGCACTGCCCCCACGGCATCATCCAGCCTCAGGTGTTCCAGGAAGAGGGATGAGAGGGCCACAACTGCGCCGGCGACGAAGCCGACGACACAGGAACCCATAGGCATGAGTATATTGGACCCCGCAGTGATAGCAACCAGGCCTCCCAGCGCTCCCGAGAAAACGGCCTCCATGTAGCTGCGGTTTTTGGAGAACAGCCGGGTGGCTAAAAGTGCCCCTACTACGCCGGCGGTGGCGGATAGATTGGTATTCAACAGGATTATGGCAATTCTTCCGGTTAATGTTGGAATGCTGCCGCCATTGAAGCCGAACCAGCCGAACCAGAGGATGAAGGTGCCCAGCGTGGCAAAAGGGATGTTTGATCGACCGAGATTGTGTACTTTTCCTTTCTCGTCAAACCGCCCGCGCCTGGCGCCGACCACGATGATACCGGCCAGAGCGATCCACCCGGCAGTGGCATGGACTACAGTCGCCCCGGCAAAATCAATAAAACCGATTTTTGCAAGCCACGTCAGTTGGCCTGAATAATTTCCGCCCCAGACCCAGTGGCCGTAAAGCGGATAGATCACGCCAGCCGTACAGATGGCGGCAATGATCATGGGATTGAGCTTGGTCCTTTCAGACATGCTGCTGGCAAATATGGTCACTGCTGTGGCGGCAAACATGAGCTGGAAAAAGACGTGGGCAAAAAACGGTAGATTGAGGGTGCCGCTTAAGATGGAGAGCGAGGAGAAAACATTTCCCCAAATACCGTGCCAACTGGGGCCGAACATCAATCCATAACCCCAGGTGGAGAACACGAGAGTGGCAATCACAAAAGCCAGGATATTTTCAATGGCAATACTGACCACGTTTTTAGTCTGAGCAAAGCCTACCTCATAGCAAACAAAGCCTGCCTGCATAAAAAATACAAAACATGCACAGATAATAAGCCATATATAATCAGTCGGTAGCATGCCCATTCTCCCCGGCGTTGGAAAACGGATCCTTCAATTACACTGATCTTCTGCGCATCCGCTTGATTTTAAACATTGCACAGACTTAGTTCGACAAGAATATTCTTCTTCCTCTTATTCAAACGATGACATAAATGCTCTTTTAGCTGCCTTAAGAAGGACCGGGCGATTGCGCCGATCGAGGTCATGATAGAATAGGCCCCGCTCCAAACGGCGAGCAGAAAGGCTGCTGCAGGAGTGCGGTAATTTTTGTGGTGGCCCAATATTAGACAAGGCCATCCCGCTGTCCCGGGCAAAGGAGTAGGCTTTGCGGGACAGTGAGATGGCCGATGCCGGTTCCGACTAGTTAAACAGCACGGTTGTCGCCTAAGAATGGATCTGTGTCTGCTTCCACTGCCAGCACCAACTGGTTATCGAGCAGGTAGGCCGTCTCGCCATGAAGCCACACATCCAGTCCTTCGATCTCTTCCCGCTCTCCCACCCGAACCGGGGTGAAGACGTTGATCACTTTAAGGGCGATGTAGGTCGCGACAAAAGCATATACCGCAACAAGAATGACCGCGAAGAGCTGGACCAGGAATTGATGGTAATCTCCCATCCACAGCCCGCTAATACCGTTGATGGCGCTGCTGGCGAACAACCCCAGACAGATCGTCCCCACAGCGCCTCCGACCCCGTGAACGCCCCAGACATCGAGGGCATCATCCCACTTGAGCCTGGTTTTCAATGTTATTGCCAGATAACAGATGATGGCGGCAAAAAGACCGATCAGCACTGCTCCCCAGGGCTGCACGTACCCGGCGGCAGGAGTGATGGTAGCCAGGCCGGCCACGGCGCCAGTCATGGAGGCCACGAAGCTCGGCCGTTTTTCAACTGCCCAGGCAATCAGGAACCAGGCCACCATGGCCACCGAAGCGGCGATAGTGGTATTGGCGAAGGCAAAGGCAGCCACGCCGTTGGCCGCCAGGGCGCTGCCGCTGTTAAAACCGAACCAGCCGAACCATAGCATAGCGGTGCCCAGGGCGACAAAGGGAATATTGTGTGGCCGCAAATCCTCGCCGGGATGGATGATCCGCTTGCCGACCACAAAAACCGAGGCCAGCGCAGCAATACCGGCGCTCACGTGCACAACGAGACCGCCGGCGAAATCCACCACGCCCATTTTGGCCAGGAAGCCTCCGCCCCAGATCCAATGGGCCACTGGAATATAGACCAGCAAACTCCAGACAACCAAAAAGACCAGGTAGCTTTTGAAAGTGACCCGGTCGGCGAAGGCACCGGTGATCAGTGCCGGGGTTATGACGGCGAACATCAATTGAAAGCAGAAGAATACGAGAAAGGGAATGGTGGGGCCGTATGCCGGATTGGGGCTAAAACCCACGCCATTAAGGAAGGCATATTGTAAATTTCCAATCAGGCCGTGGACATCAGGGCCGAACGCAAGACTGAAGCCGACTACAAACCAGATGATAGTTACTATGCCTATAGAGATGAAACTTTGCATCATGATGGCCAGAATATTCTTTTTTCTGACCAATCCACCGTAAAAGAATGCGAGACCGGGGGTCATGAACAAGACCAATGCGGCGCTAATCAACACAAATGCGGTATCACCGGAATTAACCACGATGCATTCCCCCCTAGAGTTGGACTGACTTGATCCTAATCCTAGGACGGGACCGGTTAATTTCATATACGGTAATGACCGCATAATGGGCTGACTTATAACGTATTTTCGTACAGTAATCGGCCCTATAGTGGACCGGCTTACAACGTATTTCCGGTATTCAAACTTCTATGTTCGGTTTGCGATCCGTGTAGGGCAAGCACATTTCTAATTTGCAATAATAGTTCGCCATGACAAGCCTGTTTAGGGCAATTATTTTAATAAATTGTCGCATTTATTTTAGTAATAAGCTGCTCTAAAACAACTATTTTAATAGATGTCCGCATTCGGGCCGGTCTGCCGGTGGATAGCCTCGTGGGTAATTGTAGTATACCCGCAATGATTCAGCCAGTCAAAATATTCAGATTCGCTCGTCCTTACTAATTTTAACCGTATTCCGGATCGCAATAAGCCATATTGCTAGCAGGCCAAAACCTTCATCTGCTCCGACCTACTAGTGAATGGCAATAAACCTGATTTTACTTATTTTATGGGAGCCATGGACGTCACCAAGCGGCGTTGACAGCAGGAGCGTTCTTCGTCGATGGGGGGCAGTTGCATCTTTAAGACATGTCCTCAAAAAGGCTATCTAAAATTGGAGCATTCCAAAACAAATTGCACTCGACAGAGGCATGCACGGAGTCAATCAATATCCTTTTCTTTTTTTAAACTCTTCAGACTGTGTCGGCTTTCTTTAAGCGCAACCGCAACTTTTTCGTCCAATTACCTATAACTTCCCCCCGTTTTTCAAGATTATCCATCCACGCAATTGCCGGCTTAATAAACTGTTTATCATTTAGCTTTGAATAAAAATATAATGCAAACTCTGCATATTTCTGAGCATGATAAACTTTTCTTTTATCATTATTATAACATTCTTCTAATATCTCCATCGCCTTTTTCATACCCTTAATTGCCGTTTCTGAACTTTTGTTTTTATTTGCCTCAAAATATATTATAGCTCGGGCATTCTTAATACTAAAATTATAAGGAAGCATATTGCTTGCCTTATCAATATCAGCAAATGCACCTGCATAATCCTCAAGCCTTGATTTATAAAGTGCCCATTGCTGCAATACATATGCGCTATTATCATATAAATATAATGTCTCATATAATTCATGTGCATCTTTTCCAAATACTTTATAAAATAAATTTGCATCATATGCTCGCCTTTTAAAAACATAATACTTGTATATTTTAAGTGGTGAAACTTCATAAATAAATCTTCGAATTACTTCTCCGTATTCTTTCTTAAAATCCCATAATAGCACTTGGTTGGTGTAGCGCGCAAATAAATTGGATCTCAAATTATAGTAATCTTGATCTACATCATCAATACTTAAAGTAATATTTGCATCTGCTAACAATGTTTTTACCTGTGATACCATATCAACAATTGCATCATATTTTTTAGTATCAAAATATGCCATTAAAGTATCAACGGATAAGGCCGATCTATTTACTGTTAAATAAGAAGTAACAGCAATTAGATCAAATCCGAAAGACAGACTTCTTCTAATTTTATTTAAGATAGTTCTAATTTGATTAATAGTGATAAATTCATTAACATTATTGGACAGCATTTCCAGCATAGAATATTTTTCAGAATCGTCTTCTTTATAATGAAATTCCTCTGTCCTTATAGGCGCTGGTATTTTGTCAAAAATTTGTTGCGCTTCAAATTTACTAAGGTCACCAATTTCAATTTGTTTATAATCAATACCATCAATTAAATGCTTACATGATTCAAACACAAAGTCATCAGTAAAACCTAATATTCTTATATTGGAACTTTCTGCAAATATTTTATAAGTTATAATATCATCAGCACAGTTATCCATAAATACTGTGGCCTGAGAACCATTCAAATATTTTAGTAAATATCTCGCCTGTTCCGGAGTTAATTCACTAACATATAATTTATTCTCCTCATTCATTTTATTTGCTAACTGCATTAATAATGTAGTCTTTCCAGAAAAAGACATCCCTAAAACAATTATGTTCTTATGCGCCAAGGACTGATCGTAGAGATAGTTTACATATGTTGTTTCATATGCATGATTTGCCAATATATTATACCAATGAGTACTTGCATTGCTATAATAGTCTATGGCCGGAACAGCTTCGACTTGATTAATAGTTGGTATTCTATATGGTTCTAGTACTTTATTGACAGCAATTGATTTATGGGTAGGATCAGCGATTGGTAAAGTAACGTTCTCTTTGATCCAAGTTAATAGTTCTTCTGTGTTGCCTTCAATTATTAAACAGCCAGCTCGCCGATATAACTCAATATTACTGCTACCAGGTAAACATTGAATCCAAAAATTTTGTGCTTTACGTTCTAATACGTGGGCAACACATTTTAAGACACCACTATCGTGTAGTCCATATCCCCAGAATAATGTTGGAGATTCGATGAGCTTAGCAAACATTACATTAAACAAATCAACGTTTTTCTTGTCTACTAGAGCTAAGTCAAATTTTCCAAAATAAAGATATGAATCCGTATTTACAACATCACCATGTAAAGGGATATATTGAAGTAACGCCTTACTCTTTTTTAAAGCACCATAATAAGTTATACTATTTAAAAAGTAACGACTACTATTATCCATAACACAATGAATAATATTATCAATATTTGTCGTAATAAAAGAATTTATATTAATGTTATTGAGATTATTATATAATTCATTATAATTGTGAACAGTAAATTTTGCTCTTAAATAGTTTTGGTATTTCTGTTTTTCTCCGCCTAGATTAACAAGCGTTGATATGGATTCTAGCAGCCTGTGTGAATAGTCACTGATCTTTGATAAAATATCGCATATTAGGCAGGATATCCAGATATAATGTCGAATATGTTCATTATGATGAAGAAATTTAAAGAATACTTACCAAATCAACCGTTTCTGTTTCCTCCGTCATTAAATGACTGGCTTCCCAAGGATCATCCGGCCCATTTTATCGACGAGGTTGTGGAGTGCCTCGATCTCAGGGCCATCTACAATGACTACGGAATTAAAGGCCAGCCTCCCTATAATCCAGCCATGATGGTAAAGGTATTTCTTTACGCCCTATCCAAGGGCATTCAATCATCAAGGAAGATCGAGAAAGCACTCTACGATGATGTTGCGCTCAGATATCTATCAGGCAACCAACAACCCGATCACTGGACGATCTCCGAGTTCAGGAGAAGACACCACCAGGCGCTGGGAGATCTCTTTATTCAGTCAATCAAACTGGCCCAGAAAGCCGGGTTGGTAAAACTGAATCATGTCTCCGTCGACGGCACCAAGATCAAGGCCAATGCATCCAAACATTCTGCTATGAGTTATGCCCACATGCAGACGGAAGAGATCCGGCTATCCCAGGAGATCGAGCGCCTCTTCAAAGAGATGGCACGAAACGACAAGGAAGAGGACAGGCTCTACGGCCAGCGCCGGGGAGATGAACTCCCGGAGCAACTCTCTACCGTTGAGAAACGTCTCGAGGCCATCAAGAAGGCCAAGGCTGAACTGGAAGCAGATGCCCGTCAGAAACAACAGGAGCAACTGCAAAAAGAGCAACGGCAAAAAGAACAGGATGCCAAGCCAAAAAAGAAGAAACACATCCGGAAACGTAAAAAGAAGCAGATCGCCGGTGAGCCTGATCCTAAAGCTCAGAAGAACTTCACCGATCCTGAATCGAAGATCATGCTCAGTTCAGATAAGGCCTTCATCCAGGGATACAACGCCCAGGCTGCGGTAGATGCCAAACATCAGATTATCATCGCCGCCGATGTCACTGACCAGCCCAATGACAAGAACCAGCTGATAGGCCAGATCGATCAGGCAAAAGAGAACACCGGATCTTATCCCAGAGAAGTCTCTGCTGACGCCGGTTATTACAGCGAGGACAACGTCAAGTATGTGATGCAGAAACAGATCGATGTTTACATACCGCCGGAAAAGATCAAACATAGTGAGTGGCGGGATATGAAGTTCACATTCAGGGGCCGGATCCCCTGTGATATCTCCATCAAGGATCTGATGCGGCGAAAGCTCAGGACCAAATATGGCCGCAAGAAATACAAGCTGAGACAGATGACGGTGGAGCCAGTATTCGGTGTTATCAAGGAACAGTTCGGTCTGCGGCAGTTTCTGCTGCGAGGCCAGGCCAAAGTGCGCTCCATGTGGCGGCTAACCTGTGCCGTCTTCAATCTCATGAAGCTCTACAGAAACAAAGTGGATCTGAAAGCGCTGACAGCGACCACTTAGAGCGGGTACCGGGAATAAAACAACAACTTCTATACTAAGAATGACAAGAATTACCGATTGTGATTTTCATGCAGTTGTTTTCGCTATTGTTTCAGAAACTAGAACCCACACAGGCTGCTAGGTCATTTCCATATGTATCTGGTATGTTAAATATTGCACATATCTCTGGACATAATTCAGAAACTGTTGGAAGTTTTGTCCCATCTGGGGCAGCAAGAGTTGAAAATCCAGAACCTGTAAATATGTTTATTCCATTTTGTAATGCTTCTTTGAATAAATGTTCCATATCAATATTCATTTATTCAATACCTCCATTTTTAATTATCTATTACTTAATTTAATTAAATATTCTTTAATGTCTTTATATACTAATACTTTTGTTTTACTAGTTATTATATTTCCGTGTGGAAAGGCTACCTTAAAAAAATATGTGCTTAAATTAGGTACTATACAACCTAAGGAACTATTGGTGTCTGCTTTATCAAGTTTATAAATGTTGGAAATATATTTTTTTATTAATTTGAAAACCTTCATATGCAATAAGCATACAACTTTGGGTTCATGTTGGATAATCTCTTCAAGTAAATGTTCTACATTTTCCTGAACAGGCTTGACTTTTCTGCTATCACTCTCAGCAATTTGTGGCACAAGGTCTGTAATACCAAATTCCCAATTCATATAATTATGCTTATTATTTCCAAATACTTGTTCATCAGCATTTTTCTTATCAACATATGCGCTAATAAGCCCTGATTCTTTTAACTGATTCCAAAAAGCTTGATTAACAGAAAAATAGTGTTCGTTATCGCTTGACCCTTTTGCTGGGTTAAGTCCGATAAAAAGAATGTCCAAGTTGTCTCTTAAAAATGGTCTAAGCTTTGACTGAGCTGACATTTGCCCTCCATCAAAATTATATTTCCATAAAGGGCTTAGCCCCTAAATGTGAAGGCTCAGCAGAGAATGATGCTTACGATCTAAAAAGGACCTTTTCTTGCAATAGCAAAGTCTAACCATTCAGCTTTTTCCTTTGCTCATTTTATTAATTCCTTCATTTTAATCTTCGCTTTATCATCCATGATCTACTAGCTCAACCCAAATAGTCCAATCTTCCTTAGGCAATAATTGATCAAGTCAATTATATGAAACAAGATTTTATAAATCTCTAAGCTTCTCTTCGGGAATCAATATCTATCCATACTATAAAAGATTATATTATATCCACTGCTTAGTATATTTTGAGTAATTATATTCATCTATAACTTTAATTAATGTTTTATCGCTGCAAATATTATCTTTTATGCTGGTAGCTATAAGTTTTATTTTAAAACAAAATAACAAGTATTTCTTAGAGGGGTCAGTATAGGAATCGCAGCGACATTCGTACTCTTCCTGGATTGCAATATCCCAAGGAGGAACAAAGTTTGGAGCGAGGATATGTAATGCCTTTGATGCCGCAACGGGTGCATTATATTTACCTTTAGCTGCTAGGGCAACCGAAAAATTGTTAAATAATTCTTTTACTCGATCACAATCTAAATCGGTTAATGTTATGATATTTCTGCTCTTATATTCATCAATTATTGTGAAATTATCTTGAATGCATTTTAATAATATGTTTGAGTCATATAAACCAAACCTATTTGATGCTGTATTCCAAGAGACAAGCAAAGCGTTTATGCCAACTACCATTTCAATTGGTTTACCCCAAAAGCTATTAATATAAAAAATAGCTGTTCGATATACCGCATCACGCAACTCTCTTTTTTCAAATTCTTCATGTCCTCTTAATTAGGTCTTCTTTAGATGGAATTATCATAGCCCTTCTTCTCTTCAGCTTAATGACTTGTGGCACAATTATGCTCGCGAACCTGATGGTTTGTTGGAATCGCAAGCATCAATAAGTACAATGTTCTGATCGTGCTCAAGCCCAAGCCGCCTTAGTATTCGGTGAACCTTTTCGAGCTCTAGATCATTAAAATACAAAACAACTTTGATAGACGGGTGAGTAGTGTCACTTGCTGCTTCATAGGCCTTACACTGATTTTGAAGATTTCTTTCCAATTGCGTGTTTTTAGCTAGCTTGAACTCTATAATTGTTTTGTCACTGGCCCCGCGAGAGACCTTAAAGTCTGCCGGCCCGCGGCCATCATTAGCTTCTCTAGTGACATCTGGTGTGGCCGCAAACCATGTCAGCCGATAGAGAATTTGCAAGTCAGTCTCCCTCTGTAACGGAACACCTTTAACATAAAAAATTCTGTAGCCGCCCTTATTTTCGATTATATCCTTTATAAACATCACCCGTTGGAGCGCCTCTTCATGGGTGTTGTATGGAAGGCGATAGAAACCTTCTGGCTCAAGAAAGTTTGATACCAGGACACGCAATTGATCTACAAAAATAGCCTCTGCCTCTCTCACTCGCTCCTCGGCATAAGATGTGGCTCGGTCTCCGCTATCCTCTTTATCGCGTATATAATAATCAAGCACCTGGGGGAACAGCTCTACCGCTCTTTTCATGGCTTCCTTAACATCTTTCTTGCTAACCTTGGGGCCACGCGGTATTGCCCTGAGAAGATAGTCATTTATTTGGGCGCGGAGCGTGTCATCCGGCAGAGCATAGGCTATCTCTGGAAAGCGGTCTAGGAGTTCCGGGCGATTGATCCAGGCTTCATCTTTCGTGAGAATATCTTTCGGGGTTAATAAAACAAAATCATCGTGGGGGTAAGGTTCTTCTAAATGTACAAAAGGCAATTCGAATGATTCTGTGGCCCACGAGCGAGTGCTATAGTCAAATCTTACTTTTCTAAGGGTAACACGCCGCCGCTGGGATGAATCGAGGTATTTAAGGGCAAGGGTTTGGGTGTAATCGCACAGGTATTCCTTGATTAGATTGGTTGTAAAATCGCTTATGTTGTCCCGGCCAACACCATCGCTAATTAGGCATAGCTTCTCAAGATGACTGCTCCTGGTCACTACCTCATTCCCGAAATCGCTAAAAACATTTCTCAAGTTTCGGTATAGCGCTCTGGCGAAGTCCATCCCCAGCCCTCGCCCCTCATTCCCGGCTATGCTAAATCCAAGCCAGTTCTGCTTAACCTCAGGGAATGTAAACCATTCCCTCATCAGCGGGATTGGTAATTCGCCAGCTAAAGATACTTCTTTGAGAAACCTCATGTAGCTGATAATTCTGTCGTGGAGTTGCTGGTAGGTTTCGTTTTTGCTGTTGAACAACAGGAATGGGTCAATAAATAGCGGAAGGTCATTTATAAGCGATACATTAAAAGCTCCATATTCCCTTATAGCCTCTGGGGGAACTGAAAAGTAGTCTGAAAAATATATGTCAGCCATTTAGCAGCACCTCCCAAGCCACGGCAGGATGTCCGCAATCTCCACGGATCCTTCACATTCGACCCAAAAAATCTTTTGTCGAACGTAATTTTATTTTTGTTATAATCCTGCTAAGATCTATTTGCAACCATGTATGACATAATTCGTCATCATTAGTCAATATCCTCTAGTCTAGGAACTTTATACCACAAACATTTAAAGAAGGTGGTGCGTTTATGTCACAGCTACCATTCGATATAACCGAAGCCATGATTCAATGTTTTGGCAAATGTTTTTACTACAAAGATCCCGTAGCTGCTTTTATGGAAGCATCCGGTGTCCCCCGAGATCTTATTAATAAATATCGTGATGAGCATAAGTTTGTTTGGGCGCGACGTGTCCTCTCATGTCATTAACCACTTTATTTGACGGTAACTTCGGAACCGAAAATGACGGGGAAGAATTCCATTTGCAACCGACACTGGCGGTGGCGTTTCCCTTTCGCCTGATGATAAAGCAAGCCCCGGCGACGG
>Ga0224534_1001309_pt1 | contig 13340 bp, 11 predicted proteins | sample 714E12024metaG_FD_172012 | JGI IMG/M metagenome (GOLD analysis project Ga0224534, IMG submission 172012) | Peat soil microbial communities from Stordalen Mire, Sweden - 717 E1 20-24 | ecosystem: Environmental > Terrestrial > Soil > Wetlands > Peat | place: Sweden: Norrbotten County, Stordalen... | reverse complement strand
GGAATTTGGCAAAGGAGCGGGTCTGGGTCTGTCAATCGCGAATCATGTGGTGGTCGAACATGGCGGCTGGATGGAAGTTGACAGCGAACCGGGTCGCGGCAGCCGGTTTCATGTTTTTCTTCCCCGAGCCGTGACGGCCACGGCGCCGCCGGCGGAGCCCGCCGGGGGAGGCGCGGCGGTCGGTACGGCTCTGGAAGGGGATGAAACCGTGCTGGTGGTGGATGACGAACAACCCGTGCGCGAGGTGATCAGGGCCATGCTCGCATTCCGGGGCTATCAGGTGGTGGAAGCCGGGGACGGCACGGAAGCGGTGGATCGCTTTCGCGCGGCCAACGGAGACATTGATCTGGTGCTCCTGGATATTCAGATGCCTCGCATGAACGGATGGGATACGTTGGAAAAGCTCCACAAGTTGGATTCGGAGATCCCGGTCCTTCTGCTGAGCGGAGGAGTTTCGGAGCCGCCCGCCGACCGCATCGCTTCGTCGCGCCCGGCGGCCGTCCTGCAGAAGCCTTTCGCCAGCGCCGAACTGCTTCGCATGGTGCGGAAAATTCTGGATTCAACCCGCCGCCCCGGGTGAGGGCCGGGAATTCGCGGGGACGGGTCAGGCACGGAAGACCACGTCCAGAGAGCAGAGTGCGCCGCCGTACAACATCAGGATGATTTGTCCCGGGGAGGCGGTCAGGGTCGAAATCTGGCGGTACGACTTCCAGGGATTAACAACAGGCATGGTGTGTCGCTGACGGGGAAAACCTTAATGTTTGATGTGCAGAGCCAGGAGAATGGCTATCCGCTCCTCGAAATAATCGGGGGGATAGTGTTCGTCGGAAGCGAGTTGCATTGCCTGGTCCACCTTGCCCTGGCGGACCAGCGGGGTGGCGTTCAGTTTGTCCTGGAGGGATGCGGCCATTGAAGATGACGCGGAAAATGTCGTCGAGTCCGATGCGGCGGGGGTTGTGTCCTGTCGCCCGACCGGCGGGCTCAATTCTGTTTTCGGAATCTGACCCGGATTGAACTCGATTTCCATAAAAATCACTCGATCTCTCTTTCAGCTTCAGCGCCCCTTTTTGTCTTTCCATCACCTGCGTGGCCATCGGAAGCTGCGGGTGAAACTTGAGGACTTTCTCAGCGGTTCGGAAGGGTCTGAAGAACCTGGGCGGCCGCGTACTGTCCAAATCGTCTGAAGGAGTGGCTCATCAACCATTCATCGCGCCTTCCGGGCCAAACGTGGCTTGCATTTCAGCGTTGGAACTCTACGCTGCACCTGGGCGGTCGGATTGATTTGAACGCCCGAGCTTAAGAGCAAACCATGAACCGCCAGACCTGGCAGAATTTTGAGGATTTACGCAAGGCGGCCGAACAGGGCGGCACGCAGGCGCAATGCCACCTGGGCGTTTGCTACCAGACCGGCCAGGGTGTGCAACAGGATTACCAGGAAGCGGTGAAATGGTTTCGCAAGGCGGCCGAGCAGAACGATTCCGTGGCGCAATGTTATCTCGGCTTCTGCTATCAGGCGGGCCTGGGCGTGCCGCAGGAATATGGACAGGCAGCCAAATGGTTTCGGGAGGCGGCTGAGCAGAACGATCCGGCGGCACAGTTCAACCTGGGTGTCCTTTACGAAACCGGCCAGGGTGTCCCGCAGAACTATGCCGAAGCCGTCAAATGGTATCACGCCGCGGCCGAGCAGGGCGAACCTCAGGCACAATTCAACCTTGGTGTGTTCTACGAACAAGGCCACGTCGTGCCGCAGAATTTCGAGGAGGCGGTGAAATGGTACCGTCTTGCGGCGGAACAGGAAGTCGCGCCCGCCCAATGCAATCTCGGGCTCTGCTACCAAACCGGTCGCGGAGTGGAGCAGAATACGCAGGAGGCCGTCAAGTGGTTCATCCGCGCCGCCCGGCAGGGCGACAAAACCGCCCAGCACAATCTCGGCGTCCACTATGCAACGTCCGAAGAAGCATACGCGCCGGAGGCCCGGGAGGCGCCGGAGGCGGCTTCTGAGGAAGCGTCCGAGGAAGTGGATTGATCCCCACGGTTTTCAGGCGCAGCGCGCGCCATCACGGACGATGCCTGATGGCGAGCGCTGAATCGTGCCTCCGCACCTCTTCGGCCATGATCGAGTCGCTTCCCGTTCATCCCGCAGCATTCGGATTAAGCGGTTGTCACGATGTTTGAGCTGTTGAAAACGGACGCGCACAGCAAAGCGCGGTTGGGCCGGTTGACCACCCCGCACGGCGTCATCGAGACGCCCGTGTTCATGTCGGTCGGCACTCAAGCCAGTGTCAAGGCGTTGGACCCGCGCGAATTGCGCGAGGTGGGCGCGGAGATCATCCTCGGAAACGCTTACCATTTGAGCATCCGGCCCGGAATCGAAATCATCCGCGCCGCCGGCGGTTTGCATCGTTTTATGAGTTGGGACGGCCCGATACTGACCGACAGCGGCGGGTTCCAGGTCTTCAGCCTTTCCCGGATTCGCAAAATCAAACCGCATGGCGTTGAGTTCCGGTCGCACCTGGATGGCACCCTCCTGTTTCTCGGCCCGAAGGAAGCGATGGAGATCCAACGTGTCCTGGCGTCAGACATCGCCATGGTTTTCGACGATTGCCCGCCGCACACGAGCACATCGCGGGAACTACAGGCCGCCGTCGAGCGGACGATTCGCTGGGCCCGTGAATGCCGCGAGCAACCGCGCTCCGCGAGACAGCTTGTTTTTGGCATCGTCCAGGGCGGGGCAGCCCCTGCCCTGCGGGAGGAATGCGCCCGGGCGCTCGTGGAAATGGAATTTGACGGTTACGCAATCGGCGGCGTGAGCGTGGGCGAACCGGAGCCGGAGATGATGAAGGCCATCGAAGCCACCGAGCCTTTTCTCCCGGCCCATCTGCCGCGCTACGCGATGGGGTTGGGAACGCCGGCGCAATTGCTGGAATTGATCGCCCGTGGGGTGGACATGTTTGACTGCGTCCTGCCCACGCGCGTGGCGCGAAATGGGACCGCCTTCACGCGCCGAGGCACCATCAACATCAAGGCCGCTCCAAACAAGGCCGATTTCCGGCCGGTCGAGGAAGGCTGCGACTGCTTTGCTTGCCGCCATTTCACCCGCGCGTATTTGCGTCACTTGTTGAACGTGGAAGAAATCCTCGGGTTACGAATGTTGAGCGTGCACAACACGCACGTGTTCATGAAAGTGATGGCCGACGCGCGTAACGCCATTGCGGCCGGAACCTTCGGGGAATACCGTCGCGAATTCGCGGCGAACTATCGACCGACGCAAAGAGTTCTCCTGGCACGGGCGGCGGCGGCCGGTCGATGATCGGGTCCGGCCTCCGGCGCCAGAAAAGGACTTGCTCACGCTCGGGACTCAGTTCCCGAGGCCGGGGTTCCCTCGAACTTGCTCAGTTCACGAGCAACCTGCCCGATGAGGCCTTTCCAGTCTCCGCGCGCGGTTTGGCGGAATAAGCGCATCGTGGGATACCAGGGAGAATCTTCACGCTCGACCATCCATCGCCATTCCGCCTCGAATGGCAGCAAAGTCCAGACACATTTGCCAAGCGCCCCCGCCAGATGCGCCACCGCAGTGTCAACGGCAATGACCAGGTCCAGTTGCACGATGGCCTGCGCCGTGTCTCCGAAATCCCGGAATCGGCTGCCCAGATCCGTGATGGCGCCCTCTAACCCGGCCCGACCCAGCTCCTGCGCGCTGTTTCCAACCTGCAGGCTGTACCACCGAACTCCCGGCAATTGCATCAGTGGACAAAAACAGTCCACCGGCATGGAACGGTTGTGATCGTTCCGGTGCGAAGGTTCACCCGCCCAGGCAATGCCGACGTTGAGACACGGGTCGAGGACTCCGTCCAGATGGAAATCATTTCGTGACACGGTGAAATAGGGAACCTCCGCCGGGACGGTCTGGAGGTTGGTTTCAAAAACCGCAGGCAGACTCATCAAAGGGGCGTGGACATCGAAGTGCGGCAGCGCTCCCCGGTTCGTGACCACTTCACGCACGCCGGGAACCGTTTCGATCAGCGGGCGTAGCGGGCGCGGGCAGCCGACGATGACCTCGCCGCCGCGCCGCGCCACGAGCGTGGCGTAACGCACGAACTGGATTGCGTCGCCATACCCCTGCTCGGCGTGAAGGAAAATGCGGCGGCCGTTGAGGTCCGATCCCTCCCAACGGGGCTGTTTGAATTCAGCGGCTGGAGTCGCAAAGTCGCTCTGTTTCCATCTCCATTCGTATTCCTTCTACCCCCGTCTGAAATCCCCCGTTGCCAGCAGCGTGGTGCCCAGTTCCCAGTGGGCTTCGGAATTGTGCGGTTCGCACTGAAGGGCCTTTTCGAAGCAGCGCAACGCAGCTTCGGTATCGCGACACTGCCGCAGCACCGAACCGAGGTTGACGAGCGCATCGACATATCCGGGTCGCAATTCGACCGCCTTTCGATAGCCGGCGATCGCTTCGTCGAATCGACCCAGATTCTGAAGCACGAGTCCAAGATTGTAATGCGCGTCGGGATTGGCAGGGTCGATTTGAAGTTCGCGCCGGCACGACGCGGCCGCTTCCTCGAAGCGATTGAGCCTCTTCAGAAGACTGCCGCGAAACAAATTGAGTTTCGGAAAGTCGGGTTTGAGCCGGAGCGCTTTTTGCAGACAAACGACTGCCTCGTCCAACTAATTGAGCCGACCCAGAATGACCCCAAGCTGGCAGAAGGCCTCGAAGCAATCCGGCTGGCGCCGTGTGAGTTCGAAATAGCATTGTGCCGCCTCCAGCAATTCGTTCTGCTGAAAGTGCCGTTGCGCCACACTCAGCAGATCGCGCACATCCCCCCCCGAAACCCGAGTCTTGTTCGTCAAGGTTGGCGGCATTGGATGGGCAGGAAAGTATTACGCGGGAAGAATATACCCACCGCACCGAACATTCGATGAATCCCAGGAAAAGCACCCGTTTTCAGTCAAATTTCGGATGGCAAGAGAATGAGCCGGCGTCATTCTGTTCCTGGGAGCAACTCGCGTGCCCCGGATCCGGCAATCCGCAAGTCCCCAATGACTCGGGACGCCAGTTTCGAGGCGCTGTCGATCGGAGCCGTGGCTTCCACGCCAGCCAGTTGATCGAATACACCCTCGAACCCAACCCGGATGCCGAGGATGACAATGGTGGCCGTGCGCAAGCACCTCCATCCGAAAAACTCTCGTTCGCTTTCTCCACCGCTGACGTGGTGGTCCTGGGCTGGCGGCTCGGACGCTTACACAATATCCACAACCGGTTAGTGGTTCGGTTGGCCCATAGGGATGTCTCTGCCAAAATCTCAATCGGCTGGCTCCAAATTCCGCGAGCCGTTTGGATTAACGACATAGCCGATCTCAATGGCACTGTGGTCTTTGTAAATCGCATTAACCTCCACTTGCATGTGACCGTAGACTTGTCCATTCCGAGAACGAATGAAGAACTGATTCTTGACCAACGGAGCCCACGTTACATTAGAAGGGACCAATTCCATTTGGAACCTTGGCTTGTATCCGGATTCGGGAGCCAGATACATAAACTCGTCATCCGTTGTCAGCAACCCACCACCAACGCCTTCAATTATAAACGACCACTGATACCTGTCTCTCGAGTTGACACCATTTGGTCGCAGAATTGATACTCGCAGATCGCCATCAGCCTCTCCTTCGACTTTCTTGCCTCGTACTAGATCCAGTGTATAAACTCGTCCGTCAGGGATAATGCCGAATAGTTTGCTTCCCTCCACGAGTGACTCTTTCGGTCCCTTCTTCCACATTTTGTAAATGATAGGGTTGTTAGGATCGCCCGTTGCTCCTTTTGAATAGTCCAAGAATTTTAGGATTTTCCCGGACAGCTTATACCCCTCCTTTTGTATGTCTTCCACTGTCAAGATGTCCCCCGTGGCGTCTTCCAAACGGAACGATCCACTGGTGTCGGTTGTTTTTTCAAATCGCTCTGAATGTCCATCGCCGCCAAATGCAGAAGGTGCCACGACAGTCCAGTGGCGCACACTCAACGCAATATGTGCGCCCGATACAGGATTACCATCTTGATCGACCACTCTGCCATAGAATTGAATCGGCACGTTTTGCGACTCCATATACTGGCGAATCTCTTCCTTGGAACCATTCTTATCGCGCGGAGCTGCCGCAGAAGTGGTCGATGCAGAAGTAGCGGCTTGAATGTCGTTTCGAGGTCGGTTCGAAACGGCTGTGCTCGCTGAGGCAGTTGCCTCTGAGTGAACGGGTTCCTCTTGCGACGTCGCATCAGACTCATGGCGTCTTGGTCGTAGCCACAGCAGGACAACCAATATCGCAAACGCTAAAGCCAACGTGAGTATTACAAATCTGGATTTCATCATCAGTCCTCTTGTTTGAGGCCCATTCGAATGAGCACTCTATCCCAGAACACCGCTCTACTCATGTTGTCGGAGCGAAATTCTCCACTATGGCATTTATGCGTGCTGTCAAAATTGTAGGGGGCGATATCCAGCTCGACTTGGTCGGCTGGAATGAAGGATCCGCCAACATTTGGCTGTGCGCCGAGCGCGTAACAGCGTGCCTCGTCGCAAAAGGCGAATATTTCATACGTATTCTGAGGAAAGAAGAGTTCTGTTGAGGGATCAATATACCCACTATAAAAGTTACCCTCACTATAGAAATATGGCCTGTCGTCATCCGGCTTCGTATCCTGGTTCAACTGCCAGAGCAATGTGCCAAGCGCATAGTCATTCGTGTTGTAGAAATTCACATACGTTCCGGCTCCAGCCGATCCATTGAAATAGGATGGAGCAGCGGCTGTCCAATAATGGGCATAACAATTTGGCGTTCCAGAATCAAAAGGGAAGGGAATTGTGCGAGTCGTGGCTGCCGGATCATAGCAGTGAGCAGGAACTGCGGCTTGCATTGCAACGTATGTATTGACTACATGGCTTGTTCCGGCCTGCCGCAGGGCCTCTCCGGCCACCACGTTCCCCATGCTATGGGCCATGAGATAGACGCTTCCGGGATATTGAGCATTCAAGGTGTTCAAAAGGTTGAGCAGTCCCGTGGCCGATGCCCACGCGTTGGATTCGCTTCTGTCGTAATTCTCCGGGTCCGTGACCGCATTGTTCCAGCTATCGCCTATCGGGCCGAAATCGTGATCTGTGGGCCAGCGGAAAATACCGAAGCGGCCCTGGTACCCTTGCCAATAAAGCCGTTTGAAAGCGGCTTCGGCATATCGATCTTTCTCCCATGTTTCCATGTTCCAGCCATGGACGAACAGGATGTAAGGTGTGCTGGCATCAGCGTTGGTGGGATATTGGAATGGAATGGTCTCACCTGACGGTAAATCCTCATCTGCTCGTTGCGCGATGTTGGTGGGGGCATAAGCCGGCCGTTCGCCGACCGTCCACCGCTCATACATATCTTTAATGTCCACGATCTGAATATAAGCTTTTGTGCTGGCAATAATGTTTTGGTTTGGATCTGAAACCCGTAAGGTTATGTCAGCTTCTCCCGGTTGTGGACAGCAAAAGATGAAATGCTCTCCCAGATTTGGCTTGCCATTGAGGACAATGGGCAAACCGCTCGCCAACACCCCGAGGAACAGAGAACTTGAGTTCGCGACTTGACTCGAGGCTGTTGCCTCATCGAACAGATAATTGGTGCCGCCGTCCGCCTCAACCGCTCGGAATATTTTGAGTTGCTGGCCGCCGGTTGCTATTAGTTGCACCGTGTAGTTCGTCGGCAGCGCGGCCATGAGGGAAGACAGTCCCGGAATCCACAGGCGGGCATAGTCCTCCAAGTCGCGCGTGCAGGGAATCACCGGAATGAAATTGGACGTATAGAGGCCATCGGGCACTTGCTGCAACGCTGGGAGATTGGCAATGTCGTCTGCCCCGAGGTCGTCCTGCTCCTGATCACAATTCTGTCCCACAATATTGCAATCCACGCTGTGCCATCTATCGTAGTTGTTATTCGCCCAAAAAACAAACGGGCGATTCATTGATGTATCGTCAGATCCTGCAAGCGATGTGTCCATGACTCCATCATGATTTACGTCCAACTGTATTTTGACGCAATAGACCGTGGCGGTGCCACGCTGGGACGGAAAGTCAATATCCGGCATTGTCACCAGCGCCGCTGGGCCGGGATTCGTTGGAAAGAACTCTCCGTACGGAGACAAAACGCCAGCCTGTGTAGTGGTCACCACGCCGTTAGAATTTATCTCATACGCATTATCGAAATATTGCTGCAAATACCCGAATGTGTTCGGGTAGCCGTTGGTGATCGCCTGCTTTGCCCAGCCGGAGAACAGCGCAGGCTGTCCCCATCCTGCAACCAAGAAGGGGGCAGCATTCGTGGGATCGAAACCAATATCGCCTGGGGTGTTTCCATTAGAACCGAGAAAGAAATTGTCAAAATAATACTTTACAGTCTGGAGACCAGCCGGGGTGACACCTGCAAAAAGCCTGGATGACTCAGTCGTTACGAGTGGGCCAATTGGATGATTTGCTGATACTGTCCAACTGGTGTTGCTGTTAAGTACCAATACAGAGTTGATGGGGAGGCCGTATGCGTTGCGAGTGCCGCTATTTAAGCCAAGACTGCCGTCTTGGTAAGGCACGAGACCAAGTTCAGAAAACGCTGCCGGGTCGTCATTCGGTATGTATAGGTTGCGATAATATAAGTAGGAAGAGTTGTCCAAAGAAAACGCTAATGGTGGTGGATTCGTAAATACTTGGAGCTGATACTTAGGTTCAAAAATAGCACGCCAGTCGTGCAGGACGGAATAGGCGGCGCCAGTGCCACCCCAGCCTAGAACAGATTCGGCGGCTGGAGGAGTACCCCAAATCCCCAATCCATCCGTTGGATTGAAAACGAAGTTGCGCCAGGTAAAGTTCTGGTAAACCGGCATCATTCCATCAAACTGACCACCGAAATACCCGGAGTATGCGTAGTCATTGGTCATCTCCTGATAGTAAAGTGAGTAAGTTACCGTGCCTGCCTCTTGGTCGACGTATCCAAAATATAAACCGAACTGACGATCAACTGTAGCGGAACGGAGAAGAAACTGAAGATTCTGTTTCAGTTGTGCTGACGCATTTACAAATGCATGATGCTGAGGCCAGCTATTATAATCTAGCCACCAAGACTTTAGCAATTCCGTCATGTTGGCGCTGAATGTGCCGTCTGTCGTAATTCTCCTAGCGTAGGCATAATACCCATAAGTATTTGACAAGTATTGTTCCGTTTGGGCTTCTGGCAGTATTGCCATATCATTCGTAAATGCCGATATGGGAACATCGAAATAGATTTCTTGGCCGTTGCTGTCGGTCCCTCCATTATAAACACGGACTGCTGCTAAGTTGGTTGCGGGAGACGTGACCAACAGGCAGAAGTGTCCTTCTTGACCACGTACGAGATTTGCATCCTGCCAAATATTATCTGTTGCAAACTCGCCATCCCATTGGTTCAGTGATGTCGCTCCATTTGTGTAGATAGCATCAACGGAATAATAATCGTTAGGGTTAAAATAAACATAAGGAAGCGCGTTGGTAAAACGTGTGGCGCTAGGCCCAACGCTACCAAGTGTACCGTAGAAATAACTTTCTATTTCATATCCAATGACCGCTCCGCTCGTTGGTTGCCAACTGATGATAACGTTCATTCCTGTAGAATCCAACTGCACCGAAACATTTTGGGGCGGCGGCGGCGTATTAAAGGTTCCTGGAATGAAGCCATTGAGGTAATCCTGAATATAATTCCAACCGTCTCCGGACGGGTCGGCAGAATACGGATCAACCCCAAGATGGCCAAAATACTGCAGCTGCCACCAATCCGGCAACCCGCTTCCATCAGAACTTCCTCCGAACCGAGCCCACACGAAGAGATTTGCTTGCCCACTCAGTGGCATGGTTATGATCGTGGAATCGGCGGCCGCTCCCAATACCGACTGCTCCACCGCCCATGTTGGGTCCGAAAGCGTCTGTTTCGTCAGGATGTCATATTCTTGATCCAGGCTCGTGTTATGGAGAACGAGCGTCAGTTCATTTGATACCCCAAATGCGTTTGTGGGTATCTCCAACCACAACCCGCTCGGCGGGTTCTGGATGCGCGCCCAAAAGAACAGACTATTCAGGCCGCCCCCGACAGGAAGAATTACCTGTGTCCCGTTTGTGTCCCCTGAGCCTGGAATGATCTGCGCCACGGTCCATGCAGCATCTGAAAGTCGTTGCTTCACCAGCATGTCATAATTCGTTCGCGGTCGTGTCCCATGCAAAACCAAGAATGCCAAACCGTTGCTAACACCATCGATTTCCAACCAGAGTGAGTTCAAGGTGTAACTCTTGACTAATGGAGTGAGCTCCAAATCTGGCGCTTCAGGCCACACGAAACCCGTGTCATCAATCAGGAATATCCCGTCAAAGCCGATGGAGGCCAGGGAATACACCGGACAGTTCGTGCATGGATCGTCGGGGAGCGGACAGGGCGAGTCGTTGGTCAGTTGGTCGGTGTAGAGATAAAACGTCCCGAATTCGGGAACGTTTGTCGGATCAACGAGCGTCAATTGCGACAGGGAGAGAGGCCAGGGGATTTGATTTGTGACCCCGGCATTCGGATCGGGAATGATCAACAACGGAGTGACAAGCTGCTGAATGGTTTCGCCGGTCGTGCCGGTGTTGTCCACGAGGAACAGGCCGTCAATTCCAAGAGAATAGGCAGGGTATTCCAAGCAGCAATCGTCAGGGAGAGGAGCCGCCACCATGCCGTAGTTCAGACAATCCTGGAGCAAATAAAATGTGCCCTGATCCGGTATGGAATTGGAATCGACCGGCTGGATGTTGGCGACCGGGATTTGCAGGTTCCCGATCTGAATCGTCTGGGCGTTGGTTGGGCTGCACATGAGCAGGGACAATGCGAATGCGCCCACAATGCCGCGCCATGGTTTAGCCCCCGGTTTGACAGTTACGTTGCGCTCCTTCGATTTGAAACTTCCTCGCCAAATTAAAGCCAACAACACAGCAACCCAGCGTGATGTTTTCATAGTGTTAGTGAGGGATTCGATTCTTCTGATTCGTTCCTAAAAACGGGGTCTGACAGCGGATTCCAGCCAGCCTTGGCTCTGCCCTGTTAGCCCCGGCCAGGGACAGAGGAACGGCATTGCGGATAACATACTCTAAAGGGGAGCTAATCCCTCGGAGAAGCAGTCTAAAAGTATTCAGTATTCTCATTGTGCCCTCGGCTTCCTTTTCTACAGGACGGCTTCCCCAATGCAAGCTTTTTGTCCCACTCAACTGACCAGTAAAGGCAACATCAGTTCACCCAGGCGATTGCTACGCTGCCGGACATTAAAGAGAAGCCTTCACAGTTAAACGTAATCGGCCCGCAGGTCCGCAAGCTGCGACTGCAAAAAGGCTGGGCGCAGGATCATCTCGCGGTGAAACTGCAATTGGCTGGCTGGGACATGAGCCGAAATGCTGTGACCACTTTGGAAAATCAACAACGGCGCGTTCCAGATTTGGAGCTTCTCGTGATCTCCAGGGTTCTAGGGGTCAAAATGGATGACCTGTTCCCTCGGAATCTGCGGGGAACGAGGCTCAAAGAACTGTGGCCTTCTTATCGGGCAAAGCTCTCGCGCGGACAGGTGCCCCCGGAATAATTTTGCCCACGTCTCGCAACAATTCCAATGCACCACGGGACTGTCGGCGCAGCCTGACTGCTGCATCTTGGCATAAGGCGTTCCGTTCCTCTGGAAATTTGGAATTTGTCCCGCACAATTGCCTGGTAATGCCCCACTGCTGAGCCGCAAGACCAATCGTTTGCGGCTACAACGTGAGCGGTAGCCAGCGTTTGGGACCAGAGCGTATGTTCGACCGCGCTAAGCCGGGCGCGACGCTGGCGCATCGCCCGCAAATGCACCGCAGGTGCAGGAGAATTCAAGGTGTGGTCTCTTGGGAAAACATTGCCGAACCGACAATGGCGAGATTGGCTCCTTTGAGTGGCGCGGGAAGTTTAGGCCAAGCTGTGACTACGCGAGCCAGGTCGAGACACGACGCGACGTGAGTTCGGGAGTTTCAGGCTTTACGCATCGTTTCATGTTATCATCACGTTCCAGGCAAAGCATTGTTCCACGTAATGGCATTCCCCGAGCAGAAGCTCCGATCAGCGAAAATTCGTGCGCGCAGGAGTTCGAGTCACGCTCAAGACGGAACCAATTCCTCGAGTTTGTCGTAAGCGGAATTCCAAACGGCGGCGTACGGGGTGATGGTTTCCGTCTTGAAGGATTGCCTGACAAGCTCCCGCGCCTCGTCCAGCGATCCGATGTGGCCGAGCGCCAGAGATTGCACGATCACATTGCCGATCCCGGTGGTGTCGGGCGAAGCCACGACGAGTGGAATCTGCAGCGCGTTGGCGATGAAATGGTGCAGGAGGTTATGGCTCGATCCGTTGAGCAGGAACAGCCGCGTGAACCTGCGCCCCGTCAACGTTTCCATTTGCCGGAGCGTTTTCCGGTACAACAACGCCATGCTTTCGAGAACACAACGCAGGATCGGTCCCGGCTTGCGGGGCACCGGTTGATCGGTCTCTTTGCAGAACGCCTGGATCTTCAGCGGCATGTCGCCCGGCGTCAGAAACCGGGGATCGGCCGGATCGATCAGTGACTCGAACGGCGGGGCGGCGATGGCAAGGTGTGTCAGCACGTCGTCGTCGAGTTCACGGTCCTTTTCCTTCCAGAACTGTTTGCACTCCTCGAGAATCCGGAGACCCACTACTTGCTTGTAAAAGTGGACCGATCCACCATAGCCCATCTGGTTGGTGAAATTGGACTCGCGGGCCGCCTCGTTGATGATCGGGCCGATGAGCTCGGTCCCCATCAGCGCCCAACCGCCCGAGCGGAGAAACACCCAGTTCTCGCCGCGACTCACGGGCAGGCCGGCCAGCGTCGCAGCCAATTCGTGCGAACAAGAAGTGACGACCTGCGCCTCTTCCAACCGCGTTTCCTTGAGGATTTCCGGCCGCAAGACGCCGAGCTTTGTGCCCGCCGGGACGACGGCCGGGAATAGCTCCGGCGGCAGCCGAAGCGCCTTGAACAGGGGATCCGACCAGGCCCGGGTGACCGGATTGTAAAGTTGAGTGGCACTCGCCAGCGACATTTCAATGCGAGGGACACCGCTCAGCAAAAAATTGAAGCCGTCGGCGATCGGCATCAACCGGCTGCGCTTCAGCCGGCGGGACTTTTCCGCCCCCAACTGAAAGAGTGTATTGCCCGGCATCTTGTGAACACCGGTTTCTTCGTAAACTGTCTCCCACGGCACTTTGGAGAGAATCTCCGCCATCCCCGCCTCCGTGCGCGAATC
>Ga0224534_1001308_pt1 | contig 13340 bp, 9 predicted proteins | sample 714E12024metaG_FD_172012 | JGI IMG/M metagenome (GOLD analysis project Ga0224534, IMG submission 172012) | Peat soil microbial communities from Stordalen Mire, Sweden - 717 E1 20-24 | ecosystem: Environmental > Terrestrial > Soil > Wetlands > Peat | place: Sweden: Norrbotten County, Stordalen... | reverse complement strand
GCGTCGGCGGCGGCGAATCGCGCCGTGCGATAAAGCCAGCCGGACACGATCGTCTTCGGACTCAACGACCCCGCCTTGCGCGCCAGAATGATGAAGACCGCCTGCGTGATTTCCTGCGCCAAGCCCCGCGTCTCGCGCCTGCCGCAGCGCCGCCGAATAAACCAGATTGACGTGCCGCGACACCAGCGTCTCGAACGCCTGCTCGGATTGGCTTGCGGCGAATTCCCGCACCAGCGCCATGTCGTCATTCATCATCCACTTAATAAATGGACGCCGACGGGAAAAGGAGACAAATTATTTTTGATTTAGCTCGGTAGCAGCCGAGGTGATGAGGCTCAAATTGAAAATCACTCGTCAGAAATAATTGGAGCCTCCTTACGTCGGCTGCTACGGCTCCATTTATTTCGATTTTTCGACCACGAGCATTTCGACGGGCAGGTTGGTGGAAACGAGTTCGAGGCCGAGTTTGCCGAGCGCTAGATTCACGGTGTCCCAATTCCGATTTTCCAAATCGGATTGTTTGCAGTTCAAATCGAAGTCGAAATGATCCGTGAGACCGGTCACGTCGGTGACGGGGAAATTTGAGTTGTCCTCCAGGAAGGTAGCCAAGTTGAACATTGATTCATGCCAGCCATGGAACCCGGTTGGAGTGGACCAACAGCCGTTGCCCGTGTCCTTGTCATTGCGTTTCAAGCCCGGCGGATTGGGAACTTTCACTTTGAGCAGCCAGACGTCCGCATCGCGCGTTTCGATCTTGCCCACGACGCCAAATTTCTTTTTCACTTCCCGCTGGAGCGCTGCTGCATTCGCGTTCTCGCCGTCCGGCAGACAGGCAATGTAATCAAACCGGTTCGTCGGCAGTTCGGCGGTGAAAACGACTCTGGCCGACGTGACAAAGCCATAAGCGGAGGCCACGACGTTTTGAGCGCGAACTCCGGTCCCTATCATCTTGCCATAAAACGTGGCCCAATCTGATATTTTAAACTTGCTGGGAAGAATTCTGACTTGCGGTGGCTGGTTCACTTGACCATAGGTGATGTTGCCTGGGTGAACTTGCCACGGATAAGTCCGGTGGTCCTGAACTTCCTTGACGGTGATGGTGGTGGTTCCGGCGGCGAGCAACACAACCACGCCGCTGACGATTGCTGTTTTTGCTTTGGTCCATGCCATAATTTTCAATGCTCCTTTGATGAGGGTTAAAGTTGAAGTCGTGGAATGAGCGGCGGCCAGACCAGCAGTGGTGGCGGATGCCGCCAATCCCGCCGGTGCCGCGTGCGACGAAAGCGCAAATAGCGGCGCACTTGCCGAGAGCGCGGGCACAGCAAAACCGCGCCGACGGAAAAAGTCACTCAATTGGTCAAGACAGCGATGGACGCGCTTGCGCGCCGCGTCCTCGCCGACGCCGAGCGCCGAACCGACTTCCTGAAAAGTCCGGCCTTCCATGAAGTGCAGGATCACCGCCTGCCGATCCGGCTCGCGAAGTTTCAGCAGCGCTTCATCAAGCAACGGCACAAGCGGCGACCACACGGAATCGCCTTCCGCCCGTGCCAGATCCAGATTCACCGCGACCTGTTCGCGTTTGCGCCGGCGCAATTCGGAGCGCAGCCATTCGCGGGATTTGTTCAACGCCGTCTGGTGAAGCCAGCCGGCGATGGTCGGGTGCGAGCCTAATTTGCCGGCCGCCTGCGCCAGCGCGACGAAAACGTTTTGTGTGATTTCCTCGGCGGCGCCGGCGTCGCCCACCTGCCGCAATGCCGTGGCAAAAACCAGATTGACGTGCTGCCGCACCAGCGCGGCAAACGCATCCTCGCTTCGGCGGGCGTTGAATTCGGCAATCAATGAATTGTCCGGTTCTGACATGATTTCAACCGGTATATTGCCGCCGCGCCGGGAAACCGGAAACAAATCTTTCTATTTCACTTTTTTAACCACGCGCATTTCAACTGGCTCGCGGCCAGCACGATTCCAGAGCAGGCGAACACAGGACTCAAATCCGGCACCGGTCAAGCAGCCGGTATCTTTCAGTGCTAGTTTGTCGTCGTGGCCAGCCGGTAGCGAATGAGGCTTTCAAATTTGCCCGGCGGCGGGAGCATTTTGTCTATGCGCAATTCGACCCGTCCGTTGTTGGTGGTTGCTATCCAATCCGCCGGGCTTTTCTCCAACAATACAGCTCCCGGCGGCAGGCGATATAAATCGCTTCGGCGGACAATAAAGGGGAAACCCATCTGTTCATGCGTCTGCAATTCAAACACGCCGGGTTCACCTGCCGGCTTGATGGAGCCACTTCCCACCCCATCAATGGTTCCTTCCATCGCCAGGGTAAATCTGCCGCCGGGCGGGACATCTTTGTTGAAGGCATAGACATAACTAAATTGGCCATCTTTGAGAATGTTCTTCGTATATTTAATGTTTTGTCCCGTCTCGTCGGTAAACCGTTGGATGTTCAAACCGATATTGATCATTTCGGTGTGACGCGCGGCGAGGGTTTTCCCGGATAGATTTATTATTTCAAAATTGACCCGCGCAAAAATGGTTCCGTCTTCCTGAATGTCAGCCACCACGCCCATCAAGGCTGGCCGGTTACGATGCGCCTGCGCCACTTTGATTCCAATGACCACGGTTGAAGTCGCGGCTAAAATGGCGACAACGCCCACCACGACTGCCGTTTTTACTTTTGTCCATGCCATAATTTTCAATGCTCCTTTCACGAGGGTTAAGGTTGAACTGCTGGCCGCCGCGCCTTTGGCCACCGCCACGGCGGAAATTGTCTTGGCCAGCGTCATCGGCGCAGCCTGAACCGAATTGGCCGAAACCGCTCCGGCAATTGCCGCAGTTGTCGAATTCACGCCGCGTTTGGAGAAAATCTTCCGCAGCTTTTCCAACGCGCGATTCACGCGCATTTTCGCCGCGTCTTCGCTCGCGCCCAGCGCCAGCCCGACTTCGCGCAAATTTTTGTTCTCGAAAAACCGCAGCACAATCGCGTTCCGGTCTTTCTCGCCCAGCCGGCCCATTGCGTCGTCCAGCAGCGGCGCGATTTGCCGCCATGCCTCGGATTCCGGTTCGTTCAAAATCGTCTGCATAAATGCCTCCTGTTCGCGGTTCTGTCGGCGGATTTCCGTCCGCACATGATTCGCCGCCGTCAGCCGCGCGGTTTGATACAGCCAGCCGGACAGCACCGCGTGCTGCGACAAATCTTTTGCCTTGCGGGCCAAGATGATGAAGACGGCCTGTGTGATTTCCTCGGCAGCTTGCGCGTTGCCGACACTCCGCAGCGCGGCGGAATAAACGAGGTTCACGTATCGCGCGACGAGTTCGGCGAAGGCCGCTTCGGAATGGCTTTCGGCGTATTCCTTCAGCAGGGCGATGTCGTCCGGTTCCGGCATTTACCTATAAATGTCCGCTGGGGCGGAAAAGGGAACAAGAAATTTTCAAACCGCTAATCTTCGCCAATTAACGCCAATAAAATTCTTACACGCCTGAAATCTGAATGAATCAGCGAGGATCAGCGCCGATTAGCGGTTGATGTTCTGTTGTCTCGCCGCAATTCCCAGCGGCTCGATGTGGACGAGCACATCGTTGACGGCGGGCATGGCGGCGCGGATTTTGTCCTTCACGGCGTGGGCGATTTCGTGCGAGCGCAGCACGGTCATTTGCGGGTCCACTTCCACATGCATGTCCACATAAAGCTGCCAGCCCATTTTGCGGACGAAACATTTCTCCACGCGCGCGACGCCGGGAACCGTTTCCGCCAGACGGCGAATTTCATTTCTGATTTCAGGGTCGGGCGCGGTGTCCATCAAGTCGCCAAAGGTCGAGCGCAGCAATCGCAAGCCATTCCATGCAATGACGCCCGCCGCCGCCATCGCCGCCGCATCGTCCGCCCACGCAAAATTTTTCCCGCCAATCAGCGCCGTGCTGATGCCAATCGCCGCGGCGATGGACGTGATTGCGTCACTGCGGTGGTGCCACGCATCGGCGCGGACGGCGGAGCTTTCCACCGACGCGGCCTCGCGCGCCACAAACCGGAACAAACCTTCCTTGATCACAATGACGCCAAACAAAACCAGCAGCGTGAAAATCTTTGGCGCGGGACGCGGCTGGCCGAGGTTGAGCGACGCTTCAATCGCAATCCAGACCGCGACGAACAGAAGGATTCCGGAAACCGCCGCCGCCGCGAGCGGTTCGGCCTTGCCGTGGCCGTAGGGATGGTCTTCGTCTGCCGGTTCCGCCGCGACGACGACGCCGCGCCAGACGATGATGGAGCTGAAAATGTCCGTGAGCGATTCGCAGGCGTCGGCCACAAGCGCATGGGAATGGCCCGCGACGCCCGCGATCAGTTTTGCCGCCGACAGAAAAACATTCACCGCCAGTCCGGTGAAGGTGGCGCGCAGGCTGCGTTCGAGGCGGTTGGACGGCACGGGGAAATGTCGAATTTCAAAGGGCAAGTGTCGAATGCAAAATTTGAACAAATGGATTGTTGGATTTATGGATTAATGGCATTGCCGGCCGCGTTCCATATATCCACCAATCCACCAAATCCATTCATCCAACTTCAAATCAGGTGGCAGAACATGCCGTCACGCAGCTTCGGCTCGAACCATGTGCTTTTCGGCGGCATGATGCCGCCGGAATCGGCGACGGCCATCAAATCGTCCATGCTCGTCGGGAACATCGAAAACGCGCAGGCATATTCGCCGCTGTTCACCAATTTTTCCAGTTCCGCCGTGCCGCGGATGCCGCCGACAAAATGGATGCGGTCACTCGTGCGGGAATCGTCAATTCCGAAAACCAGTTTGAGAATGTGTTCCTGCAGCAGCGTCACGTCGAGACCTTCAACCGGGGTTCTTTTTTTCCGGGAAAGCTCATCCTTCAAATTTTCATCGGGTTTGTCCAATTGCAAATATTTTTCGCGGAAAATGAGCGTGTGCCATTTGCCTTGCATGTAAAAACCGAATTCATGCCTTCGTTCGGGCCGCGGCGAAGCGTCCGGGTTGATGGCGAAGGCCGCGTCGAGAATTTCCATCACCTGATCCGGCGTCCACCCGTTCAAATCCTTCAGCACGCGGTTGTAGGGCAGAATCTGCATCCGGTCGTGCGGAAAAATCACGGCGAGAAAAAAACCGCTGCCGCCCGCGCCATTGCGATTTTGAAACACCCGCGCCGCCGCCGCGCTGCGGTGGTGGCCGTCGGCAATGTAAAGCCGGTGAATCCCGGTGAACGTCTGCTCGATGAATTGGATGTCGTCGGCATCGGAAACCGTCCACGACGAGTGCCGCACGCCGTCCGCCGCGGTGAAGTCAATCTCCGGCTTTCTGGAAACTTTTTTGGCGATGAATTTGTCCAGCACGTCGCCGCTGCGATGCACAAGAAAAACCGGGCCGGTCTGCGCATTCAGCGCCTCGATGTGGCGGGTGCGGTCATCTTCCTTGTCCTCGCGCGTCAGCTCGTGTTTTTTGATGACACCGCGCTGATACTCCTCGCAACTGGCGGTGGCGACGAGGCCGGTTTGCGAATGCTGGCCCATGGCTTGCCGATACAAATAAAAACACGGCTGCGAATCCTGTTTCAGCGCGCCTTGTGAAACAAGCTTCTGAAAATTGTCCCGGCCTTTCTCATAAACTTCCGGCGCGCGGAGGTCCGTGCCCGGCGGCAAATCCACCTCCGGCCGGCTGACGTGGAAAAAACTCAACGGATTGCCGGCGGCAAGCCTGCGCGCCTCGTCCGACGACAGCACATCGTAGGGCAGTTCGCAGATTTGCGGGGCGAGTTTGGGACTCGGCCGCAGCGCGGCAAAAGGTTTGATCGTCGCCATTAAACGACAGAATGATACGAACGCCAACGCCAACGCGCACGAAAAATTATTTCATAATCAAGGCAAGGCCGGAACCAATGCGGTGCCAGTGATGATGTTCTTCAATAAACCGCCTTTGATTTCCGGTGATGCCGGGGGAAGACCAAGCCGTCCAAGCCAAACACACTCGGGACGCGAAAGGGCGCCCGCCCCCCGCCCTGCGGGGGTGGATTTTGGCAACGGCGTCATGCGGCGCGACGAACGCGCCCGCATCTTGCCGTCCCGGCGCGAGTGGCGCGCAAATAGAAAACATCCAAAGCCAGAATCAGCATATAAAAACGACTAATATATACCTTTAGAAAATAGAAAGATGGCCTTCATCCATTTGCAACCTGTTTGAAACCAAGCACATATACAGATGATTAGAATTTGACAAGTTCGCCATCAGCGGCTTATTGTGGTGGGGCAATGGTGTCGTGCTGCCTCAGTTTCCGAGGCCAGCCCCACTTTGCATCGCGGTCAATTTTTTATCTTAGGTTTCATGAATGATACAATTGCAGAGGCGTCGTCGAACGGCGCGCCGAAAGTTTCGCGGATCAACGAGGCGGTCATCCGCATCGCCGGCAACTCCCAGGACGGCATCCAGGCCATCGGCGGCTTCCTCGCGCGGCTGGCCGGCCGCAGCGAACAGGAAGTCATGACGTTCATGACCATTCCGGCCACGATTTCCGGCGGACCGTCCATTTTCCAGGTGCGCATCGGCTCCGGCGAGGTGTTGAGCGCCGGCGACGAGGCGGACGTGTTGCTGCCATTCTACCAGCACTCCTACGAAGGGCACATCGGCTCGCTTAAGAAGGGCGGCATCGTGCTTTACGATTCCGATCACGTCCAGGCGAGGCCGGAATGGGAAAAAGATTATCATCATGTCGGCGTTCCCATTTCGTCGCTCACGGTCGAAGCCATCGGCGGCACGGCCAAGGACAAGGGCAAAAACATTTACGCGCTGGGACTCATCGCGCGGATGTTCGATCTCAACGTGCCAAAACTCGAAAAGCTTGTTGGCGAGCGTTTCACCGGCAAGGATCCGAGCGTGTTGAACAATGCGCTCGCGGCGTTTCACGCGGGCTACTCGCATTCGCTCGGCAATGTGCTGGAAACCTTCAAGTTTGTTGACAGCAAAAACAAGGGCGGCCACCAGGTGGTGATGAATGGCAACGAAGCGCTCGGTTTCGGCCTCATCGCGGCGGGCGTCCGGTTCGGCGCGGGCTACCCCATCACGCCGTGGACGGACATCATGGAACTGCTGCGCCGCGAACTGCCGAAATACGGCGGTTGCTTCATCCAATGCGAGGACGAAATTGCCTCCGTCTCCATGGCCATTGGCGCCAGCTACGCCGGACGCGTCGCGGTCACCGGCTCGAGCGGTCCGGGAATTTCCCTGAAGACCGAGGCGCTGGGCTGGGCGATCATGGCGGAAATGCCGCTGGTCATCGTGGACGTGCAGCGCGGCGGGCCTTCCACCGGCATGCCGACGAACATCGAGCAGTCCGACTTGAACATCGCCTGTTTCGGCGGCCACGGCGATTCGCCGCGCGTGGTGATTGCGCCCGCGAACGTGGAGGATTGTTTTTACATGGCGATTGAGGCGGTCAACATCGCGCGCAAATACAGCGTGCCAGTCATCATTCTGACCGACCAGGGCATCGCCACGCGCATCGAGGCGTTCGTAGAGCCGGACCTCGAAAAAATCTGCCAGGACATCTCGCCCGACTTCACGCCGGTGGCCGACCACAAGCCCTACGATTTGTCCGCGCCCGAAGGCGTCACGCATCACGTCGCGCCGGGCACGCGGATTCAAAGCGGAAAATATCCCATCGTCACCGGGCTTGAACACGACGAGCTTGGCCACCCGACCGGCTCGCCGAAGTTGCATATGCAAATGACGGCCAAACGCCGGAACAAATTGCAGGCACTCGGCGCGACGCTGCCGGCGCCGAAAATTTACGGCCCGCCCGAAGGCAACATCCTGCTCGTCGGCTGGGGCTCCACGCAGGGGCCAATCCGCGAGGCAGTGGATCGCGCCCGTGCCGCAGGCGACAGCGTTTCCGCGCTTCACATCAAGCACATCAACCCGCTGCCGCCGGGCTTGGAAAATATTTTCTCCGGCTTCAATCACGTTCTCGTGGTCGAGATGAATGACGAGGGGCTTTACGGCTTCGGCCAGCTTGGCGCCCTGCTGCGCGCGCGTTATTGCGACCCGAAAATCCACGGCGTCAACAAAACCGACGGCCTGACCTGGAAGGTGAAGGAAATTCTTGAGCGCGCCAAAACCACCGTGTCCGCCGGGTTGCGGAAGCTGTGAATTTGAACCGCCGCCACGGCAAAACATCCAATCATCAACATGAGCGAAACTTTGATAGAAACTCCCGTCCGCGCCGCCAGCCTCGTCGCGGTTGCCACGCCGCCGCCCTCAACCGAAGAGCGCAAAGGTTTGACGAAAAAGGAAATCGCCGCCGACCATCCGACGTGGTGTCCCGGCTGCGGCGATTTTTCCGTGCTTGCGCTTTACTTCAAGCTCATCGAGAAGCGCAAAATGTGGCACGAGAAGATCACCACCGTCGCGGGCATCGGCTGCTCCAGCCGGTTCCCGTATTTCGTTCAGGCGCACGGCGTGCATTATATTCATGGTCGCGCGCTGCCGTTCGCCAGCGGCATTTCGCTGTCGCGGCCCGATTTGCATGTGTTCGTCTTCGGCGGCGACGGCGACGCCTTTTCCATCGGCGGCAACCATTTCACGCACACCGCGCGCAAAAACATCAAGCTGACCTACTGCGTGATGGACAACTGGGTTTATGGCCTGACGAAAAAACAGACGTCGCCCACGTCGCCGCTCGGATTCAAGAGCAAAACCGACCAGTGGGGCGCGGTGGATTATCCGATCAATCCGATCAAACAGGCCATCGCCGCCGGGGCCACCTTCGTCGCGCGCACCACGTCCACGAACCCCAATCACGTTTTGGCGATGATGGAGGCCGCGATGGATCACGACGGCTTCAGCTTCATCGAGTGCTTGAGTGAATGCGTGGAATTTTACGAGGGCGCATTCGATGCCGCGAACCCGCGCAAGGGCGGCATGTTCAACGAAGTGCCGAAGAGCCACGACGTAAGCGACGAACTGGAGGCTTACAAACTCGCCGGCGCGGATTTCCCCGGTTACTTCGGAATTTTCTACCGGAACAACAAAGCAACCAAGAACGCCAAGGAGGCCGAAATCCAGCGCGGCCTGATGGAAAAGGTCAAGGGCCTGAAAGACTGGCAGATTCTCCAGAAGAATTTCGACCGGATGAAGTGATTCCTATTTGCGATTTGCGATATTCGATTTATGAGTCCGTCGAAAACTTTGCGGACTCATAATTTTTTGTGGCGCGTCAATCGTAAACGCGAATTGAGATCTCTGCAAAAGCAGTCATCCGCCGTAGCGGCGTCTCGGCAGAGCGCCGCAGACCTTTAAAAATTGTAGGGTTCGGCTTTCTGCCGAAAGCCGCTATGCTCCTTTTGCGGAGGCCTCGAATTCAATTCAGAACCAATTCGTGAAAATCCGTGGAATTCGTGTCAAACTTCATAGCTGCAAAAAATGTTCCATCCAAAATAAGTGTTGACCCTCTTGCGGCCCGCTGGAATTCGCCATGCAGCAGATGAAAGGGTTTAGAGCATCTGGTGCCGCTTGTTCAGGGCAAGTTGAACGCGCAATAGTGCGGGGGAGTCTTGTTGCCCATTGCAGCAGCTTGGTAGGGCGCGTCACTCCGTGCGCGCCGGTTTTGGCAAACGGCCATCTTGCGGCGGGCAAAGGATTGCCAGCCCTTCCAGATTACCGAGTCTCCATCCCTGCGCGCCGGACTTCCGGCATGGTTCCCCGGAACTCCGTCCCTTCACGCCGAAGCTCCAGCGTCATTTCCCGGACTTCCGGCGTTCCGCGCCGGAGTTCCGTCCTGCCACCATTAACCTCCGGCGCGGAACGCCGGAGACTAATCCTTCCGCGCCGGAACTTCGGATTTTCAACATGGATTTCCATTAATCAATCGCAAACCAACCGCTTATGAACTCACCAGAATAGGTGATGCCATATGAACACTCACCAGAATAGGCGATGCGATGAAATGCTTTGACCATGGTATATTGCCGGAACAGCGATGAACAAATTGCCTCTTTCACCACCGGCCTGCTTGCGCTGCACGAGTTGCTGCTTTCAACAATTCCCGTCTGTTTGCTTCCCGGTTCAAACCCAAACCCGGCAGTTCGCGAAACAATTTTTCAGGCGTCATGCCGCCAGCCTATCCAACCTCAACTTCTATTCCACCGAAAACAGCGGGGAACCCCCCCCGATTTAGCATAAACCAATTGCAAACTTACCGCTTATGAACTCAAAGCTCAATCATATCCACGACTGGCTGCAAGTGGCGAAGCGGGCCGGCTGGTCGGTCAAGGGAATGGCTGCCCATTGCGGTGTCTCCATGCGCTCCCTAGAACGGCATTTCGTCAAAACAATGGGCCAGACTCCGCTGGCATGGCTGAATGAGCACCGCCAAAAACACGCCGTCAAACTGCTTCAGGACGGTTCCTCCATCAAGGAAACGGCGGCGGAATTGGGATACAAACACGGCTCACATTTGACGCGGGATTTCAAAAGACACTGGGGTTGTTGCCCGACACAATTCAACCCGGATTACAAAACTCAAACCGCCAATCTTCGCTCATCGCCGCCAATCCCATGAACTTTGGGCGGAACGATTCAGTCGGAATTTAACGCAAAGGCGCAAAGATGCAAAGACGCAAGGATTTCAGACCCGTTCTTTCCTTTGCGCCTTGGCTTCATTGCGTCTTTGCGTTGAAAGTCTTTTCCATGGTTCTGGATGGTGCCAATTAGCGGTTAAAAGAAGCCAAGTGTCGCATTTTGGTATAAACTGTCGCGTTTTGGTAGCTCTTTGTTCTTCCACACCGGCATTTCCGGGATAGACTGGCACCAATCATGAAATTGGTTTTAACGCAAAAGCCCGAAGGCGCAACGACGCAAGGATCTCAAACCAGTTCTTTTCCTTGCGCCTTGGCGGCTTTGCGGCTTGGCGTTGCAAATCCCAACAATCCAATAATCCAGTAATCCAATAATCCAATTCTTTATGGGCAGCGATTATATTCCCACCGCCGACGCCGAGTTTCACACTTGGTTCGGCAATTTGCACGATTACGCCACCGACAACGCCGCCGCGCTAGGCTTGACACCCGACCAGACCGCCGTTTTGGAAAGCGCCTACAATAACTGGGCAACCGCCTTTCCCGCCCACACCACCGCCTCGGCCGCCGCCAGCGCCGCCAAGACAAACAAGGACAACGCCCGTGACAACGCCGAAACCGTGTTGCGCCCGCTCGTCCAGCAATTGCAGGCCAGCCAGACGGTGACGGACGACCAGCGCAAGAAAATGAAAATCACCGTGCGCGCCACCACGCGCACCCGTTCCAGCGCGCCCACCACCATGCCGGTGGCCAGCGTGGACACCAGCCAGCGTTTGCGGCACGTCATTAATTACAAGGACTCGTCCGGCAACCGGGCCAAACCGGCGGGCGTGGCCTATTGCGAAATCTGGGTGAAAGTGGGCGCGCCCGCCCCCACGGACATTGGCCAGATGACCTACCTGGGCAACGCGAGCAAGACGCCGCAACTGGAGGAATACACCACCGCCCAAGCCGGGCAGATGGCAACCTACTGGCTCCGCTGGGTGAACACCCGCGGCGAAAAAGGCCCGTGGAGCGAACCCGTCAGCGCGACCATACCGGGATGAAAACGACTCTCAACCCTCAACTACCATCTCTCAACCGACTTATCCAGCGCGTCGGACAGTGGAGCGATGTTGTCAACATCCCGGTGGCGGGGTGAATTAAAACACTACGATGACGCACTTTAATTCCAAACTCTCAAATAGTAGTCTAGCCTTGCCCGTGGTGCTTGCATTATTGTTTGTATTATTAAGCACTGGAATCACAAATGCCGATGATTCTTCCAGTAATCCTTCAGGGAATCTAGTTTTGACGCCCACTAATATTTTTGAATTCATTAAGACACCGCCTGCAATTGACACGCTAGTTTTTAGAAGAACTTTATTTAATAGGCCGAGACATTTTGCTTCACAGAAGGAAGCTGACAAATTTATCGAGGATTACAAAGCGGGAAAAAAGCCAAACGATGTTCAGTTGGAAGAGTTATTCGCTTTAAGATATTCATCTCTTACAAATTTCATTTTTCAACAAATTGATGAACCTACCAACGCATGGTCAAAAGGGACAAGACTAAAAACATTTGTTGGATGTGGAGATGGTTTATGGTGGTTTTTAACCCCAACAGGAGTCATTTCTACGGATTCAACTAATGGGGTATATAATGTGGATGGCATAGAAAACACCGTTTTTAAGGTAAATTACGGGTTTGCTACTGAAATTTTGCGCGCAGGTATGTTTGATTTGGAGCCTGATACAATCGAAAGAGATGGGCGAGTTATTTCTAATTCTGATGAGTTGCATTTTATAGGAAAGTCAGAAAACGGAGGAATTATTAGTGGCACCGCCAAATCAACTGCGGGACTGATTTCAGAAATCCGCTATTCGATATCGGGAGGGGACGGACCAGTCCAGGGCCGGGTTATAGAAATTGCTCATAAACAAGGAGTGCTGCATTCTATTCAAGTCTCCAATATTTATGCCAATCAACCGGACCCCAAGTTATACTGCAATTTTGAGGTATTAGAAGTTAAATATTCATCGTCTCCTCTTGTGCGGCCTTCGTCGGCGGTGAACCAATTTTTGACAACTTTAGACAGGAATATTCTTGTCAAGAAGAATGGGGATATGTTCAGCATTGAAGGAAACGTCCAAACCTCATTAATCAAACATCCAAACCATGGCGGCAACAATGAGAATAATCATAAAAAGGAGATCATAATATTTTTGATGATTGCTACACTTATTGTCCCATTGGGGCTTTTATTCTTTAAAACAACTTTGACGAAAAAACGATAGCAAGTAGTAATAAAAATATGCGCATTACATTCCGCTCAAAAACAACTAACAACAAACAAACAAACAAAACAAACAAACATATGAAAAAATTGAAAACTACAACCGCAGGGCTGATTGTTGGTCTGATTTCGATATCCGCAACGGTCGCTTTTGCCTGCTGCGATATGTCAGGATCCACAATCTGCGGTGCTGGAAGCCGTCAAACGCCTGTCGTTTGTTCATATTGTTGCCCTTGGCCCACGGTAGCTAACTGCACCGGCACTTCTGTAGGAACACCCGAGAAAGATTCCGCAAGTGGCAAACCAAAGGGAGGGTCTTGGGATCTTCTCACTCCTGGTGCGTGTATGGTCACAATAACATTCAATTCGGGGTTCTTCCGGGAAGTTTGAGTCTGGGATGAGGGATTTGTAGAATGAGGCATGAGTCAAAGTTTGCTGTATCATGCGTTTGGGGTGCGGGAGGGTTACGATTATCAGGAGACAAA
>Ga0224534_1001307_pt1 | contig 13343 bp, 9 predicted proteins | sample 714E12024metaG_FD_172012 | JGI IMG/M metagenome (GOLD analysis project Ga0224534, IMG submission 172012) | Peat soil microbial communities from Stordalen Mire, Sweden - 717 E1 20-24 | ecosystem: Environmental > Terrestrial > Soil > Wetlands > Peat | place: Sweden: Norrbotten County, Stordalen... | reverse complement strand
ATACCGATGTGGTGGAATCGCCAGCCTGCCGCTATCGCCGGGGGCGCCTCGTGATCGCTACGTGCCGGTGTGTTCGTGCTCAAGGTTCTCTCCTGTTCATTGTAATCGCTCCCCAGCCCGCATTGTGGTATATTTATTCGTAAGAACGAATAATCAAACAAAATGAAGCTTCCTGTTGGTATTGTCGGCTATCGCGGCTACGCCGGGGCGGAACTCGTCGGTATCCTGGAACGTCACCCTCACGTCCAGCCGCTCCTGCGGTCGGACCTCGACGACCAAGACACCGCCTCCATCCGCCGCGCCCAAGGGCCGTCTCGCTTGCCATGCGACCCCAAGACCGTTCGCGCCGAGGGAGCTGTGTTGGTTTTCCTGGCTACTCCGCAGGGGGTTTCCATGGAGCTGACGCCTGCCCTGCTGGAGGCAGGCGCACGAGTGGTTGACCTCAGCGCCGCATTCCGGTTCCGCAACCCGGAGACTTACACGGCCTGGTACAACGAGCCGCATACCCAGCCTGGGCTGCTCGCGGAGGCCGTTTATGGGCTGCCGGAGTACTTCCGCGAGCGCATTCCGGCGGCGCGGCTGGTCGGCAACCCGGGCTGCTATCCGACGGCCGCCAACCTCGCCATCCGTCCCCTCGTCGAGGCCGGGGTGGTCGACCGCGCGGCGGGCATCGTCTGCGACGCCAAGTCCGGCATCAGCGGCGCCGGGCGGAGGCCCAGTCTCAAAACCAGCTTCTGCGAAGTCACGGAGAACTTCTCGGCGTACTCCATCTTCAAGCACCGCCATGTTCCGGAGGTGCTCGAAACCAGCGGCCTCGAGGAAGGCGAGTTCAGCTTCACCGCGCAGCTCCTGCCGCTCTACCGCGGCATTTTGGAAACCATCTACTTCCGGGCGGTGGGCCTCGCCAGCGCCGAAGAACTGCTCGCCATCTACGAGAAGCGGTACGCCGGCGAGCCATTCATCCGGCTGTACAACCCCGGTCACATGCCCGATCTGCGCGGTGTGGCGCGCACCAACTTCTGCGATATCGGCGTCACCCTGGACGCCAAAACCGGGCGCGCGATGGTGGTCAGCGCCATCGATAACCTGGTCAAAGGCGCGGCGGGCCAGGCGGTCCAGAACATGAACCTCATGCTCGGGCGTCCCGAAACCGAGGGTTTGCTGTGAAGGTCCTGGTCAAACTCGGCGGCACGCTGCTCGATAGCGCGGAATCCCGCCAGCGCCTGGCGGCGCAGATCGCGGCGGCCCGCAGCCGGGGAATCGAGATGGTGGTGGTTCATGGCGGCGGCAAGCAGATGACGCGGTACCTTGCCGAGCGCGGCATCGAAAGCCGCTTCGTGAGCGGGCTCCGGGTCACCAATCCGGAAACGCTGGACGCCGTGCTGAAGGTTTTCGCGGGCAGCGTCAATCACGAGCTGGTGGCCAGCCTCAACCGTGCCGGGGCGCTCGCTGTGGGACTTTCCGGCATCGACGCGTTCCTGGTGGAAGCCGGGCAACTGGACCCGGCGCTCGGCGCCGTGGGGCGCGTGACCAAATCCAACCCCGCGCTGCTCGTGCTTCTGACGGCCAACGGCTACCTGCCCGTGGTAGCCTGCGTGGCCGGCGACCGGCAAGGGCAGATCTACAACGTGAACGCCGACCAGATGGCAGTTGCCTGTGCGACGGCCTTTGGCGCACGCCAACTCATCTTTTTGACCGATGTCGAGGGCGTGCTCGACGGTGCCGGGCGCGTGCAGCCGGTACTGACCGCAGCCGAGAGCCGGCGTTTGATTGCGGACGGCGTAGCCACCGGCGGCATGCAGGCCAAACTCGAGGCCGCGCTGGCGGCGCTCGCCGGCGGCGTCGAGCAGGTGCGGATTGCCCCAGGCGCGGCCGAAGGCGTGCTCGAGCGGGTTCTGGCGGGTGGCGGCATTGGCACGCGCATGGCGCTCGGCGAGGTGCGCACGGCATGATCAGCGGGCTGCGCGCGGACGCTTTTGTGGAATCTTCCACCGCCAGAGGGGGGCTGCTGGTTCGCAAGGCGGTGATGCACGATATCCCGCCGATTCTCGACCTGATCAACGGGTATGCGGCCAAGGGCCTGATGTTGCCGCGCACGGAATTCGAGGTGTCGGAGGCCATCCGCGACTTCACGGCAGTTAGCCTCGACGACGAACTGCTGGGCTGCGGCGCACTGCATTTCTACAGTCCCACGCTGGGCGAAATCCGCTCGCTGGCCGTCCACCAGCGGGCCAAGACGCATGGCGTGGGCCGCAAGCTGGTGGAAGCGCTGGTCGACGAGGCCCAGGAATATGAACTCGAGGCCGTGTTCGCCTTCACCTACGTCGTCGAGTTCTTCCGCAAGGTGGGATTCCACGAAGTCGAGCGCGGAGCGCTTCCCTTGAAGGCGTGGAAGGACTGCGTGCGCTGCCCCAAATTCCAGGCCTGCGATGAGATCGCCGTGCTGCGATTTCTGCGGCTGGAGCATGGGACGGACATGCAACCGCTCTGGGGTCAAGCGCTGGGCTCGTCCGACGACCAGCTCATCCAGATTCCCACACCGCGCAACCTATAGAATTCAATAGAATTCAATACCCTCAAAGGGGACTTCCGCCACTCCCCGCAAAAGACCGCTGAAAAAATCGACAATCCCTGAACATTCTAATGTAGAATTTGCTTTTGGGATAGAGAAGTCTTAAACTCTGGTTCTTAGATCCTACTTCTTGTGAGGCAAGCATGAGAGCGCAAACGGTTGACGTGAAATCCTCAACTGGTCGGGTCCTGTGTTGCACCGTTTTCCGGCCCGGTGGGAAGAAGCTGCTGGCGAAAGGCCATGTAATCAGCGATGAAGACATCCGGGTGCTGGCATCCGAAGGCATGGAATCCATTTGGGTTACCGAGCTGGAGGAAGGCGAGATCGGCGAGGACGATGCGGTCTGTGCAGTGGCCAGCGAGATGGGATGCGGGAGCTTCGAAATCCGCCTGGCGGCGGGCGGCCGGGCCAATCTGCTGGCCACCGAGAACTGCTGCGTGCTGGTGGACGACGAACTCCTGAAGCAGATCAATTGCACCTCCAGCGTGGTCATCGCAACCTCGTTGAATTTCAGCTATGCCCTTGCTGGGCAACGGATTGCCACGGTAAAGAGCGCTCCGTTCGCGGTTTCCAAGGACCAGTTGGACGCCGTCAACGGGATTTTGAAAGAGCGCGGGCCCATCCTGCAGGCGCGCCCTGTCCGGACTCCGAGTGTAGGGGTTCTCTACACAGACCCCATCAGCGGTGAGCGGGCGCGGCAGCTCTTCGAGAACATTATGCGCCAGCGGTTGGAGCGCTTCGGCGTGAACGCAAACTTCGTTCTGGCCTGCACGGAAGATGAGAATTCAGTCGCGCGCTGCCTGCAACACCTGCTTCGATCCAAGCCGTGCGTGATTCTGGTGGCTTCCACCACGGCGCCGGCCGGTCCGGAAGACGTCATCGGCCAAGCTATGTTGAAGGTCGGCTGCCAGGTGGAACGGTTCCTGGCGCCGGTGGAACCGGGGAATTTACTCCTGCTCTCGTACAAGGATGAGACGCCGATCATTTCAGCGCCCGGCTGTTTCCGGTCGGCCAAAGCGAATGTGGTCGACCTGGTGCTGCCGCCGCTTCTGGCCCGCTATCACGTCACAGGCTGGGAGGTGGCCTGCCTGGGACACGGCGGTCTGCTGGCGTAACAAGCTCCTCCACCCCTGCGATCCGAATCCTCCGAGCGGATCGCGGGAGTTTAAAAACCGGGCGTCCTCCTCCGGGACGCCCGGTCTTTTTCTCTACCAACGGATGCCGCGCGCCTTCAGTTCCCGTTCCAACTGTGCCAGGGATTCAAACTGCACGGCGTCCATGCCCAGCCGCTGGGCCGCTTCCACGTAAGCGGCTATGTCGTCGGTGTAGAAACACTCCTCGGGACGGCATCCGCAGCGTTCCAGGGCCGCCTGAAAAATCTCGCGCCGAGGCTTCATGGCGTGCACCTCGTAAGACAGAATCCGCTCGTGGAAGTGGCGCAGCATGCGGTAGTTCTCGCGGATCGTCTCGAAATGGATGGCGTTGGTGTTGGAGAGCAGCACCAGCCGGTAACGGGCCGCGAGCCCTTCCAGCATGGCTTCGGGGATCAGAGGATCGGTGAAGATGCTACTCCACAGCCGGCAGAAACCGGCGTAGTCGATGTCGAGGGCGAGAATCCCGGAGAGCTGCGCGACGAAGTCTGGCGGTTCGATCAGGCCGGTTTCGAAGCGCTCCATCAAGTCGGTGGCTGCGATACCCCGGCGAATCTCCGCCGCGTCATACGGGCAGAAGCTCTCCAGCGCCCGATACCAACGCTGGAAGTCAAATTGGAGGAGAACATTGCCCAGGTCGAAGATGATGGCTTTGTACATGGGGGCCGTGCCCTGCCCACTTTACCATCAAAAGAGACTTCCCACCCTCCTGCCCAAGTCCCCGGTTCCGCCCCCCTCGGCCCCGTCGCTCTCCGCTTCCTCCGCGTTCGAACCCGGGGAAGAGGAAACTCCCGATCTCTCATCCCCTCCGCGTCTTCCTCCGCGTCCTCCGCCGGTACTGGCCGCGTCATCATTACCGCGGACCTGGACTTCCCGAGACTTCTGGCCGCGCCGGGTTCGACTTCGCCGGGGCTGATCCTGCTGCGCGGTGGAAACTGCACCGAGGCCGAGAGCCGGGATTGTGTGCGGCGCGTGCTGATCTCTATTGCGCAAGCAGAACTATCCCAGTCCATTGTCGTGGTCGACCGTGAAAGAACCCGGCGACGGCAGTGCCAGGAACATCGGAACGTCGCGTGCGACCCGCTCGGCTTACACGGGAAGCCAACGCTCTTCAATAACGGCCGGCCAGTTTCCGTGTCGGGGGACGTATGAAGACCGATCTCCCAGATCGCCGTCTGGGGAACTTCAGGCCCTCGCGGTGGCTTTGAAGCAGGAAAGGTGCTCAGGTAGTTCATATGCTTCAATTCACCGCTTCCAAAACGGGCGAGTCGGCGGAGCTCCCTAAGGGAGAATCGTTTGAGATATCTTTGCCGGAGAACCCCGCGACGGGTTTCCGATGGAAAATCACCGCGACCGGGGAACCTGTCAGCACGATGACTGGGGAGGACTTCCGTCCGAGCACCGGTGTCGGAGGCCAGGGAATTCATTGCTGGCGATTTCGAACAACACAGGCCGGCGAAAGTGCAATCGCGATGGTCTTGCAGCGATCCTGGGGGGCACCCGCAGAGCCGGCGCAGTCCTTTACTCTGCGGGTGGTTGTGCCGTCGTGACTATGGCTCTTTCAGAATACGAATCGTCAAGAAGTCATCTGCGAGGTCCGTCGTGGTCAGGTAAGTATAGGGGATTGTGAAGTAGCCTTTGATCCCCCAGTCCTTTCCCCATGAATTGCGCACAGTGAAGCGCTGCGTCGCGTCATCGTAGCCGACGGCTAGCACGGCGTGGCCTCCCTGAACTTTCTCTTGCGGGCCCGGCATGTTCAAGACGCCTGTTTCTGCTACCTCCTGGCTTTCGAACGCGTCATAAACGGTGAAGCCGAAGATGAACGGAAAACCGGAGGCAATGCAACCTTTCAACTGGTTCAGGCTGGTGGAATCGAGCCGCTGATACCCCACCGCCTCGCACTTCGTTGCGTCGGTGTAGCATTGCGGCGTGGGCTTGTCAGCGAATTTATTGATGTCATAAGGCCACTCGGTTTCCGGGCAGACTCCGAGGGTCGCGACGGACTTCACGCCATCGCGAATTTGCGCCCCAGCGTCGGAATTGACGGTCCCCTCCATATCTCGCTCGTTGTAGTAGATGAAGAGCCGGGAGGGCCCGAATATGGGGACTCCTTGTTTCTTCTGCTCGAATTGAATGGCTCCGGATATGGCGTTGGCGGTGCAACTACCGAGCTGGCCCTGATCATAAACCGGTGGACAACCGGACCGAAGATCCTTCTTCGGCGGCAGTTTGGCGAGTATCGGCTGCGGAGCCGAGTAGAGGTAGTCACGATGGTCGGGCAGGTCGGGAGCCCAACCGTACTTGCGATTGATCGGCATGTTTCAAATCCTCCTGGCACAGTGATAACCGGGATTTCAATTTTGGCACCCGTCTGGGGCAAGTATACACTCATCCGCATCCCGTCGAGCCCCAGTGTTGCAGTTTTTCCCTTTGGGAGCCGCCTTCGTCCCCCGCAGGGTGCAGTTGTTGCCCTACGGGAGAAATCGAGAACCTGTACGGCGACACTAAGCAGGACGCGATTCAACGGGCCCAGTCGGCAGCGCGGGAAATTGTTCTCGACCGGATCGCCCACGGCGAGTTGCCTCCTGACTCAGCGAACGCCCTATTCGACATTGCCGCATGAGCTCTTGGCCTTCGGTGAAGGCGCGTCGTGTTTTCACCGCACTGAAGCGATTGCATCCGGCGCCATATCGATCTCGCCGGGCCACCCAACCGCGCCGCAATCAATGAGGACCTGTTCGAAAAACTGCACATCCGCCGCCGCCCAAAAGCACCCCAAATCCGCCCACCCAAAATAACCCGTTCCCAAAATTTTGACCCAGAGTTTTCTGAAGCATTTCAATCACTTCCGAATTTCAACACCCGTTAGCCCGGTTTTCGCCTGCTATAGCGGAGTTAGCAGGAACCAATGCATCATCCCTTCGCTCCCCTCATCGCCATCGCCCCAACGTGGCATTCCCTTCACCGCCGCCGGCGGCCAAGCCTTCGTTCGCCTCAATGCCCCCTCCCACGGGAGGTTTCTGCTTCCTCCCCGTCCGCTCCCCCCAAGCCAACCCCGACCACCCAGGCCACCGCCTCGCCGTCTGGCGTCGCGCCGGATGCCGTGCTGGCGGCCGGGTGCCAGCCGGGCTGATGCTGTTTCCGGCCCCCGGCCCCTGGCCCCTGGCCCCCATCCGGGAGACGCATCTTGCCAAAAAACCCCTCCCGATGCGTCTCCCAACTTCGGCCCCACGCCGCAACCAATTGAAAAACAGGGACTTACAACCTCACGAATAAAAATGCCACACACCCCAAACAGATGCGTCACCCGGGTGGCCTGCTCCGCCGCCTCGACGACGCCGGTCCCCGGTGTTTGCAGATGGTTGACAAGCCATGACCACAGGTGCGGCTGGCGGGCGAATTCCGCGTCTAAACTCCGAAATCCCCAAACTGTTGAGCATCCGGAACGCGATGGCGTACCCCACTGCGGTGTCAGGTGCGTTACGATGGCTTACGGTCACCCCGACCGGAAGAGGTCACCTCATGGCCCAAACGGATGAACCCCCAGAAGCTGAGGCCGCCCGGAACGATACCGGCCCAGGGTCCGCGGGTGACATCGCCGGCGACCCCGATTCGTCGCCCGCCGCGGCGTGCACCGTGGTCGGGATAGGAGCTTCGGCCGGAGGCTTCGAGGCGTTTGGCGAGTTGCTGAATGCCCTCCCGAACGACACCGGGATGGCGTTCGTGCTCGTTCAGCATCTCGACCCCCACCACACCAGCGCGCTGGCTGGGCTGCTCGGGCACCGCACGAAATTGCCCGTGATCGAAGTATCGCAGGGGACCGTGGTGCTTCCGAATCGGATATACGTGATTCCTCCCAACGCGAACATGACCATCGCGCGCGGCGTTCTCAGCCTGACGCCACGTCCCGAAGCCGGCGAACGATACATGCCGATCGACTTGTTTTTGCGCTCTCTGGCGCAGGATCAGAAGAGCAATGCTATTGGAGTCATCCTCTCCGGAGCGGCAACCGACGGTACTCTCGGCCTGAAGGCCATCAAATCGGAGGGAGGGATCACGTTTGCCCAGGATGAATCCGCCAAGTTCGACGGGATGCCGCGAAACGCCGTCGTCGCGGGTGTGGTGGATTTCGTTTTGCCCCCGGATGGAATTGCCAGGGAGCTGGCCGCTATTGCAGGTCATCCATACCGCGCGGGTGGCGCCGCGCCCGACTTCCAGGAGACGCGCGCATTTCAGAGGATCTTAGGGCTGCTCAAGACCACGGTCGGAGTAGACTTTTCACAGTACAAGCCGAACACGCTCTTGCGCCGGATGGAGCGGCGGATCGTCTTGCAGAAGGCCGGCGATCCCGATCACTACTTTCGGATCCTGCAACAAAACCCCACCGAGGTCCGGGCACTCTCCGAGGACCTCCTCATCAGCGTCACCGAGTTCTTTCGCGACCCGGCCGTCTTCGAGGCGCTGAAAGAGAGCGTCTTCCCCGCGATTGTGCGGGAACGGCAACCGGGCCAGCCAATCCGCGTCTGGGTTCCCGGATGCTCCACGGGCGAAGAGGTTTACTCCATCGCCATCTGCCTCATCGAATACATGCAGGACGCCCGACTGGACTTTCCCATGCACATCTTCGGCACCGATGCCAGTGAGAGGAGCATCCAGAAGGCCCGGGCCGGCATTGTCAGTCCCAGCAGTTCGGCCGCGATATCTCCCGAGCGGTTGAAGCGCTTTTTCGTGGCGGTGAACGCGGGATATCAGATCATCCGCCCGATTCGGGACCGGTGTGTTTTTGCCGTTCATAACCTGGCCGCCGACCCTCCGTTTTCCCGCATGGATCTGATCAGTTGCCGGAATCTGTTGATCTATCTGGGGCCGGCTTTGCAACAACGTGTCCTCGGTACGCTGTTCTACGCATTGCAGCCCGACGGCTGTCTGGTGCTCGGCAGCACCGAGACTCCCGGGAGTTTGGCGGAGTACTTTACTCCGCTCGATAGCCAGCACAGGATTTACACGCGGAAACCGTCGGCCGACCGGCATGGATTCGAGTTGCCCGCCCGCGTAGCCATGTTCCCGGTCTTCCAGCAGGACGATAATTCCCTGGCTGGCGCATCCAAGGTGCGGGAAGGCGCTCCGCTCAGCCCTCTGCAAAAGCAGGTGGATCGTTTGCTGCTGGCCGAATACGCGCCGCCTTCCGTGGTGATCGACGACACTTTTTGCATTGTCGAGTTCCGCGGCCACGTGGGGCCGTACCTCGCCCCGCACGCGGGCGAAGCCGATCTGGGTCTGTTCCGCATGCTGCGTGAGGATGTGGTATTGCATGTGGGCGCGGCCCTCGAAGAGGCGCGGCAAAAGAACATGGGCGTCCGGGTGGAAGGCATCCCGGTCTCACTCGGCGGGCCGCGGACCATCGCACTGGCCGTTACACCCCTCTCCACCGCCGAGACAGGGCGGCACTTCCTGATCTGCTTCGAAGACGAGCCGCGAGCCGGGGCGGCCTCCCCGGATGGGTCGGCGAATCCGGAGGAGCCGCCCGATTCCCTGGGGCGGATTCCCCAGTTGGAAACGGAACTGACCTCCACGCGCCGGTATCTGCAATCCATCATCGAGGAACTGCGGTCGGCCAACGAGGAAGCGCAGTCTACCAATGAAGAGCTGCTGAGTTCCAACGAGGAGTTGCAGACCGCCAAGGAGGAGCTGCAAGCCTCCAACGAGGAACTGCATACGCTCAATGCGGAAATGGAGGGCCGCAACGCGGAGCTGAAGATCCTCACCGACGACCTTCTCAACCTGCTGGCGAGCCTGCAAACTCCGATTCTGATGTTGGACGCATCCCTGCGCATCCGGCGCTTCACGCAAGTATCGGAAAAGCTGCTCAACTTGATCTCCACCGATATCGGGAGGCCGGTTTCCGACCTGCAGCCCCGGATTAACTTGCCCCAGTTGGAAGAGATCGTCTCGCAAGTCGTCGCCACACTCGCTCCCGACGAGCGGGAGGTGCAAGATCGGGAGGGACGGTGGTACTCCCTTCGAGTGCGGCCCTACCGCACCAGCGAGAATCGGATCGAAGGCGCCGTCCTCCAGTTGATCGACATCGATCAGGCGAAGAAGACTCTGGAGCAGGTCGGGCACGCGCGGGATTACGCGGCGGCCATCGTCGAGACGGTCCGCGAACCTTTGATCGTGCTCGACCAGGAGTTGAGAATCGAGACGGCCAACAAGGCCTTCTTTCAAACCTTCCGTACGTCGCCGGAAGAAAACCTGAAAAAACCGATTTACGAGGTGGGCGGAGGCCAGTTCGACTTCCCCCAGCTCCGCGATTTACTCCATCGCGTGGCTCAAACGGAAGCCAGCATAGAGGACGTGGAGATCGAGCGCGATTTCGAGCGGATTGGCCGCAAGACGATATTGTTGAACGCGCGCCGCATCGAGCGGGAAGAGGCCGGACTGATCCTGCTCGCGTTCGAGGACGTCACCGAGCGCAAGCGCGCCGCCGAGGCCCGTTACCGCCGGTTGTTTGAGGCCGCCAAAGACGGCATCTTAATAGCCGATCGAGACACGGGCGAAGTCACGGATGCAAACCCGCACCTCGAGGCTATGTTGGGTTACATGCGCGACGAACTGGTGGGCGGGAAATGGTGGGAAACGGAACCTCTCCGCGACCTGCCCGATGTGAAATCCACGCTGGAGCGGATGCGTGTGCAAGACGTGGCGCGCTTTCCCGACCTGCTGCTGAAATCCAAGAGCAACCGCGCGGTGCATGTGGAACTGGTGGCCAACGAGTACGCGGAAGCGGAACGAAACGTAATTCAATTCAACATTCGCGACATTACGGACCGCAAACGGTTCGAACGTCACCTGGAGCACACTCAAAAGTTGGAGAGCCTGGGCTTACTCGCCGGGGGCATCGCGCACGACTTCAATAACTTGCTCACCGGGATACTCGGAAACGCCAGTCTGGGACTGACGGAACTCCCGGACTCCGCTCCCATCCGGAGATATTTCCGGGAGATTGTGAGCTCGAGCGAACGCGCGGCCGATTTGACGCGCCAGTTGCTGGCCTACGCGGGTAAGGGCCGGTTTGTGTTGGAGCGAATCGACCTCTCGCAACTGCTCCGGGAAATCGAGCCGCTGATACACACTTCCATCCCCAAGATGGTGGACATCCAACTGGACCTCGGAGCGGGCCTCCCCTCCGTCGAGGCCGATCCGGGGCAGATTCAGCAACTCGTTATGAATCTGATCCTCAATGGCGCGGAGGCCATTGGAGAGGGTAACCCGGGCGCGGTGGTGATCCGGACGGAAACTCGCCATCTGGATGCGGAGGAGATACGAAGAGAGTTTCCCAACGATCAACTGAGTCCAGGCTCTTATGCCGGCATCGAGGTTCGCGATACCGGCTCGGGTATGGATGAGGTCACCAAGAACAAGATCTTCGATCCCTTCTTCACCACCAAGTTCCAGGGCAGGGGTTTGGGGCTGGCGGCGGTGTCCGGCATCGTGAGGATCCAAAAGGGCGCCATACGCGTATACTCCAGCCCCGGCCGCGGGAGTTCGTTTCAGGTCCTGTTTCCGGCAGTTACGGCTAAGGCGGCGGACCACGGCCCCCGGATGGCGTCCACGCAAGCCCCCGCCGGCGGCACCATTCTTTTCATAGACGATGAGGAAGCGCTGCGGCGCCTGGCCCAATCGGCGCTGGAGCGCGACGGCTGGCGTGTGCTCCTGGCGGAAAATGGCGCCGAGGGCGTTCGCTTATTTGAGGAGAATCAGGACCACATCACCGCCGTCATCCTGGACATGACCATGGCCGTGATGGGTGGAGAGGAGGCGCTGGACCGCATCAAAGCCATCCGCTCGGGTGTTCCCGTGATCATATCGACGGGCTACGGCGAACTCGAGGCGGCGCGCCATTTCGCCGGCAAAGATCTGGCCGGTCTTCTGGAAAAGCCCTACAGCGTGAGCCAACTGATGGAGACCATCGCGGTGGTGCTGGGGCGGTTGTAGCGGCGAACACGCTCGAGATCCCCTTGTGATATTATTGGGTTGTGATATTTAAGTCACGGAATTCGGAAACGTCTCACCCGTGGAGCCGATTCTCAGACGAGCGAAGAACTATCGAACTGTGGCGGCCAAGAGCCCATTCCGAGATTGGCTCACCCGCCGGATCGACGGCGGTTCGCGCGGTCGAATCAACGCCCGAATCAGGCGCATCTCGGAAGTAAGGATACCCAAGTATCAGATATCAAGAAGGCAAAGGAGCTTTGGGAGGAGTACAATGCCCAAACGAACAACTGATTTTCGCGAAGACCTTCTAGCCGATTTGGCTGATCCGCAGGAAGCTGCGCATTACCTAAATGCTGCCCTTGAGGATTCAGAGAAAATGGCGCTTGTCGCTCTCCGCGATGTCGCCGAAGCGCGACAAATGGCACGCGTGGCTGAGGAGGCAGGCGTCGCCAGGGAAGCGCTGTATCGAATGCTGCGCCGGTCGGGTAATCCCACTTTCGGTAGCTTCATGGGAATCCTCAGTGCCCTCGGGTTGAAGATTGTATTTGCGCCAAACAGCCCAACAGACGATCCCGTGAGAGCACGTCGTCCAGGCTCCAGACGGAAACGTCCCCTCATCCGCCGCTGATCACGCTCATTTTTCTCTTGACATCCAGCTCAATTAGTACTAATTAATTAGTATGAGGCAGCCGAGTTCGACCCTCACGGGGCAGGAACTGGAAATCATGAAGATCGTGTGGGAGCGCGACCGCGCCACCGTCCGCGACGTTTATGAGGCGTTGCTGGGGCGGCGTAAAGTGGCCTACACCACGGTCATGACCATGATGAAGATCCTGGAACAGAAGAAATACCTGAAGAAGAGCCAGGTGGACCGCGCCTATGTTTACCGGCCGGCGCAGCCCAAGCGCCAGGTGATCGGCGCCATGGTCCGGGAGTTCGTCAACCGGGTGTTCAACGGCTCGGCCGAGCCGCTGCTGGTGCACCTGGTCGAGGAACACGACCTCTCGCGCGAAGAATGGGAAGAGATCGCGCGGCTGCGGAGGAAGTCATGAGCGCCAACCTGATCTGGGCCGACCTGGTGGCGTACAGTCTGCAGATCGGGTTGCTGGTGGCGCTGGCGGCGTTTGTTCCGGCGGCGTTGCGGCTGCGCCTGCCGGACGCCAGGCTGGTCTATTGGCACGTACTGCTGGCGGCCTGCCTGCTGCTTCCCATGGTGCGGCCCTGGAAGCAGGAGGCGGCCGGCACGGTGCAGGTTTCCTCCTCCGTGGCGGTCGTTGTGCCGGCGCAGCCGTCGCCGCGGCGAAGCCTTCCACCGAGCGAGATCGCTTTGCTGCTGCTGGCGGCGGGCGTGCTGGCTCGCCTGGGCTGGCTGGCAGTGGGATTCTGGCGGCTGCGGCAGTACCGGCGCCATTCCCACCCGCTCGAACCGGCGTCTTCATGGAGCGTCGAGGCCGACCTGCGCATTTCCGGCGACGTGGCCAGCCCGGTGACGTTCGGCGTGCGAAAGCCCGTGGTTCTTCTGCCCGCGCGGTTTCCGGAGTTCGGCGCGCCCATGCGGGAAGCCATCCTCTGCCACGAGATTCTGCACGTGCGGCGCCGCGACTGGCTTTTCGCGGTGGTCGAGG
>Ga0224534_1001306_pt1 | contig 13355 bp, 13 predicted proteins | sample 714E12024metaG_FD_172012 | JGI IMG/M metagenome (GOLD analysis project Ga0224534, IMG submission 172012) | Peat soil microbial communities from Stordalen Mire, Sweden - 717 E1 20-24 | ecosystem: Environmental > Terrestrial > Soil > Wetlands > Peat | place: Sweden: Norrbotten County, Stordalen... | reverse complement strand
GACGGCGTTGTTGAAGGCGTCGCCGGTTGAGCCGGACGTGCGGGTTGAAACACAGGACACACTTTCGCTGGGCGAAGACCGCACCGTGCTGGCCTCCACCGCGGACGTGACGATCACGCGCGCCGGGATTTTCAAGTTGAGCTTCGTCATGCCGGAGGGCTTTGACGTGGAATCCATCAGCGGCGCGGCGTTGAGCCACTGGACGGAGTTGAAAACGGACGCGGGCCGGGTCATCACGCTGAATCTCACCGGCAAGACGGACGGCCAGCAGCAATTCGTTGTCACCCTTTCCGGGCCGGGCGTGAAAACCGCCAGCGCGTGGGCGGTGCCGCAGATTTTGCTGCGCGAGGCGAACAAGCAGCGCGGGACGCTGCTCGTCGTGCCGGAACAGGGAATGCGCCTGCAGGCCGCCGCGCGCGAAGGCGTGACGCAGCTCGACCCGCAAAAGTCCGGCGTCCGGCAGAAGGGCGTGCTGGCGTTCCGCATTCTGGAGACGCCGTGGAAACTCGCGCTGGACATCGAGCAGGTTGACCCGTGGATCCAGGTGACCAGCCTGGAGCACGCGACGGTCAATGAAGCGCAGGTGAAAGTCGCCGCGAATTTGCAATATCAAATCGAAAATACGGGCCTGAAGTCGTTCCGCGTTTTCATCCCAACCAACGCGGAGGGCGTGGTTTTTCGCGGCGATCAAGTCGCGGATTTTCTCGCGGTGGACGGCGCGGTGACGAACGGCCTACAGGCCTGGGAAATCAAGCTGCACCGGCGCGTCATCGGCCAGTATTTGTTGCAGGTGAATTACCAGACGCACATGGCCGACCAGGCCGGCGAAACCATTCTGCGCGGCGTGCTGGCGGCGGACGTGAATTTGCAGCGCGGCTTCGCGACCGTGCAGGCCGCCGGTCGCTTGCAGGTGCGCGTGGACAATCTGCCCGCGTCGCTCCAGCCGACCGAGTGGCAGGGCATTCCGCGCGCTCTCCAGAAAGATTTACCCGCGGAGGTGGCGAGCTTCGCGTATCGTCTCGTCGAACCGGATTTTCAACTCCCGTTGAAGATCGAACGGCACGAGGCGGCGAAACTGCTGCCGGCGCGCGTGGACAACGTCACGTTCACCTCGGTGATTTCCGACGCGGGCGTCATGCTCACGCAGGCGCGGCTGGAAATCCTGCCCGGCGACAAGCGCCTGCTGCACCTCACGCTGCCGAAAGGCGCGAATTTCTGGTTCGCCTTCGTCAACCAGAACGGCGTGTGGCCGTGGCGCGAGTCGGACCAGATTTTGATTCCGCTGGGGCAGCAGGCGCGCGGCAACCAGCCGGTGCCGGTGGAAATCTTTTTCAGCAGCGAAGCCGGCAAGGCGGGCGGCGGCGCGCTGGATTTGGATTTGCTCGCGCCGAAGTTTGATTTGCCGCTGGAGAACCTGACGTGGCGTGTTTTTCTGAACGACAAGTGGCAGGTGAAAAAATGGGGCGGCGCGCTGCAGTTGCAGCAGTCGGAAGTCGTGGCGAACGGCGGGGCGCTCGACCTTCAGAGTTATTTACAGAACGAAACCAGTTTGCAGCAGAAAAAAACGCAGGAGGCCGAGCAGATGCTCGCGCTCGGAAATTCCGCGCTGCAGAACGGCGATCCGCAGCAGGCGCGGCGCGCATTCGAGTCCGCCTACGGATTGTCCACGCACGACGAGGCGTTCAACGAGGACGCCCGCGTCCAGCTCAACAATCTCAAGCTGCAACAGGCGCTGGTGGGGTTGAACGTGCGGCAGGCCGCCGTGTCCGGCGCGAACGACGCCGTGGGCGGCCGGCTGAATCAATTGCGGAACAACAAGGACGCGAATTACACGCAGCAGGACGCGCAGCAAATCTTCGGCAACAACAGCGCCGACGAAAACGGCGCGCTCACGAAACTGGCGGAGCGGCTTATCCAGCAGCAGGACGCGGCGGTGGCGAATCCCGCCGTAATCCGCGCGAACATTCCGGAACAAGGCCGCCTGCTCACCTTCAAGCGCGCCGTCGTTGTTGACACCTGGGCCGACTTGAACATCGGCCTGAAGGCGCGCACCGCATCCGTCGCGCCGTGGACCATGCGTTTGCTCGTGCTGGCGGTCACCGCGCTGGTGCTCGCCGGGTTTGGCCTGCTCGCCCGCCGCGTGGCGAAAACACAACAGCCTTGATTCGCCGGCAAAATATTCACCAACTCGCCGCCGTCAGCTTTCATACCAGCGTGGGAAAACCATTCCGGCGCGTTTGCCGGCGAGCAGGCTGCTCACCATGCCATGCCCCACAAACCACGCGCTGCGCGCCGCGAGCCGCAGCGTCATGCGCCGGCGGCGCGCGTCACGGTCGAACACGCCGCGCCAGTAGGAGCGGAAACGCGCGGGCGGCCACTGCGTCGCGAAGGCCGCGAGCAGCGCCCATTCGAGGTCGCGCCGCGAGCCGGGCCGCGTGGTGGACGGCAAAAAATTGTAGTCGCGAAAACTATCGCCGGTGTCGTCCCACAGTTCGTCGCGCCAGAACGGCGTGCCGGGCAGCGGCGTGAGCGGGATGAAAAACGGCTGGCTCATCTCGAGTTCGTGCGACAGCCGGAAAAGAGCGCGCACGGTTTCCGGCGTGTCTCCGGGCAGGCCGTAGATGAAGGTGCCGAGCGTGAACACGTCCGGGAAATCATGCACCAGAATGCGGAAGGCTTCGCGCACTTCGGGAATGGTCGTGGTCTTGTGAACCGCCTTCAATCCGTCGCCGTCGGCCCGTTCCACGCCGATGTAGACCTCCTTCAATCCGCCCCGCACCTGGCGGGCGAGCGCGCCGGACTTCGCGTCGCGCACGATGCAGTCGGCCCGCACCCACGCGCTCATGCTGACGGACAGATTTTCGCGGAGCAGCGCGTCGGCGAGTTCGGCGGGGATCTGGGGATGCGCGTTGTAGCACGGGTCCACCCAGCCGAAATGACGGCGGCCAAAATCGCGCGTCTGGATTTTGATCTCCTCCACCAGCCGCGCGACGGATTTGAAACGGACGAACGGTCGCGTTTGTTCGGCGACGAAATTGCCCATCTGCCGCCACAGCACGCAGAAATCGCAGGCGTCAAAACAGCCGCGCGACGACTCGATGGCGGCGAGGCCGGGATGATTCCGGCTGCCCGCTCCGTAGCGGTGCATCGGCAGCAAATCCCAGGCGGGCATCGGCAGCTTGTCCAGGTTTTTGATGAGCGGCCGATGGCGCGTGCGAATGATTTCGCCGTCACGACAAAAGGAAATTCCCGCGACCTGCGCAAGCGCATCCGGCGAATTTTCGCGGAGCGCGTCGGCGAGTTCGACGATGGTGTTTTCGCCTTCGCCGTGCGCGACGACATCCACGAGGCCGGTCTGCAAAACCTGCGGGCCGACGTGGCCGAAGAAACAACCGCCGGCGATGACCTTGGCGCCGAGAGTCTTTGCCAGGCGGGCGAGGCGGAGACATTCGGCGCAGCTCACGGCCTCCTCGCCCATCGCGACGACAACGGGACGGCGCGTATGCAGTTCCGCCGCGAGCGTGCGCCAGCCCATTTCGAGCGCGGGCGCGTCAAGAATTTCCACGCGCCAATCGGGATTGTTCCGGCGCAGCATCGCGGCCATCGAGGCGAAAGCCAGCGGCGGCCAGAAGGACGAGGCGGGGCCGTTGAACGGCCACAGCGGGCGCGGCGGGCGGACGAAGAGAAACAGTTCTTTCATGCGGCCACGCGCGGCGCGGGCGGGAAAAACCAGCGCCACAATCCGCGGGTCGCAAGAACAAGATTGGCCGCCAGCAGCAGCGCCAGCGCGAGCGCGCCGCCGGCGGTCAGCAGCGCCAGCGCGGTGGCCGCGATAGAATATCCACTCTCGCCAAGCAGGGGTGTGAAGATGAGCGTGGCGATCAGCGCCGTGAAGAAAATTAGAAGCCGGGGCCGGGAATTTTTCAGCTCCGCGCCCGGCGGAATACTTTTTTGCAGCGGCAGCCACAGGAAGGCGACGAGTCCGAAGCCGAAGAGAATTCCCGAGGCGGCGCGCAGTTCCGGGTTTTGCGAAATCCAGTAAAAACCGGACGGCACCATGAACAGCAGAAAGCCGCCGTTGAGCCAGCGCCAAAATCTGGTCGGCTGCGGCGACCGGGCGAGGTGCAGCAGCGCGGCGACAAACGCGCCAACATAGACGCCAGTGCAGCGCTGGCAGCACGGCAACAGTTCGCCGCCGGGCGACCAGGTGTGCGCGAGATTCTGGCCGCAAACGCAACTGAACAACTCGTGGAGAAAATCCAGCATGGTCTATTTCAAGCCGTCGTCTTCAACCGCCGGCAGCGGAATTGGCACCCTGGTGATTTTGGGCGGGCTGCGATCCAGTTGCACAAGAAAAAGCGCGCAGTCTTCGGGCCGGAGCGCGTTTTTATTTTTCGCCGCGAGCCAGGCAGAAGAAATGGCCCAGGTCCGGCCATCGTGCGAAAGTGACGGTTGGGCCAGCAGCGACACCATGTCATCCGACTGCACATGAAAAAGCGGGGTGAAACGCAATGGTTTTTCATTCAGCGGAATTTCAAGCAGGCCGCATTCGTAATTGGTCTGGCCCTCCGCCCGGCTGGTGTAGGCCGTGTAAACGCGGTCCTTTTGCCGCCCCAAGTCCAGCCACAAGCCGGCGGCTTTAACCTCGCAACCAGGACGCGCGACGGGACGTGAAAATTGTTTCACCCCATCCCGCACGACCTGAAATTCCTGGTTCGTTCCCTGACCGCTCACAAACATGATCTCCCGCTCGCGCGGATGGAATGCCGGGAACGTGCCGTCACCCGTTTGGTTCGTCAATGTCAACTGCGGCTGGAACGCCAGCGTTTCCGGGTCAATCACACCAAATTCGCCGCCCTTGTTGCCGGGCAACTCGCGCCAGCCGATGATGGTTTTGCCGTCGTCGCCGGGCATCGCGGCGATTGGGTTGGTATTGACCAGCACCTCACCCGTCACCCAGTCCACACGGGTGAGATTATGCTCATCGTTCAAAAAAATTCGGGTGCCGGACAGGGCGATCGGAAACTCCAGGGCGGTCACGGCCTCATCCCATTTCTGGCTGCCGATGTGGCGGATGGGTTCCCCGCCGCCGCGCGGCACCACGAACAGCGACAGCCTGTCTTTCTCTTCCGCCTCGGCCACGAGGATGTGTTTGCCGTCCGGCAGCCACCCGGCACGCAGGCAGGCGGAGTGGATGTTGGTGCCGGTGTGCGAACCGACGCTGGAGAAGATTTGCTCGCTGCGGCCCGTGTTGCGGTCGTAGAGCGCGATGCTCAACGCGCCGCTCTGCGGGTCGAACGACGGATACAGCACCTGCCGGTCATCCGGGCTGAATGCCGTCGAACAGGCGAGCACATACACCAGCAGTGACGCGCAGCCGATGCCGGCGAGGAGAACGTGAAGGGAGCGGTTTGTTTTCATAAGTCAGAAATGCCGAAAGTGTTCTTTCGGCTTCATCACCCTCATATTAACCCCGGTGGCGGTAAAAAGTTAATTGAAAACTTTCCAGGAACACTGAAATGTCGGCGCCTGCTCGGCGTGATGCGCAGCAGACAGAGACTTTCCCCGGCGCGTTCCCATGAGCAGTCTGCGCTGGAACATCCGGCGGAGTGCTGCACAGCTGCAAGCGCGGCGCGTTGCAGCCCCGCGAAACGAAGATGGAGGCTGGGAGGAGGCGATCCGTCTTCGTTTCAGCATGACGAGTTGGCGCTTGAGTCCGGCCCGCCGCGCGGGATACTTGCCGCATGAACCGACGTCATTTCATCAAGCTCGGTGTCGTGGGCACCGGCGCGGCGCTGGCCGGCGTGGAAGCCGTGTCCGGCCAAAAAGTTCCGCCCGCATCCAAACTTTCCGCCACGATGGTGGCCATGCCCATCAGCGTGGCCCCGCTCGCGCAGGGGGAACTGGACGCAATGTTCGCCGATATGCGGGAGCGCGCCGGGGTGAACGCGCTGTTTCCCTTCATTTATTCCCACGAACCGCATCGCGGTGGCGCGGAGACAGCGGCGGGATTTCACGGCGGAAATTATGCGATACCGCACAAGGAATTTTACAAGGACACGCCGCTGGATTTTGCGGACATGCGCGCGCCGGAATTTGGCGATGTGGACGTGCTGGCACGGGTCATTCCTGTCGCGCGCAAGCACGGCATCCGGACATTCTGCTTTTTGCTGGAGGACAACACGCTGCCCGCCGCCGTGCCGCACTGGCAGGCGCTTTACGAGGTGGACCATTATGGCCGGCTCACGACCGGTCATCCGGGCGGGCCTTGCTTCAACAATCCTTATTACCAGAATTTCACGCTGGGGCTGGTGGAGGATTACGCGCGATCCTACGACATCGGCGGCATCATGTGGGGTTCGGAGCGTCAGGGCGGCTTGCTCAACACGCTCGGCATTTCGCAGAGCAGCGGACAGGATCCGGGCCGCACGACGTGCTTCTGCGAATTCTGCCTGAAAAAGGGACGTGACCGGGGCATTGACGTGGAGCGCGCCCGCCGCGGCTTCGGCGAGGTGGAAAATTTCACGCGCGCCTGCCGCGCCGGGCAGCGTCCGCGCGACGGCTGCTTTAGCACATTCTGGCGGTTGCTTCTGAACTATCCCGAAGTCCTGGCGTGGGAGAATCTTTGGGCCGGCAGCCGGCACGAATTTCAGGCGGCCATTTACAAGAAGGTGAAGTCCATCAACCCCGCGCTGCAGGTCGGCTGGCATGGCTGGCAGAACATTTCATTCAGCCCGTTCCAGAGAGCCGAGGAAAACCTCGCCGACGTGGCCGGGTTCGCGGATTTCATCCGGCCCGCGCTTTACAACAATGTCGCCGGTGGCCGGTTCGTCACTTTTGTCAAAGGCGCGCGCGGCACGGTCTTCGGCGATCTGTCGCCGGAGCTGGCGCTGGACATGTTATATCGGGAATTGAATTACGACGGCGAAGCGTCTTTCGACAAACTGGCCGCGTCTGGCTTCTCGGCGAATTACGTGGAGCGCGAAACGCGCCGCGCGGTGGAGAGCGTAACGGGGCACCCGGTGCAAATCTGGCCGGGCGTGGACATTGACGTGCCGGTGAGCGCGGACGAAAGCCATTGCACGCCGGAGAGTGTTGGGCGGGCGGTGAAGGCGGCGTTCAAGGGCGGCGCGCAGGGCATCATCCTGTCGCGCAATTACGTCGAGATGAAGCCGGAGAACCTGTCCGGTGCAGGCGCGGCGTTGAGGGAACTTGGTGTGATTTAGAAAAATGGTGGAGGCGGCGGGAGTTGAACCCGCGTCCCTGACAAACTTGCCAGCCGCGACTACATGCTTAGTCCGGAAAAGGTTTTCTGCTATGCGATGGCGTCCGGACTCGAGTCGCACTGCCTAGTCCGCATGGAATTTTCTCGGCCAACGACGCGCGGTCCCCGCCGTCAACCATGCCTGCTGTTGCGTCCGTCCACCGTAGCAGGTGTCCAGTGGCGGACGTCGTGGCCTTAGGCCGCGAGGGCTAATTCTTGGTTAGCTTTTTAGTTTTGATGCGATGATTAACGAGGCCAACGCATCGTCCTCGGCATGCCGCCTCTGGCGCATTCCCCAGGTCGAAACCGGTGCGCCCCCATCAATTTGGCAGGAGTATAATCCTTCAATTCGCCGCGCGGGTCAAGTCAGTGAAATCGTTTCAAATAGGCCGCTGGTGAAATTGCTGGAATCGGTGACAACTTAAAATCACGTTCGTTTCGCGTAATGATGAAAGCGGATTTCCACGCCATCGCCGCTGCAACTTGCAGCGCGTCCTCCAAATCCGAAAATCCCAAGTTCAGTGAAGCGCGAACTAAATTGGCGTCTCCGCAAACAATTTCAAAATCGTTCAAAAAGCGGTTTTTCAAATCGGGAACGATCGCCTTTTGATATTTGTAAAACAGGTTGGCAACCGTGTGGGAAGCCAGTGCCGCCTCCACGGCGCCGCGTTGGGCGAGTTTGAGCATTTGCAAACTCGCGGAATAATGCAGCGCTCGACGTTCGATGACGTCAAACACTACATTCGTATCATAAAGCAATTTCATGCGTGTTTGCGCATGAGATATTCATAACGCGCGTCGCCGGGACGCGGAACCGGCTTGCGTTGCGGGCAATAATGTTCCGATTCATCCGCTTCACCGCCGAGCGAAAGCAGGTGCCTTTCTACTAGCGCGGACAAACTTGCGCCGCGCTTTTTTGCGGCCCGCTCGCCGCTTAAAATTGCCTGACGCGACAAAGTGATGTTCTTGCGAATCTTCATAATACGCATTGTCGCATTTTAATGCGCATTGTCAAGGCGCGAGGTCAATCCTTGTCCGCTTCAAAAATCTCCTCGATTTTCATCTTGAACAGCCGGGCCACTTTGAACGCCAGCGGCAGGCTCGGATCGTATTTCTCCGTTTCGATGGCGTTGACGGTCTGGCGCGAGACATCGAGTTTGTCGGCCAGATCGGATTGCGACCATTCCTTTGCCGCGCGCATTTCGCGCAAACGGTTTTTCATTTACGCCTCCAGCACGAACGCAGCGCCCCGATTCCGTAATAGACCCACATCAGGTAAAACGCCCATTCCGCCTGAAAGTCCGGCGCCCCGACCGCTTCCCGGACGAAGCGATAGCCAAAACACGTGAACCCCGTCGCAATGGCGGAAAAAGCAAATGCTTCGGTGACCCCCTTTCTCCACATCTCATCCATGTCCGAAATGGCGCGGAGGATGGTGGTGGTAAAATAAATGATCGCCGCCACCACCGGCACTAGATATAGCCAATGTCTCGTTGACAGTTCCGGGGAGAAGTGGCACACGGTGAGAAGTCCCGCGGCATACACGGCCATGCCAATTGCGATTCGCAGAATTATATTTTTTATCCATTTCATAATTGTCCTATTTGAAGCGGCGTTTGAAAATCAGGAAGCCGAGACCGTAAAACCCGCCGAGCAGCACGCATGCATGAGCGACGGATGCAATACCCCATGTGCCATTCATCACCGGCGGGCCGAAAACCGCGTTGAAAAATCCTTCCCGTTCCAACCGCAGCCAGAGCACAAAAACGAAAAAACTGGCGGCGACAGAGAAAAATAGCGCGGCCTGCGTGATCCGGCGCTGTAATTCATCCATGCCGCGAATGAATTTCGCTGCATCCAACAGAAATAGAACCAAGGCGAGAAATTCGGCCAGCACGAGCGTCACTCGCAATGCCAAAGGCCATTGCCTCTTCACTTCTGGAAAAAACACGTCGAACACAGCGGAAATGGCGAAGGCCACAAACCACCATTTGCAAACTTTCCATGCCGTTCGCCATGAAAACTGTTTGTCAAACATGATCAACTCGTCGGGAACAGAAGGTGTCTTGTTCATAATGATTTCAATGTAAAGCATCCTTGTCATTGTGTCAAGCGTCCTTTACATCTATTTTACGCAAAACGCGGCGGGGATTTCTCCCAGCCGCGTCTGTTTCCGCTCCTCTTAACCTTCAGCGGTTAATAATCCATTCCACCCATGCCGCCCATGCCGCCGCCGCCGCCGCCCGGCATCGAGGCGGGCTTGTCCTTTTCAGGAATGTCGGTGATGAGGCATTCGGTTGTGAGCAGCAGGCCGGCGATGCTCGCCGCGTTCTGCAACGCCATGCGCGTGACCTTCTTCGGGTCAACGATGCCGGCCTTCACGAGGTCTTCGTATTCGCCCGTGGCGACGTTGTAACCTTCGTTGCCCTTGCTCTTCTTGACGGCTTCGACGATGACGCTGCCTTCCACGCCGGCGTTGGCCGCCAGCGCGCGGAGCGGTGATTCGACGGCGCGCTTCACGATGCCGACGCCAATCGTCTCGTCCTCGTTGGCGCCCTTGACGGCATCAATCGCCGCCTGGCAGCGCAGCAACGCCACGCCACCGCCGGCCACGATGCCTTCCTCGACGGCCGCGCGGGTCGCGTGCAGCGCGTCCTCGACGCGCATTTTCTTTTCCTTCATCTCGCTCTCGGTCGCGGCGCCGACGTTGATGACGGCCACGCCACCGGCGAGTTTCGCCAGGCGTTCCTGCAATTTCTCGCGGTCGTAATCGCTGGTCGTCTCCTCGATCTGGCGGCGGATTTGATTCACGCGGCCCTGGATGTCGGATGACTTGCCGTTGCCCTCGACGATCGTCGTGTTTTCCTTGTCAATCACCACGCTCTTGGCGCGGCCGAGGTCGGCCAGTTCAATGCTCTCCAGCTTGATGCCCAGGTCTTCGCTGATGAACTTGCCACCGGTGAGGACGGCGATGTCTTCCAGCATGGCTTTGCGGCGGTCGCCGAAGCCCGGCGCCTTCACGGCGCAGACGTTCAACGTGCCGCGCAGCTTGTTCACGACCAAAGTCGCGAGCGCTTCGCCTTCGACTTCTTCCGCGATGATGAGCAGCGGCTTGCCGGCGCGCGCGGCCTTTTCGAGCAGCGGCAGCATGTCCTTGAGGTTGCTGATTTTCTTTTCGTAAATCAGGATGTAAGGATCTTCCTGCTTCGCTTCCATCGTCTCGGCGTTCGTGACGAAATAAGGCGAGAGATAGCCCTTGTCGAACTGCATGCCTTCCACCACTTCGAGCGTCGTCTCGATGGACTTCGCTTCCTCGACCGTGATGGTGCCGTCCTTGCCGACCTTGTCCATCGCCTCGGCGATCTTGTCGGCGATCTCAAAATCCCAGTTCGCGGAGACCGCGGCCACCTGGCGGATTTCGTCTTTGTCCTTCACCTTCTTGGTGATCTTGTCCAACTGGCCCACGGCGGCCTCGACGGCCTTGTTGATGCCGCGCTGGATGCCGATGGGGTTCGCGCCGGAGGTGACGAACTTGAGGCCCTCGCGATAAATCGCCTCGGCCAGCACCGTCGCGGTGGTCGTGCCGTCGCCCGCGGTGTCGCTCGTCTTGCTGGCGACTTCGCGGACCATCTGGGCGCCCATGTTTTCGTAGGCGTCTTCCAGCTCGATTTCCTTCGCGACGGTCACGCCGTCCTTGGTGACGGTCGGCGAGCCGTATTTTTTGTCAATGACCACGTTGCGGCCCTTGGGTCCGAGCGTGGCGACGACCGCCTTGGAGAGCTTGGCGACGCCGCGCAGGATCGCCTGCCGGGCCGCTTCATCAAACAATAATTGTTTTGCTGCCATAATATTTTTCTTTGGTTTGTAGTTTTTGTTAATTGATTTTGGTAGGGCGGGCAGTCCTCTGCACGCCGCGGCGCGCACGGAGTGCGCGCCCTACCTTTAATTATTCCAGGATCGCGAGAATGTCGTCCGACGACAAAATCTTGTATTCCTTGCCGTCAATTTTGATTTCCGAGCCGCCGTATTTCGAGACCAGCACCCGGTCGCCCTTCTTGACTTCAAAGGGGATTTTCTTGCCGTCGTCGTTCGTCTTGCCCGTGCCGAGCGCGACGACGATGCCTTCCTGCGGTTTCTCCTTGGCGGTATCGGGGATGATGATGCCACCCTTCTTGACTTCCTTTTCCTCAACCGGCTCGACCAAAATGCGGTCGCCGATCGGTTTAACGTTTAGTGCCATAGTTTGTCTTTTTGTTTGTTGTTTGGTTTTGTCCGAATTAACTCCCGGTCCGCACTCGCGGCGGGAAAATTGTTTCAACTCTTTTCCGCCGGAACAATTCCGCCCGGCAGCGGTTCAAAATGCGAAACTTCCCTGATCGCCGCCGCCGCGCGCAACGATTGCTTCACCGCTTCCGGCAACGCGGCCAGATCGCCGTCGCCAAAATAATTCAGCGCCTTCAGCGTAATCAGCGGATTGAATTGTTCGCCGTAAACCGCCTGCGCCGCGCCCAGCGCATCGGCCAGCGTCACGCCGTTTTTCAGCAGCGCGGCCACGTCCAGATAATCCTTCGACTCCGACCGCGCCTGCACCACGGCCATTTTGCACGCCGCGATGTCGAGCAGCGAAGCCACGCGCGCCACGCCGTCGCTGGTCGCCTCCGGGTTCTTCACCCGGCGCAGCGAAAGTCCAAAAAACGAAATCTTCACCGGCTGCGGACGATGCACCGTCACCGTCAGCGTGTTCGCCGCTTTTTGCCGGACCGTCGCGCCTTTTAACAGCGGCAGCGAATTCAGCAGCTCATCCGGGTTCACCGGCGCGTCCGCGAAAAAATCAAAATCCTCCGACTGCCGGTGTCCTAGCCGCAACGCCAGTGCCGTGCCGCCGTAAAGCACGAAGCGCGACGCCAGCGGCTTCAGTTCCGGCCACACCGCGCGCTGCGCTTCGGGCAGCGTTTCCAGTTTGGGCGCGAAACTCATGTCAAAGAGCGCCGGGGCAATTCCGCCTCCGGCAAGCCAAAAAATGCCCGCCAGTAAGCCCACGACCGCGGATCGAAGACGCCGGCCTGCGCGTTCAGCAAGGCGTCCTTGAAAGCGTCCCAGCCAAATGCTTCCTTTACCTGCTGCACTTCCTGCCATGTGCCCAGCGTCATCACCTGCATGAGAAAACGGCGCGGGTTCGCCAGCGAAACCTCCGGCGACTGCCACCAGAAAAGCTCCTTGGCAATCTGCTTCAATTGTTCTTCGTTAGCCATGCTAAATGTTATCAAAATTCCGCCGCTCCCACGATGCGAAAATTCATTCCTGCATCCGCAACTCCGCGAGGTTTTGGACTGCGCCAGCCCTCTGGCGCTTTTTTCGCGGCGGACGGAAAGCGGCAGGGGGCTGCCGCACTCCAAGACGCTGGCGCGACGGCCTGGCCGCCTTTCACCAACTCGCTCAATTCTGTCTGCGCCGATTTCATTTGGTTTTGTCCGAATTAACTCCCGGTCCGCACCCGCGGCGGGAAAATTTTCACTTTTTTACGGCAGCCGCCGGCGCCTTTTTTTCTTTTTCCTTTTTATCCGCCACCGCAACTAAATTCTGCAAATGAACTTTCCGGTTTTCGGTCGCGACATACCAATCCTTGACCAAAAGTTCAATTAGCCCAATTAGCAATTCCGCCTCTTGAGGCTCAACATCGACTATTAAGTCAATGTCCTTTTCCATGTGTGCGCCAATATTTCCAACTTTTCGAACAGCCTCAATGGCTTCCCAAGTGAGCGGATCAATCTTATTCTTAATGGCTTCAATTTCAACAACCAGCCTGCCAGGTTTCACTTTCCAAAAATCCCGAATGATTCCTTGCAGACATCTTCGCGAAAGTGTGGCCGAAGCCTTCGGACTCAAATCCTGAATCAGACACGCCTCGTTGTAATCATCAATTATTGCTTTTGGGACGTAGGCGGGAAATGTCTGGGCATGAGAGTTGGGTATCAGTTTCCAGAAATGAAGCTGGCCTTTTTCTTCCAAGCTACCAAGTCCGTTTGGTTCAAGTTTATTCAGTGAAAGGAAGAGTGAAAACTTTTTACATTTTGGATTTGGGCAAACATAA
>Ga0224534_1001304_pt1 | contig 13360 bp, 10 predicted proteins | sample 714E12024metaG_FD_172012 | JGI IMG/M metagenome (GOLD analysis project Ga0224534, IMG submission 172012) | Peat soil microbial communities from Stordalen Mire, Sweden - 717 E1 20-24 | ecosystem: Environmental > Terrestrial > Soil > Wetlands > Peat | place: Sweden: Norrbotten County, Stordalen... | reverse complement strand
TGGTCCTTTCCGAGTACCGGCGCATCGCCGGCAGCCCAATTCAATCCACCTACGACCTGTTGCAGGAGTTCTACGAAATCGTTCCCGAGACCCAGGTGGAAGGCATACGCGTAACCGGCTCAGGCAGCCGCACCATCGCTAAGGTATTGGGCCTGTTCTTCGAAAATGAGTTCAAGGCCATCGCGCGGATGATGGCGACGGTCTACCCGCAGGTGCGCACGGTGTTCGAGATCGGCGGGGAAAGTTCGAAGTACATCCGGCTCGAGGGCGGCAGCATCGTGGACTATGACCGGTCGGGTGAGTGCGCGGCGGGTACGGGGTCGTTCCTCGATCAGCAGGCGCTGCGCATGCAGTATTCGGTGGAGGAGGTCGGCGAGATCGTGCGCACGGCCTCGAGCGCGGCGCGGATCGCCGGGCGCTGCTCGGTGTTCGCCAAGAGCGACATGATCCACGCGCAGCAGAAGGGCTATTCGCCGGCGGAGATCCTGCGCGGGCTGTGCGACGCCGTGGCGCGCAACTTCAAAAGCTCCATCGTGAGGGGGCGGCCGGTAGAGGCGCCGGTAGCGCTGATTGGCGCGGTTTCGCAAAACGCGGGCGTGGTTGGGGCCCTGCGCGAAGCCTTCTCTCTTTCCGCCGCCGACTTGCTGACGCCGGAGGAATACGCCTGGTGCGGAGCCATCGGCACCGCCATTCTGGAGGCCGAGGAGCAGCGCAAGCGGTCCATTCTGGAGATCCATCGCCTGCGCCAGCACGATTCCGAAGAGAAGGTGCAGGACACGCAACCGCTTTCCTCCGAGAACGTGGTGCAGTTGCGCGACCGCGTGGGCGTGTACGTGGCGCCGCCCAACGGAGCACCCATCCCGGCGTACCTGGGGCTCGACATCGGCTCGGTTTCGACCAACGTGGCGGTGATCGATGAATCCGGCACGGTGATCCACGATGTCTACCTGCGAACCGCGGGGCGTCCCATCGAGGCCGTGCAGCAAGGGCTGGCGGAAGTGGAGCGCATCTGGGGCAGCCGGCTGAAGGTGTGCGGCGTGGGCACCACCGGCTCGGGGCGCGAGTTGATCGCGGAGTTCGTGGGCGCCGACGCGGTGAACGACGAAATCACCGCGCACAAGACCGGCGCTATCCACGTAAGCAACACGCTGGGCGGCGAGCCGGTGGACACCATCTTCGAGATCGGCGGGCAGGATTCCAAGTTCATCTCGATTGAAAACGGCGTGGTGGTGGATTTCGCGATGAACGAAGCCTGTGCCGCGGGTACCGGTTCGTTCCTCGAGGAGCAGGCCGAAAAGCTCGGCATTAGCATCAAGGGCGAGTTCGCGAAACTGGCGCTGGCGTCGCCCAGCCCCACGCGCCTGGGCGAGCGCTGCACGGTTTTCATGGAGCGGGACGTCACCGGCTGGCTGCACAAGGGCGAGACCGTGCCCAACCTGGTGGCGGGCCTGTCGTACTCGATTGCGCTGAACTATCTGAACCGCGTGGTGCGCGGCCGCAAGATCGGCAAGGCGATCTACTTCCAGGGCGGCACGGCGTATAACGACGCTGTCACCGCGGCGTTTGCGAGCCTGCTGGGAAAGAAAATCACGGTGCCGCCGTACAACGGCGTGATGGGGGCCATTGGAATGGCGCTTATTGCGCGGCAGTGGCACCAGGCCACGGGAGCCCCGAGCCGTTTTCGCGGATACGATCTTCACAAACTGCGCCTGGCCACGCGCGATTTTGTCTGCAAGGCCTGCTCGAACCTGTGCGACATGAAGCAGTTCGACATCGAGGGGCAGAAGAGCTACTGGGGCGATAAGTGCTCCGACAAGTTCCGCAAGCCCTCGTTGACGGGGCGCAAGCCGGTGATCGAGGATTTGTTCGCGTATCGGGAGCAGTTGCTGGACGCGGGCGAGACGAAGGCGCCGGCGGCGAGGGGGTTGCGCGTCGGTCTGCCGCGCGCGATGTCGCTGCTGGATCAGTTGCCGTTCTGGAAGCGCTACTTCGCGGAGCTGGGGATCGAGACCGTGCTATCGCCGGTGACCGATCCGCGCATTTCGGCGGCGGGCATCGATATGGCGGTGGCACAGCCGTGCTATCCGGTGCAAGTGGCCCACGGCCACGTGCAGGCGCTGGCAGAGGGGGGCGTAGATTACATTCTGATTCCCAACATCGCGGACGCCGAAGGGGGCGAAGGCCAATCCTGCCCCTCGCACTATTGCCCGTGGAACCAGACGCTGCCGTGGGTGCTGCGGTCCGCGCCGGCCCTGGAACCGCACCAGCACAAGTTCCTCATCCCGACGCTGCATTTCCAGCTTGGCCCGGCTCAAATAAAGAAGGCGCTGGCCGAGACCATGCGGCGCATTGGGGTTACCCGGCGCGCGAGCGACCGCGCGGTGGAGGCGGCTTACGCGGCGCAGCGCGAGTTCCAGGAAAAGCTGCTGGCAGCCGGCCGGCGGGCGCTCGAAACGCTGGAATCGACCGGCGAGCCGGGGCTGGTGGTGGTGGGACGCAGCTACAACATTTACGACCGCGGCGTGAATTGCGACATCCCGCGCAAGCTGCGTCATCGCTACGGCGCCAACGTCATTCCGCTGGACTTCCTGGTGACCGGCCGCGAGCCGCTCGTGGACACGCACGCCAATATGTTCTGGGCCTCGGGACGGAAGATCCTGGACGCCGCCCGGCTGGCGGCATCCCGGCCCAACCTGCACGTGGTCTACATCACCAACTTCAAGTGCGGGCCCGATTCCTACATCAAGCATTTTGCCCGCGAAGCCGCCGGCGCGCCGCTGCTGATCCTGCAATTCGACGGGCACGGCAACGACGCCGGCTACATGACGCGCTGCGAAGCGTATCTCGACAGCAAAGGGATTCTGCGATGCTACCAACCGTCGACGGAGCCGCCGCCCCTGCGGGCGATCATCCACTAAGCGGCAAGTGCATTTACATTCCGCCGATGGCTTACGGCAGCGCGCAGGCGTTTGCCTCCGCCTTTCGCGCCATCGGCCTGGAGGCGGAACCCACTCCGCCCTCCGACAGCCGCACGCGCGAACTGGGCGCGCGCTACACTTCGGGCGACGAATGCTATCCCGCCAAGGTGACGGTGGGCGATTTCATGAAGGTGCTGGAGCGGCCCGCCACCGACCCAGCGCGCGTGGCGCTGTTCATGCCGACCGCGCAGGGCCCCTGCCGCTTCGGCCAGTACGCACCCTACCTGCGCCACATTCTGGACGCCAACGGATACCAATCCGTGGAGATTCTTTCGCCCAGCAGTCAGAACGCCTATGGAGGCCTCGGCTCCCTCGCCAAACCGTTCGTGCGCACGGGTTGGCGCGCGCTGCTGTGCGCCGACCTGCTGCAGAAGCTGCTGCTCCTGTACCGCCCGTATGAGGAGCGGCGCGGCGATACGGGAGCAGTCTATGGGGAATCGCTGGCCGACCTGTGCCGCACGCTCGAAGAGACACCGGTGGATCCGGGGGTGCAACTCCATTCGCTGCGCGATTCCATGGTTCGAAGCCGCGACCGTTTCCGCAAGCTGGCGGCGCAACGGAGCGGGGTGCCCTCTGGGCCCCGGCATCCGCTCATTGGAATCGTGGGAGAGATTTTTTGCCGCTTGAACACGTTCTCGAACGAGAACCTGGTCGAGTGTCTGGAGGAATACGGCGCGGAGGCGTGGATCTCGGATCTGGTCGAGTGGATCTGGTACACCAATTCCGAGCACTTCCGGAAGCTCAAGCTCACAGGACGCGTCTGGACGCTCGAAGCGCTGGGCGCGTGGGTGCGGAAGCGCGTGCAGAAGCAGGACGAACACGTCCTGGTGGAACCGTTCCAGGAAGATTTCGCGGGCCGCGAGGAACCCGACATCTATGAGATCCTGGAATGCGCGCGCCCGTACCTGCCGCGCGAGGGTGCCTTTGGCGAGATGGTGCTGAACGTCGGCAAGGCGGTGTACCTGGCCAAGAAGGGCGCCGCCGGGATCATCGATATCAGCCCCTTCACCTGCATGAACGGCATCGTCTGCGAGGCGATCTATCCGCGCGTCAGCGGGGACCTGGGCGGGATACCGATTCGCAACTTCTATTTCGACGGAACGCAGTCGGACCTCGACCGCGACCTGGGCGTGTACATGGAGCTGGCGCGGAGCTATCAGAAGAAGCGGGGGTAGGGGCCGGGCGGCGACAACACGCCCCGGCACGCAGAACCGGAGGACTCCGAGGCGTGAGCAAAAACGGTGCTGGTTTTGGGACAGGATTTCGCGACGGCGCCGACCGCAACACCAGAACTGCGGCGACCACCGTCTGGGCCGCAGTTTTGGGACTGACTCTTTGTTGGAAATGAAGCGACCGACGTAGCCGTGCTGGGTGGCGGATTGTCCATCGCCACAGCTATTGCGTCAGTTGTGGGAGGTCTTGTCGGCTGGCTGCTGGTGATGAAAAAACGCGTTCTCCAGTGCTCGGTATGCGGGGCCATCGTCAACGCGTCCTGATGGCGTCCGATTCTGTCAACCCCCATCAACGCAGATTTCAGGCAATACCGGGCCTTGTTTGCGCCACAAAAGAGGCTGATAATGTTTCAGGGGAGGAATGGCCTTCAAGAGAAGAGCAGCGGCTTACGGAACGGACGATCCACGTCTCCTGCCGTCGTACCCGGTGGCGGAGGCGGCACGCTACCTCCGAATGCCGGAGGAGACCCTGCGTAGCTGGGTAGTGGGCCGTTTGTACCCTGTTTCCGGACAGTCTAAACGGTCCCGGCCTTTAGTTTACCTCGACGATCCCCAACGGAAATACCTGTCCTTTATCAACTTGGTGGAGGCGCACGTTCTGGCTGCGATTCGCCGCCGGCATGGGGTCAAGCTGCCCAAAGTTCGGGCAGCGCTAGACTATGTTCGGAAGCAATTCCAGGTTGAGCGCCCGTTGATTGACGAGGCATTTCAGACCAACGGGCTGGACCTCTTCGTGGAGCGTTACGGCGAAATGATCAACGCCTCGCGCGAGGGGCAGCAGGCCATGAAGGAAATCTTGAGCGTCTACCTTCAGCGGATTGAGCGGGATACCAGGGGGCTTCCAATCAAGCTGTACCCGTTCACGCGGGACACGGAATCGGCCGCGGCTCCGAGGGGGGACCCGCGGGTGGTGGTGATGAGCCCCGCTATCTCGTTCGGCCGCCCTGTCGTAGCCGGCACCGGCATTCCCGTTTCCGCAATTTACGAACGCTACAAGGCGGGTGACTCCGTCGCGGATCTGGCAAGGGATTTCAGGTTGGAAACCGGTGCCGTCGAAGAAGCCATTCGTTGCGAAGCCGCCTGAAGGAACTGTCTTTTTCATTGACAGATCGTTGGGCGTAGAGCCGATCCGAACAGCACTCGTGGGCGCCGGTCTCAGGGTTGAAATCCACGATGACCATTTTGACCGCGATGCGGAGGACCGGGTGTGGCTTCGAGACGTCGGGGCCCGTGGGTGGGTAATCCTGACCAAAGATCAGCGGCTGAGGTATCGACCGCTGGAGTTGGCCGCGCTGCGGTCGAGCCAGGCAAGGGTGTTCATACTGGTCGCTGGCAACCTCCGTGGAAGTGAAATCGCTGCCGTCTTCGTAAGGGCCCTGCCGCGGATCTGCAAGATTCTGGCCTCGCGATCGGGGCCTTTCGTGGCGCGCATCACCAAAGCCGGGGAGGTCGCCGGCACTTGAGAGGTGAGGGCCGGGCATGCCCGGGCATGCCCGGCCCCTACAGCTTTTTGAAGAGCTTGTCGAAGGCGTTGCGGGCGTCTTCGGAATTGCGCGGCGCGGGAGGGCCCACCTCGATCGGTACCGCCGCCGGCACGTTGTTGGTGCCTTCGCGGGCCACGGTCACCCGCGGCATAAACGGATTGCACTCGTTGGCCTTGTCCTTCATGGCAATGCGCACCGGGATGGGCTTGAGGCACTGGAAACGCATGGAGGGCTCAAAATAGGAACACTGCTTGCAGCAATGCAGCTCGGCGTTGCACTTGGGGCAGTTGCCTCGGAAGTCGACGTCGGGCGGAAGGGTTGTCGCGCAGTTGTAACACCGGGCCGCGGCGACATGTTGGACGAGACGCGGCAGGCGGGGGCCGGTCACATCGATGGGAGGACGGGGCCCGAATGGCTTGGGCCGGTCTTCACGGTAGCCTCTGGAATCGCGTTCCGAATCCATGTACCCAGGCTGTTTGTACTTGCGATCGCTGTCCATGGGGAAAAGTTGCTCCGTAACTAGGGGGACGATAGAACGTTTGTTTTCGAAAACCGGCGCTTAAAATACCGATCTATCCCCACGCGGCCGCGCGGCACTCCCGACGACGGCGGTTAGCGTGGATTTACCGGAGGGGTTCTGCGGGGACGCCGAAGCACCTGACACAAACAGGTTCGCGGCCCGCCCATGCTTCAAATACATATGTACCACGGATCGAAGTCAATTGCACACACTATCTCGCTCTCCTTGGATAGGGCGGAGACGCTTACCCGACGGAACTCCACTTCAGCAGGCTGGTGCAAGGCCGCGTAATGGGATCGTCAAAATGGTTGGGGCTGACGCGCAGCGCGTAGCCCAGGCGGCCGGTGCGTTCGGGAATGACGTCCCGGGCAAATACGGCAACCGAGCCCTGCTGCTCCACCGCGGGCAGCACCAGCACCTCGGTCTCTTCCAGGTGGCCACTGCTATCCACGCGGCCCATCACGGCCTCAACGCGCACATCGCCGGGTTTCAAGCCCGCCAGGTCGATGGCCGCGCGCACCGGAACGGGTTTGCCGCTGGTCACCGAACCGGCCGGCCCGGGCCCGGATTCCACGAATTTCACGCGATCCCAGACCTCGCGAATGCGCGCGTTCCAGCGCGCTCTTTCGCGCACCAGGCTGTAATCCGCCTGGAGGATGCGCATGTGCGACGAGTGTGCCGGTTCGTACAATTCGGTCATATACTCCCGCACCATGCGGCGGCAATCGAAATGCGGGCTGATGTACGCGATCGACTGCTTCATGCGGCGCATCCACTCGCGCGGCGTCTGCTCGCGGCGCTCATAGAACATGGGGGCGATCTCGCTTTCGAGCAGGTAGTAGATGGCGCTGGCATGCAGCGCATCCTGGTCCTCCGAATACGGCTCCCGGTCGCCGATGGCCCAGCCGCCCGAATTCTCATAGGCTTCGTCGAACCAGCCGTCCAGAATGCTCAAATTGAGAACGCCGTTGATGGCCGCCTTCATTCCGCTGGTGCCGCAGGCCTCTTCGCCGCGCCGCGGGTTGTTGAGCCACAAGTCCACGCCCTGCACCATCTCTCGCGCCACCTTCATGTCGTAGTCTTCCACGAAGACCACGTGTTTCCAGAGGTCGGGATCGCGCGAGAGCTGCACGATCTCGCGGATGAAGCTCTTCCCCGGCTGGTCCTTGGGATGGGCCTTGCCGGCGACCACGATCTGCACCGGCATGTCCTTGTTCAACAAAATGCGCTTCAGCCGCTCGACGTCGCGGAACAGCAGCGTGGCGCGCTTGTAGGTGGCGAAGCGGCGCCCGAACCCGATGGTGAGAGCGTTGGGATCGAGCACTCCAGCCGCGCGCTGCACCTCCGCGGCCGAGGCTTGCCGCCTTGCCGCCGAAGCGCCCTGGCGCTCCCGAACGAAACTGACCAGGCGGCGCTTGCGCCGCCGATGAGCTTCGAGCAGTTCCTCGTCCGGGATCTCACCCACCTGTTCCCAGATGGTGGCGTCGTTGAAGCGCTCGCGCCAGTCGGGTTGCAGGTACTGATCGTAGAGCGACGCCAGGTCGCCGTTCAGCCAGCTCGGCAGGTGCACGCCGTTGCTGATGGAAGTGATGGGCACTTCCCACAGCGGCAACCGCGGCCAGAGGTCGTGGAACATCTCCTGCGAGACCTGCCGGTGCAGGCGGCTCACGGCGTTGCGGTAGGCCGAGGTGTTCAACGCCAGAACGGCCATCGAGAACCGCTCGTCACGGTCGAAAACGTTGCGCCGGCCGAGCGCCATCAACTGCTGGAAGTCAATCCCGACCTCGGCGCAATACTGCGAGAAGTAGTGGTACATCAGGCCGGGGTCGAACAGATCGATTCCGGCGGGAACCGGCGTGTGGATGGTGAAAACATTGCTGGCGCGCGCGGCTTCCAGGGCTTCTTCGAAGGTCAGTTTCTGGTCGCGCATCAACACGCGCACCTGCTCCAGCGCGAGAAATGCGGAGTGGCCTTCGTTCATGTGGTACACGCTGGGCCTCAGCCCCATGGCCTCCAGCGCCCGCATGCCGCCGATGCCGAGCACGATTTCCTGGCGGATGCGGGTATCGCTATCGCCGCCGTAAAGCGAATCGGCGATCCCGCGATCCTGCGGCAGCACGTTGTCGGGGATGTTGGTATCCAGCAGATAGAGCGTGATGCGGCCCACATCCAGTTTCCATACCTGGATGTAGACGTCGCCGGTGGGCAGCTTGACGGCGACCTTCAGATCCCCGCCATTGGCATTCCTAACGGTCGCCACGGGCAAGGTATAGAAGTCGTTCACGGGATAGCGCTCCTGCTGCCATCCGTCGGGGTTGAGGAATTGCCGGAAGAAACCTTGCTGGTACAGCAGGCCAAGCCCGATGAGCGGATAATCCTGATCGCTCGAGGACTTCAGATGATCGCCCGACAGAACTCCGAGACCACCCGAGTAGACCGGCAGGCACTCCGTGAGACCGTACTCGGCGGAGAAGTACGCGATCAGCCTGCCGTCGGCGGGCGGCGGGCCCTTGCGCACGCGCGCCTCGTAGGTTTCGCACGCCGTGCGGTACAGGACCAGGTAGCGCGGATCGGCGCCCATCCTTGCCAGCGTGGCTTGGGGAACACGGCCGAGCATCAAGACCGGGTTGTAGCCGCACTCCCGCCAGAGAGCTGGATCGAGCCGGCGGAAGAGCGCGCGCACGATCGGTTCCCAACTCCACAGGAGGTTCTGAGCCAGTTCGGTCAGGCGCGACAGGGAGGCGGGCAAGGTGGGGCGGACCAGAAACTCCCGAATTGGCTGAATATGAAAAGGCATACAGGAGGAGCTACCTCCAACATAACAGATCGGCGAGACGGGGCCGCTTCATCATGCCTCTCCACACTTAAAGGCGCAGATGCGTCATGTATAATGACACAAGGCAGATGCGGCATCTTCTGGGAATATTTTTGTTTTCTGTGACCGGCGTAGCGTTCGCGGGCGAATATGCCGTGCTCGCCAGCGGTTCCATGCTGCGCGTCGAGCGGCACGAAACCTCCGGCGATAAGGTTCGGCTGTACAACGCGGACGGCTACATCGAGGTGGATCGGGCGGCCGTGCTGGGTTTCGAAGCGGAGGAATACGTGCCGCCGGCGCCCGCGCCCGCGCCAGCCACCCCCGCACCGGCCGCTCAACCCGCGCCTTCTCCTTCGCAACTGGCCGATGCGGCGGCGGACAAGTACGGCCTGCCGCGCCAGTTGGTGCGCAGCGTGATCTCGAATGAGTCGGATTTCCAGCCTCGGGCGGTTTCTCCCAAGGGAGCCATCGGGCTGATGCAACTGATGCCCGCCACGGCCGAAGCGCTGGGCGCCGACCCGCGCGATCCCACGCAGAATGTGGACGCTGGCACGCGCTACCTGCGGGACCTCCTGGAGAAGTACGATGGCGGCCTGTGGCATGCACTGGCGGCTTACAACGCCGGCCCGGGCGCGGTGGACAAGTACCAGGGCGTTCCTCCCTACCGCGAGACCATCAACTACATCGGCAGGATCGACCGGGATTTGAAGAAGGCCGACGGCACTACACAGTGACGGCGTCCATCACCGCGGCCAGGGCGTGAATCACAGAGGCAATCCGCACCGCCGCCAGAATGGTTTCCTCGCCGACGCCTTTTTCGCGCAGCACCTTCTCGTGCGAATCGACGCACACGCCGCAGCCGTTGATGGCCGAAACGGCCAGGCACCACAGCTCGAAATCCACCGGGTCGCTGCCGTGAGTGCGGATCACCTGCATGCGCAGGCGCGCCGGCATGGAGCCGTATTTTTCGTTCGTGCTGAGATGGCGAAAACGGTAGAAGATGTTGTTCATCCCCATGACCGCGGCGGCGGCCCTGGCGGCGAATAGCGCCGGCTCGTCCAAGTGCCGGGCGGCTTCCACCAGCACGGCTTCGAGCACCCGCGGGTTGCGGGACGCCATGGCGGAGCACACGGCGGTGCCCCAGGTTTGCCGCTCGGTCAGTTCCGTCTGCCGCAGCACGGCGCCCAGGTTGAGCTTCAGATCCTTGGCGTACTCCGGACAGGATTCTAATAATTGTTCGAGTTCCATGGATGGATGGGCAGGCGAGCACCGCCTGCCCCACCTTTGCACCTTGCACCTTTACAGATTTATACTTTCAGGACCGCGTCGCCCTTCTGCCAGTTGCAGGGGCATAGCTCATCGGTCTGAAGCGCATCCAGCACGCGCAGCACTTCCTGCGGGTTGCGGCCCACCGAGAGGTCGTTCACCGACACGAACCGGATGATGTTTTCGGGATCCACCACGAAGGTCGCGCGTTGCGCCACGCCTTCCTTGGGGTCGAGGATGCCCAGCGCCGCGCACAACTCGCGTTTGATGTCCGCCAGCATGGGGAACGGCAGGTCCTTCAGGTCCGCGTGATTCTGGCGCCAGGCCAGGTGCACGAACTCGGAATCGGTGCTGCCGCCGAGAACCTGCGCGTCGCGATCCTGGAACTCATGATTGAGCTTGCCGAAAGCCGCGATCTCGGTGGGGCAGACGAAAGTGAAATCCTTGGGCCAGAAGAAATAGACCTTCCACTTGCCCGGGTAGTCCTGGCCCGTAATGGGCTGAAAGGCCTTCCCCTTATCGATGCTGACTGTAGCCGAGAGGGAAAAGGCCGGAAAGTGCTCGCCAACTCCTAACATGTATGATTCTCCACTTAGTTTTGATGCAGCCGGCCGATTTTGGCCGCAAGAATAAAATCGCTCTCGGTCAAGCCGTCGATCTTGTGGGTCCAAGTCTTGACCTCGACCTTTCCCCACGCCAGGTACAGGTCGGGATGATGCCCCTCCTCTTCGGCGACCGCGCCCACGCGGTTCACGAAGTCCAGGGCTGTCCGGAAATCGGAAAACAGGTAAGTCTTCGACAGATGGTGCTCATCCACCACCTGCCAGCCGGGCAACTGCGCCTGCATTTTCCGCAACTCTTCGCCTTTGAGCGGCGGGACGCCAACCCGGCACGGCACGCAATGCTTCTCGGCCAAACTCATTTCTTCCCTCCTCGCTTAGCGCCCCGACGATCCGAACCCGCCTGCGCCGCGGCGCGACTCGGCCAGATCGCCTTCTTCCCACTCTACCGCCTCGTAGCGCGCCACAATCATCTGGGCGATGCGGTCGCCGGCGTGAACCGTGTACGGCTCGCGCCCCAGGTTCAGCAGGATCACACGCACCTCGCCGCGATACCCCGGGTCGATGGTGCCCGGCGCATTGGGCATGGTGATGGCATGGTGCAGAGCCAGGCCGCTGCGCGGCCGCACCTGCGCTTCGCAGCCCGCGGGCGCCTCGATGACGAGGCCGGTGGGAACCAGCCGCGGGACGCCTGGCTCGAGCGTGACGTCCTCCACCGCGTGCAGGTCCAGGCCGGCGTCCTCGAGCGGTCCGTGAGCATAAGAAGGAAGCATGGCGGCGGGATGAATTCGTTGGATTCGGATGCGCATCTGTTTCCGTTATCATAGCGTCTTGAGCCCCACCAAACGTGTTATCACCGTGGCGCCCATGCCGCCGGAGAAGAGCGCTTACGCGCTGGCTCGCTACAGCCGCTCGCCCGATTCCATTCGCGATTCGATCGATTGGGTGCGCAGTCACGACTCGCAAAAATTCCTGGAGAGTTTCTATTTCCAGTATGGCCACGCTTCCATCGCCGACCTGGGCCACGCCGTGATGTGTTTCGAGGGCATTTCCGAGCTGGCCGCCACCGAGATCGAAGAGGAGCCGCTCTGGGACGGCCAGGCGAAATCGTCGCGCTACCAGGACTTTTCGCGCTCCGGCTTCGTCACGCCGCCGGAGTTTTCAGCCGGCGACGCCGAAGCTTACCAGACGGCGGGCGAGGCGCTGCTGGCGGCCTACGGCAAGGTGAACGAGTTGGCGTTTGCGCGCCTTTCGGAGAGCCTGCCACGCCCCGAGGCCATGAAGCCGGACACCTGGCGGCGTAGTATCGCGGCGCGCGCCTTCGACGTGGCGCGGTATCTGCTCTTCTGGGGCGCGCCGACTAATGTGGGCCAGGTGACTACCATCCGGACGCTGGAAAAGCAGATCCGCCGCTTGCGGGCTTCCGAGTATGCGGAAGTGCGCGAGCTGGGCGGCGAGATGGCGCAGGCATGCGCCGCGGAACCGGACTGCCGCTGGGACCTCGAGGCGGCGGCCGAGCCGCTGGCGCCCACTCTGGCGCGCCACGCCGAACCCGACGAGCACGCCGCGCGTTCGCGGGAAGACCTGAAGCGCTGGGCGGAACAGAACCTGCCCGGCGCGGCGCCCCGCGGGCCGGCGCCCGAGCGCGTGGACCTGGTGCGCCCCACCGATACGCCGGCCGACATCGCCGCCACGCTGCTCTACCCGGTCGCGGATCGCCCCTTCCGCGAGTTATACGAAATCGCCCGCGGATGGAACGCCGCCGAGCGCGCCGAGGTGATGGACGTGGCGCTTCGCTCGCGCACCGGGCGCGATGAAATCCTGGCCGGCTTCCGCGGCGGCCTCTACGCCTACGATTTCGTCATCGATATCGGCGCTTATCGCGATCTGCACCGGCACCGCCGCTGCCAGAAGTTTCGCCAGGCCTACTCCGGGAACCTGGGTCACGATACGCCGAAGCTAGTGGCGGAGTGCGGGGCGGGGGAACTCTACGATTCCGCCATGCGCCGCGCTTTCGAGACCATGCGCCGCCTCCCCGCGCCCGGAGCGCACTACTTGCTGCCGTTCGGCGCGCGCTCGCGCTTTCTGTTCAAGATGGATTTCGCCGAAGCCGAGTACATTGCGCGGCTGCGCAGCGGCGTGAAGGGCCACTTCAGCTACCGCGAAATCGCGTGGGAGATGAAGCGCAAAATGGAGCAGACCGAGCCCGAGCTGGGCCGCCTGATGGAAGCCACGCCACCGTGGGTGGAAGACCCTTTGCGGCGATAGCCGGTTCTTCGTGGCCGCCGGCGCCGCCGGGAGCGGCGGGTTACGAGGCCTTCAGAATCGCCTGCCCGGCCGCTTGGGGTAGTTTGATTGCCAGGAAGCAGACCTGCGGATAGAGGTAGTCTTCTCCCGACTCGTCGACAATGCGGATCTGCCCATGGCGCGCGGCGGCCGGATCCGGCGCCACGCGGTAAATCTTCCGCAGTTCCAACGAAGCGGGATAATCCCGATTGTCAACGC
>Ga0224534_1001303_pt1 | contig 13367 bp, 13 predicted proteins | sample 714E12024metaG_FD_172012 | JGI IMG/M metagenome (GOLD analysis project Ga0224534, IMG submission 172012) | Peat soil microbial communities from Stordalen Mire, Sweden - 717 E1 20-24 | ecosystem: Environmental > Terrestrial > Soil > Wetlands > Peat | place: Sweden: Norrbotten County, Stordalen... | reverse complement strand
CAAGAGCCAGCGGAGATCGCCGAGTCAAATGCCCTTCTTCGCGTGACCTCTACCGTCGAGCATTGCTCGCCGGCGTGAGGCACAGCCTCACTACAGCAGTCCCCGAAGCACTCCCACCACTTGGGGCGTAATCTCCAGCCACACCCGCGGGACCACCATCGCCAGCGGTAACCGTCCCAGTTTCTCCCCGCCGGCGAAGCTGCGCAGAAACAGGAATAACAGGAGCGGCGACATGATCCTGGCCGTGGCGTAGCAGTCGCTCCAGACGAACTCGGAAAGGGTTAGTCCGAATACCCCCCACAGCAAACACGCTGTGCGGACCGGCTCGAACAGTGCCTTGCGCAAGTCGCGAAAGGCCAGGGCTATCGCCAGCGCGATGCCCGCCAGCTCCAGGCCATCAAACGCCCGAATCGCGGCATTTGTAACCGGGCCGAAGGGGTACAACGTGGGATGCAACAGTGTCCGGATCAACCCCCACAGCGGGACAAAATATCGAAACTCGAACGCCGGGCCGCCCGGAATCCACAGGCTGACATAGACGTTCCAGGCTAGGGCAGGGAGAATGGCACTGGTGAAGAGCAGGGTCAGGCGAAAGCGGCGCAAGGCCAGCATGTCGAGAGCGTACGCCGCCGTCAGCAGGAAGCCGGTCTCGCGGCATAACGCGGCCGCCATCAGCACGGCGTAGAGTTTCCATTTCGGGCCGGAGTTGGCGTAGACGGCGAACCCCAGGCACAGGGATGTCAGCGCCAGGTCGACAACCAGACGGTCGAGCGAAATCACGGAGGCGGGCGCAAGCACGTAGAATGCCGCGAACCAGGGGTGGATCCGCAGCCGGATGAGCAGCCGCGCCAGCCACCAGGCGCCCAGAAACAGGGACCCCAGGTTGCAGGCGACATAGGAGACATCGATCCACGGCTGCCGGCCCAGCGCCACCAGGTACGCCATTCCGGGGAGCAGAATCCGCCGGTAGCGGATCAAAGGGTCGGGCACCGCACGGCCGATGTCGCTTCGGCACAGAGGATCGTGGGCCACGTAGTGGTAGGACTGCCCGTCATACCCGCCGCTCGCGGGGAAGACGTAAATGTGCTCGCCGGCCAGGGATGGCGGCGTAGGGACGTTCGAGCCGGTGCAGAAAAGGGCGGTGAGGTTGCCGCCGTAGTTGTAATGGACGGTAAGCAGTTGCCAGCTCAACCCGAGCAGGGTGCCAATCAGACCGGGGACCCACGCTCGCCGCATGGCGGGTTGCTACTCCGAAGCCTCGGGCCTGGCAGCCGGCGGGAATCTCTTGATGAAATTGGTGTCGAAGCGGCCGGCCTGGAAATCGGGGTCGTCGAGAATCCGCCGATGCAACGGGATCGAGGTGTAAATCCCCTCGACGATGAACATATCGAGCGCGCGGCGCATGCGCCGGATGGCCTCGCCACGATCGGACCCGTAAGCGATCAGCTTGGCCACCAGCGAATCGTAGTAAGGCGGAATCACGCAATCGGTGTAGGCGAATGTGTCCACGCGCACGCCGATGCCGCCGGGCACGTGGAACCCGGTGATGCGGCCGGGCGAGGGCGCGAACGTCTCGGGATTCTCGGCGTTGATGCGGCACTCGATGGCGTGGCCGCGAGACTCGACGGGGCCGCGCAGGATCTCCGCCAGCCGCTCGCCCTGCGCGATCCGGATCTGGCTCTTGACGATGTCGATGCCAGTGACGAATTCGGTGACCGGGTGCTCCACCTGCACCCGCGCGTTGACCTCGATGAAGTACAGCTCGCCGCTCTCGTCCATCAGGAACTCCACCGTGCCGGCGTTGGAGTATCCGGCGGCGGCGACGGCTTTTCTCAGGACGGTCGAGATTTCGGCGCGCTGCCGGTCGTTGACCGCGGGCGATGGCGACTCTTCGAGCAGTTTCTGATGGCGGCGCTGGATGGTGCACTCGCGCTCGCCCAGGATCTCAATGTTGCCATGCTCGTCGCCGAGGATCTGGAATTCGATGTGCCGCGCCGCGGCGATGAACTTCTCCAGGTACACGTCGGCCGAGCTGAAAGCGGCGCCGGCTTCCTGCTGCGCCTGCGCAAACAGCGGCGGCAGATCCTCGGCCCGGTTGACTACGCGCATGCCACGCCCGCCGCCGCCCGCGGAGGCCTTGAGGATGACGGGATAACCGATCTCGGCGGCCAACTCGAGCGCCTCTTCGGGGCTCTTGAGGACCCCCGCCGATCCCGGCAGCACCGGCACGCCCATCTCCCGCATGAAGGCCCGGGCGCGCTCCTTCACCCCCATCAGCCGGATGACCTCGGGCCGCGGCCCGATGAACTTGATGCGGGAGGCTTCGCAAACCTCGGCGAAGCCGGCGTTCTCACTCAGGAAGCCGTAGCCCGGATGGATGGCGTCCACGTCGGTGATTTCCGCTGCGCTGATGATGGAAGCGGTGTCCAGGTAGCTGCGGGCGCTCTTGGCCGGGCCGATGCAGATCGCCTGGTCGGCGAAACGCACGTGCGAGCTGTAACGGTCGGCTTCCGAATAGACGGCGACCGTCTGGATTCCCAATTCCTTGCAAGCGGCGATGACGCGTACGGCAATCTCGCCCCGATTGGCGATGAGAACCTTACTAAACCGCACGGATGGCAAACAGGGCCTCCCCGTACTCCACCGGCTGCCCGTTCATGACGAGCTTGCTTTCGATGATGCCGGAGGTTTCGGCCTCGATCTCATTCATCAGCTTCATCGACTCGATGATGCACAGGACCTTGCCGGGCTGGACGCGTTCGCCCACACGGACGAACGGCGCCACGCCGGGCGAAGCGGCCTCGTAGAAGGTGCCCACGATGGGAGACTTCACCAGCGTCAGGTTGGGGTCCGCGGGCTGGTCGCGGCCCTTGTCCTTGGGAACTTCCGACGGGGGAGGCGGCGGGGTAGCGGGAGGGGCTTCTGGAGCCACTACGAATTCCTGGGGGGCCGCGAAAGCCGCGCGGCGGATGCGGACGCGGTTCTCGCCGCGTTGCACCTCCAGTTCCGCAATCCCGGTTTCGGCCGCCAGGTTGATCAGTTCACGGATCTCATCGACAGTCATTCAGGATTAGCTTAACAGAGCCGCGACCGTTAGGGAGCGTTCTTCCGCTACCCATACCTGATCCCCTTCGTCTATACAAGGATGGGTGAAGCTATGCAAACGGTCCTGCAAGGATTTGCGCTATGCCATGCGTGTTTTCCGCCGCAGCCCCGGATTCGCCCTCATCGCGGTAGTCGCGCTGGCGACCATGGCTCGCACCTGCTGGCCCAATCGGGAGCCGATCGGCCAACGCATCAGGCCGGGAGGCCCGCGGTCGCAGACCCCCTGGCGCACCATCGTGGGCGTGGTGCGGCAGGTGCGTTACCGGACTCTGGAATCGCCATCCCGCGTGGAGAGGATCAAGCAGCCTGATGGCTCGGTTCGTGGTGCAAGCGCATCAACTGGTTTGCGTGGAGTGCGAATGACGCATAGGTCTGACCAGACTCGTCGATGAACTCGACTTCGTACACACCAGGCGCCAGGTTTTCGACGACCGTGCCGACCTGCCCCCGAACGAGGCCTTTATCGAGCCTGTCTTCGACGAGGGCAACCACCGATAGCAACTCGATCTGAGCCATTAGACGCCTCAATCCAATAGTACATAACAACTCGTCAGCCGGGGAAACCGTTCACCTCGACGAACGATCCAGGTGCTCCGAACTATTGCCCGCCGGACGCCCTGTGCAAGTCCGAAATCGATGGTGTATCGCTCGCCGTATTCGTCGACGTCGCCCATCGCCGCATCCGCTTCGCGAGCCGCGCGGAGCAACCCCTCGCGCAGGAACTGCGTGTCCGCACGTGTCAGTCCGAGAGCCGACACGAAGACTCGAGCCTTATGCCGCCCACGCGGGTGGAGAGGGTTCAAGCAGTAGTCGCGCAGCTTGACGATGTCCACGATGGCGTGTTCCCCGCCGGGCAGCTTCATCTCGAAACGAGCGTAGCAGATCCTCGGTTCTTCCCGCTCCCCTCCCGGCCCCGGAAGGTGATATGATTCTTCCGAATTCTATTGGCGGTTCCAACGGCGTCCTTCGGTACGCTAGCCATGACGCGACTCAAACCCGCATTGCAGCGGGCGCTCTTCCTGCTCCGCGGGGGCCACCGCCTGCACGGTCGCGACGACGAACATGCGGCCCGCGACTTCCACCTCCTGCTGACCGGCTTTCTGATCTGGGGCGGGATCGAGGGGTCTCTGATAGTTCCCTTGCTCGTGGTGCGCAAAGCCGCGGTCATGGGCTTCATGCTGGTCGTGGGCGGAGCCGCCCTGACAGCGTTGGTCCTGCTTCGCCGGGGCCGTAAACGCGCCGCCGCGGTCCTGTTCCTCAGCGTGATATGGTGCGTGATCGGGGGCTATTCTCTCCTCAGCGGCGGAATCCACAGCGAGGCCACCGCCGCGGCCATGGTCCTCATCCTGTGTGCCGGCTGGCTGCTCGGCCGCTACGCTGCGCTCGTGGTCGCCGCCGCCACCCTCCTGTTCTCTTTCATCGAGGCCTTCCTGCAGCACGCCGGGTACCGCTTGCCCCTCTACTTCCCCGGCGCACCCCTGGCCCTTTGGGCCGCTGAGGTCGGAATTGTAGTTTTGGCTGTCGGCACCATCCTCGCCGTGGTGGAAGCCCAGGGGGAGCAGGTCTCCGCTCTGCACGAGAGCGAAGAGCGCTACAAGTCCCTCTTCGACCGTTCGCTGGAGTGCGTGTTCCTCACCAGTTTCGAAGGGCACTTCCTGGACGCCAACCAGGCGGCGCTCGATCTGCTCGGCTACCGGCGCGACGACATCGCCACGCTCACGCTCGCGTCGTTGCTGACGGAAGATCAACTCCCGCTGGCGCACCAGACGGTTGAGGAAGTCCGCGCCACCGGGTATCAGCGGAATCGGAGCGAGCACCGGGTGCGCCGAAAGGACGGGGGATTCGTCTTCGTGGAAATCCAGTCCTCGCTCATCTACCGCGAGGGCAAGCCCTTTGCCATTCAAGGCATCGCCCGCGACGTCACCGAGCGCAAGCGGGCCGAGGAGGAGAACGCCAGGTTGCAGGCGCAGTTGCACCATGCCCAGAGGATGGAGTCCATCGGCCGACTGGCGGGCGGCGTGGCCCATGACTTTAACAACCTGCTGACCGTGATCAACGGCTACAGCCGTTTGCTACTGGGCAAACTGAAGGCGGGCGATCCGCTGCTGGACGGCCTCGAACAGATCCACCGGGCCGGAGAGCGCGCCGCCGGATTGACTCAGCAACTGCTGGCTTTCAGCCGCAAGCAGGTATTGCAGCCGCGCGCGCTCGATCTCAACCGCGTGGTGGGCGAGATGCGGCCGATGCTCGAGCGCCTGATGGGCGAGGATGTCGAGGTGTCCGTCGAGTCGCACGCGGAAGCCACGACCATCCGCGCCGATCCGAATCAATTGGATCAGGTGGTCATGAACCTGGTGGTGAACGCCAGGGACGCCATGCCCGAGGGCGGCAAGTTGTCGATCGAGACGGGCGCCGTGGAGTGGGATGACAGCTATGCCCAGTCGCATCCGGGGGCGCGCGCGGGCCCCTACGTCATGCTGGCGGTGAGCGACACCGGCGTGGGCATGAACGAAGAGACGCGCCGCCACATTTTCGAACCGTTCTTCACCACCAAGGAAGTCGGCAAAGGGACCGGACTGGGGCTGTCGACGGTCCATGGCATCGTGGAGCAGAGCGGCGGCTATATCGACGTCCACAGTGAACCGGGCCACGGCACGACTTTCAAGGTCTATCTGCCCCGGACGGAGGACGCGGCGGCCGATGCCGGAATGCCGGAGGCCGTCCCCGCGGTCAGGGGAAAGGAGACTGTGCTGGTGGTGAAGGACCAGGCGGAGGTCCGGAAATATGCGGCCGCCGCGCTCGAGGCTTACGGCTACCGGGTCATCCAGGCGGAGAGCGCCGCCGAAGCGCTGCTGGTCTGCGAGCGGGAAGCGGACCGCATCGACCTCGTCTTGACGGACGTGGTAATGCCGAACTTGAGCGGCCGGGAACTGGCCCATCGGCTGGAAAAACGCTGGCCCGAAATCAAAGTGCTGTTCATGTCAGGCTACACCGGCGACGCCATCATGCATCACGGGGCCCCGAAGGAGGGTACGGAGTATATCCCGAAGCCGTTCGGTCCCGACCAGTTGGCCATCAAAGTTCGGGAAGTGCTGGGGGCGCCCAAGCGCCGGGCTCGCGTCCTGGTCGCCGACGACGAAGCCGGAGTGCGCAGTTTCCTGCGAACGGTGTTGGAGGATGGCGGTTACGAGGTGATTGAAGCGGCCAATGGAGAGCAGGCGCTCAGAGAGGTGCGCGCGGGCGGGGTGGACCTGGTGATCACGGACCTGATGATGCCCAAAATGGGGGGGATCGGGACCATACAGGCTCTACGCCAGGACGCAGCCGGCATCGGGATCATCGCGATTTCGGGTGCGTTTGGCGGACAGCTCTTGGAAATAGCTCGCTCACTCGGAGCCCAGGCGGTGCTGAGCAAGCCGGTGAGCGCCGACCTCTTGCTCGCCAAGGCCGCGGAGGTGCTGAAGTCGCGGCCGTGAGCGTGGCGTGGCGTTTCGCGCTCGGTTCAGCGGTTCGGCGGAGTCAAAGCGTAGGCGCCCATCTTCCGGTACAGAGTCGCCTTCGAGATCCCCAGCCGCCGCGCCGTTTCCGCGATATTGCCGCCCGCCTCCTCCAGCGCCGCGACGATGGTAGTGCGTTCGGCATTTTGCAGCGGCGAGCGGCCGTCCGGATGTCCATCGCGAAGCGCCATCCGCAGAGAGGGCGGAATGTCTCCCGTATCCAATACGCGCCCTTCGCAGCTTGCCAGCATGCTGAGAATGCAGTTTTCCAGTTCGCGCACATTTCCAGGCCAGTGGTAGGCCGCCAATTCGTTCACCGTGTGGGGAGCGATTGCCAGTACATCGTCCCCGCCGTGCTTGTGGATGAAATGCCGGATCAGCGCCGGAATGTCGCTCGTCCGCGCCCGCAGCGGGGGCACGTGAACCGGATGCACGCACAACCGGAAGAACAACTCCGGCCGGAACGATCCCGCTTTGACGGCCGCTTCCAGGTCGCGGCTGGTAGCCGCGATGACGCGCCCTTCAAACCGGCGCACGGCGTCGCTGCCCAGGGGCCGGAACTCGCGCTCCTGGAGGGCCCGGAAGAACTTCGCCTGCAAAGCCAGCGAAAGCTCGCCCACCTCATCCAGGAAAAACGTGCCGTGCGCGGCGCTGGCCAGCAGGCCGGGCCGGTCGCCGATGGCGCCGGTAAAGGCCCCGCGGACATGCCCGAAGATCTCGCTTTCGACGATTTCCGGCGAGAGGGCCCCGCAATCGACGGCCACAAACGGCCGGTCCTTGTCCGGCCCCTGATCGTGGATGGCGCGCGCCACCAATTCCTTGCCCGTACCGGTTTCCCCGCTGATCAGGACCGGCTGGCGCTTCCCCGCGATCCGCGAAACCGCCTTGAACACCCCCAGCATGGCCGGCGATCCGCCGATCATCCCCCCAATGCCCCGCGCCGAATCGAGTTGCAGCCGGAGCACCAGATTCTCCGTCCGCAGCGCGCGCAACTCCGCCAGCCGCTGGATGGTGGCCTCGAATTGGCCCGGTACGAACGGCTTCACGAGATAGTCGTATGCGCCCAGCCGGATGGCCTCGACCGCGGACGAGATGGAGGCGAATCCGGTCATGAGCACAACGTCGGGGCCGGTATTACCGGGCGAAATGGATCGGAGCAGGTCTACTCCGTTCATGTCCGGCATTCTCACGTCGCTGAGCACGACGTCGATCTCGTGGCCGTCCAGAGCGGCCAGTGCGTCTTTTCCAGACGTCACAACCAGGACCGAGTGCCCGGCTTCGGACAGTATCCCGCGGCAGTACTCCGCCACGACTGCATCGTCATCGACTACCAGAACCGTCATTCCGCTTCGGCTTATCTTACGTACTGTGAGATTGTAGCGCGCTTTGTCCCACCCACCCGGGCCGGACAGCCATGCAGATCCGGTAAGCCACATCCGGGATGAAGGTCGCGGTGCTACACGCCTCGCCGGTTGCCCCACAGGTCCACGTGCAGGCGCGGGCTGAAGCGGAAGCCCTCCTGCTTCGAGATTTCGGCCAGCCACACCGCGCGCTCGCGCAGCCGATTACGATCCGTGCCCTCGGGCATCAGAATCACCCGGCTGCGGTCCGCCCCCAGCGCCCCGATGAGCGCTCGCACTTCGTCGAGATCGCCGGGCTTTTCGATCACGAACTTGAGTTGATACGGGTAGCGGGCCATCAACTCCGACAGCACCTCCGGCTGGATGCGCAGGCGGCCGTGCTGCGCGGCCCAGCGGTCGTTGGGCGTGGAATTAGCGAGCTTGGGGCTGATGCTCATCAGGTCGCACTCGACCGGCTGAAAGACCGTCCCGGCGGTTTCGATGGTGATATGCAGTCCCAGCCCGCGCAGCCGTTCGGTGAGCGGAATGATTTCGGGCGCGATCATCGGCTCGCCGCCGGTCACCACCACGTGCCTGGCCGGGTGCGCCTTCACCTCATCCACAATCTGGCCGAGTGTGAGATCGGCGCCCTCCGGCTGCCACGAGGCGTACGGCGTGTCGCACCACGCGCACCGCAGATTGCATCCGCTGGTGCGGATGAACACCGAGGGCACGCCCACCAGCGAGCCTTCGCCTTGAATCGAGTAAAACAGCTCAGCGATCTTCAATTCCCGCCTCTTGGAAGCCTTTGCGGCGCAACAGGCACGCGTCGCACTGGCCGCACGGCCGGCCCTCCGGACCGGGATCGTAGCAACTGAAGGTCAGGCTGAAGTCCAGCCCCAGTTCGCGCCCCAGCTTCACGATTTCAGCCTTGGTCAGGCGAATCAGCGGCGTGTGAATCTTGAGGCGCGTGCGCCCCTCCACCCCCGCCCTGGTCGCCAGGTTGGCCATGCGCTCGTAGGCTTCGATGTATTCGGGCCGGCAGTCCGGATAGCCCGAGTAGTCCAGCGCATTCACCCCGATGAAGACATCCGAGCTCTCGAGCACCTCCGCCCACGCCAGCGCGAACGAAAGGAAAATGGTGTTGCGCGCGGGGACGTAGGTCACCGGGATGCCGTGGCTCATCTCCGCCGTGGAGCGCGCCTTGGGCACGGCGATGTCGCCCGTGAGCGCCGAGCCGCCGAACGCGTCCAGGCCGATCGTCGCCACCAGGTGCCGCTCGACGCCGATGCCGGCTGCCACGCGTCTGGCCGCTTCCAGTTCGATCTTGTGGCGCTGCCCGTAGTCGAACGAAAGGGCATAGCAGGCGTACCCCTCGCGACGCGCCAGCGCCAGGCAGGTGGAGGAGTCCAGTCCTCCGCTCAACAGGCAAACCGCTTTCGGCATTCCGGTTCCAGTGTAACGCAGCGATTGAAATGCACATCGATGTCTTCGAGGTAAAGCCGCTCACGCCGCATAGATGTGGCAGGCTTGGGAGAGGACCTCTTCCCGCAGGGCATTCCGAAGCGCTCGCTTGGAAACCAGATCTACCTTTCGCCCCAGTAACTGGGAGAGTTCCCGCTCGGCCGCGAGGTGCTCGATGAGGTCTACCTCGGCGCCAGGCAAGAACTCGACCAGTAGATCGATGTCGCTGTCGGGCCGCAGATCGCCCCGTGCAGCCGAACCGAACAGCGCGAGTTCCTTCACCTGGTGACGCCGGCAGATCGCAGCGATCTCAGATTCGGGCAGAATCACACCGGGCGCAATGGTCATCGTGCACTCCTCTTTGAATAGTGTAATCTTTGCCGCCAAGGGTGCACAATGAAAGCCGGCGCTGTGCGAATCCGATTCCTCACTTCCACGCCGCTCGATATCCAGCGCGGCAGCGGCACCTACGTCGGGATTCTCGCCCTGGCGAAGGCGCTCAACAGCCTGGGCCACGCCGTCGAGTTCTCGACCCCGCGCGTCCGCCTGCCCGTGTACACACTCGAGCGCCTTTGGTTCAATCGGTGGCTCAGTCCCTCCCCGGGCTTCGATCTTACCGTCGGCTTCGATATGGATGGCTATCGGATCGCCCGCAATTCATCGCACGTCGCCTCTCTGAAGGGGGTCATTGCCGACGAGGCTCGCTTCGAATCCGGGCTGACGCGCCTCACTATGTCCGTGCAGGCGCGCTGCGAGCGGCTGCACGTGGAGCGCGCGGCCCGCGTTCTGGTGACCAGCCGCTACTCCGGCGAACGCGCGCGAGAGTTCTACGGTCTGCGCGAGTTCCCCGCCATCGTGCCTGAGTTGATCGATCTCGGCGAGTGGCGCCGCCTGCTCGAACTCCACCCGGCGAATTCGTCGCGGTTCACAGTGTTGTTCGTCGGCCGGCTGTACCGGCGCAAGCGCCTGGGCGTGCTGCTGCGTGCCGCCGTGGCGCTCGGCGGCCGCATCCCCGGCCTCGAAATCCGGATCGCCGGCGACGGCCCATGTGCCCCGGCTCTGCACCGGCTGTCGCGCGAGTTGCAGCTCGACCGCACGGTAGCGTGGCTGGGCGGCATTTCGCGCGCCGAGATCCTGGCCGAGTACAACCGCGCGGATCTCTTCTGCCTGCCCAGCGTTCAGGAAGGCTTCGGCATCGTGCTGCTGGAAGCCATGGCGGCCGCCAAGCCCATCGTCGCCTCACGCGCCGGTGCCATTCCGGAGGTGGCGCCCCATGCAGTGCTGGTCGAGCCCGACAGCCCCGAAGCGCTGGCCGCCGCCATCGAGGCGCTCTATCGCTCCCCCGAGACCCGGGCCGCGCTCGGCTCCGCTGGCGCGCAATGGGTGGAACAGTTCGACGCCCCGCTCGTGGCGCGCTGCTTTCTTCAGGCCGTGGCCGGCGCCGCGCCAGTCCGCGCGGTCTGAAGGCTTGCTACAATTTCTCTGTGGCCCGCGTCCTGATGGTTTCCTCGGAGGCCGCGCCGCTCGCCAAAACGGGGGGCCTGGCCGACGTCGTCGGCTCTCTTCCATCCGCTCTCCGCGCGTTGGGCGACGAAGCCGCGGTGGTGATTCCGCGCTACGCCTCCATCGATCTCAAGAATGCGCGGCGCGTCTATGATCGCCTGGCCATACACTTTGGGCCGGCGCAGTTTGACATCTCCATCTACCAGGCCCCGGGGGAGTTTCCCCTCTACCTGGTGGATTGCCCGGAGCTCTTCGAACGCAAAGGGTTCTACGGCGAATTGGGCGTGGATTACCCGGATAACCATATCCGCTTCGCCGTGCTGGCCCGCGCCGCGCTGGCGGTAGCCCGCTTCCTTTTCCGTACCGAAGTGTTCCACTGCCACGACTGGCAAGCCGGGCTGGTCCCCGCCTACCTGCGCTCCACCTTCGCCTCCGATCCGACTTTCCTTGGCGTCAAGACGCTGTTCACCATCCACAACCTGGGTTACCAGGGCCTGTTCCCTAAGACGGCGCTGCCCGAGGTGGGGCTGGACGCCGGCATCTACAGACCCGACGGCATGGAATTCTTCGGCCACATCAGCTACATCAAGGCAGGCATCGAGTTCGCGGACGCGCTCAATACCGTCAGTCCCACCTATGCCCGCGAAATCCAGACGCCCGAGTACGGCTTCGGTCTGGACGGGGCGTTGCTCGCTCGCGCCGATGTGCTTACCGGCATCCTCAACGGCGCCGATTACCGCGAGTGGAATCCGGAGACCGATGCGCTCATCCCCGCTCGCTACTCCGCCGACGATCTGAGCGGGAAACAGACTTGCAAGCGGCAACTGCTCGAGGAATTCGGCCTCCCTCCCGATGCCATCCAAGGCCCGCTCATCGGAATGGTTTCCCGGTTCACGCGGCAAAAGGGCGCCGATATTCTGGCCGAAGTGGCCGGCGAGATCGTCGCGGAGGGCATGTGCCTAGTGGCCCTCGGAACCGGCGATCCGGAGTATGAAGACTTCTTCCGGCAGATGGCCGCCGATCACCCCGGCAGCATCGCCGTGCGCATCGGCTTCGACAACGTGCTGGCTCACCGCATCGAAGCCGGCGCGGACCTGTTCCTGATGCCCAGCCGCTACGAACCCTGCGGATTGAACCAGATGTATAGCTTGCGATATGGAACCGTTCCGGTGGTTCGGGCCACCGGCGGCCTGGATGATACCATCGAAGAGGATACCGGGTTCAAGTTCGCGGAGTATTCCGGAGAGGCCCTCTTAGAGGCGGTCCGGTCCGCAGCCCGGGCGTTTGCGGACCAAGATGCCTGGCGCGCCATGATGCGGCGCGGGATGGCGCAAGACTTCTCGTGGAGGACTTCCGCCGCCCGCTATTCGGCGCTCTACCGGCAGTTGGTTGCCGGGGCCGGCGTGAATCCTTTGGCCGGAAAGTGATTCTAATCAATTGGGAGATGAAATGGCAGGTCAGAACACGTTAACCCTTACCGATGCGGGATTCGACCAGGAGGTCCTCCGGTCGGACGTGCCGGTTCTGGTGGATTTCTGGGCTGAGTGGTGCGGCCCTTGCCGGCAGATGGCGCCCACCATCGATGTCGTGGCCGGCGAGTATGCCGGGAAATTGAAGGTTGGCAAGCTGGACGTGGATGCCAACGGCGCCACCGCCATGCGGTACAACGTTCGGGGCATCCCCACCCTGTTGCTGTTCAAGGGTGGCAACGTAGTCGAGCAGCGCGTGGGAGCCATCGGGAAGTCCGAAGTGCAGAAGATGCTCGAGCCGCACGTGTAATCTTTCGTGGGGCGGGCCCCCTGGCCCGCAGCCGACCCCCAGGTCGGCCTGCTCTTCTTCGGCCTGCTCTTCTATTGCCTCGCCGCGATCGGCACACGGGACTGTGCTCCATTCCATTCCCGTTCCGCCCCCGCGCCCACGGCTTCCTGGCACTTCACGCAATACCGCGCCCAAGAAACCGCGTGCAGCCGCTTGGGCGGAATCGGCTCTTCGCAGGAAAGGCAGATGCCGTAGTCGCCCGAGTCCAGCCGGTCGAGGGCTTCTTCGATCAGCCGGAGTTGCGCGTAATCCAGAGTGTTCAGATGAAGCGACACGGATTCGTCGTTCAAGAACTGCGCTTGGTCGTCTTCGGCCACCCGGCCCATCCGCGCCAGCGTATCGAACTTGGTGCCCAAACCCGACAGTACCTCCGCGCGTTTTTCCTGTAACATCTCCCGGTATGTTGCGTTGCTATCGCGAACCAGCACGCTCCGTTTCATTGGCCCTCCTTCGGGACGCCGGATACCATATTGGTTCAAGAAAGGTACCAAAATTCTCGATTGAAAACAATGTTTATTTTCGATAGGTGGGGCAGGCGGTTCCGCCCAATGCCACTTAAATAATTTCTGGCCAAGACATAAATTCTGATTTATGTTTCAGTTGTATGGACCAGACATGCGAAGACGCTTTTGCGCTATTC
>Ga0224534_1001301_pt1 | contig 13380 bp, 13 predicted proteins | sample 714E12024metaG_FD_172012 | JGI IMG/M metagenome (GOLD analysis project Ga0224534, IMG submission 172012) | Peat soil microbial communities from Stordalen Mire, Sweden - 717 E1 20-24 | ecosystem: Environmental > Terrestrial > Soil > Wetlands > Peat | place: Sweden: Norrbotten County, Stordalen... | reverse complement strand
GCGACCCGGGCGGGAGAGCACGAGGAGCCACCGTCGGCGGTCCGTGCGGAACCCCGATCCCCAGCCGTTAGCCTGGTTGTCCGTGAGCGACACCTCCCCAGCACAACTGACCCGCGACACCTACGACCGGCTCCAGGCCGAGCTCGAGGACCTCACCACCCGCGGCCGGGTGGAGATCGCCGCCGCCATCGAATCGGCCCGGGCCCTCGGGGACCTGTCGGAAAACGGCGACTACCACGCCGCCAAGGACGCCCAGGGGAAGATGGAGTCGCGGATCCGCCAGCTCCAGCGCCTGCTGAAGACCGCCACCGTGGTGGACGCGGAGGCCACCGCGGACGGGACGGTCGGCCACGGCTCGGTGGTCACCCTGCGCTACGAGGGCGACGACGAGGGCGACACCACCGACTTCTTCGTCGGCTCGATCGAGGAGCGCCAGGGGGGCCTCACGGTGGTGTCCCCCGGCTCGCCGCTCGGCCAGGCCCTGGCCGGCCATGCCGTGGGCGACGTGGTGGAGTACGCCGCCCCCGGCGGCACCCTCCGGGTCGAGATCGTGAAGATAGGAAGCTGACACCGATGACCGACTCCCCCCGCACCCTGTCCGAGGGGGTGCCCCGCACCCTGTCCGAGAAGGTCTGGGATCGCCACGTGGTCCATCGCGGCACCGCGGACGAGCCCGACGTGCTGTTCATCGACCTCCACCTGGTGCACGAGGTGACCTCCCCCCAGGCGTTCGACGGGCTCCGGCTGGCCGGCCGGAGCGTCCACCGGCCCGACCTCACCATCGCCACCGCCGACCACAACGTCCCGACCGTCGACATCGACAAGCCGGTCGCCGACCCGGTGTCGGCCAGGCAGCTCGCCGTCCTGGACGCCAACTGCGCCGAGTTCGGCATCACCTGCTACCCGATGGGCGACGCCAACCAGGGCATCGTCCACATCATCGGGCCCGAGCAGGGCCTCACCCAACCGGGCATGACCATCGTCTGCGGCGACAGCCACACCTCCACCCACGGGGCCTTCGGCGCCCTGGCCTTCGGGATCGGCACCAGCGAGGTGGAGCACGTGCTCGCCACCCAGGCCCTGCCCCAGAAGCGCCCGGCGACCATGGCGGTGACCATCGACGGCGAGCTCCCCCCCGGGGTGACGGCCAAGGACCTGGTGCTGGCCGTCATCGGGCGGATCGGGACGGGGGGCGGCAGCGGGCACATCATCGAGTACCGGGGCTCGGCCCTCCGCGGGCTCTCGATGGAGGGCCGGATGACCGTCTGCAACATGTCGATCGAGGCAGGGGCCCGGGCCGGGATGATCGCCCCCGACGACACGACCTTCGCCTACCTCGAGGGACGTGACCATGCACCCAAGGGCGCGGCATGGGAGGAGGCACTCGCCGACTGGCGGAACCTCCCCACCGATGCCGGCGCCGGCTTCGACAAGGAGGTCGTGCTGGAGGCCGCCTCGCTGGCCCCCTTCGTCACCTGGGGCACCAACCCGGCCCAGGTGGCCCGCATCGACGGCACCGTCCCCGAGCCCTCCTCCTTCGAGGACCCGGTCGACCGGGAGACGGCCGCCCGGGCGCTCGAGTACATGGGGCTGGCCGGCGGCACCCCGATCCGCGACATCGCCGTCGACACCGTCTTCATCGGGTCGTGCACCAACGGGCGCATCGAGGACCTCCGTGCCGCGGCCGGCGTCCTCGAGGGCCGGACGGTCCGCCCGGGGATGCGGGCGCTGGTGGTGCCCGGATCCCACCGGGTCAAGGCCCAGGCCGAGGCGGAGGGCCTGGACGCGGTGTTCACCGCGGCCGGCTTCGACTGGCGGGAGCCGGGCTGCTCGATGTGCCTGGCCATGAACCCCGACAAGCTGTCGCCGGGCGAGCGCGCGGCGTCGACGTCCAACCGCAACTTCGAGGGCCGCCAGGGCCGTGGCGGTCGCACCCATCTGGTGTCCCCCTCCGTGGCCGCGTCCACCGCGGTGGCCGGACGGTTCGCCACACCCGAGGAGCTGTCCTGATGCGGGCCGTGCGGGTGGTGACCGGCAGGGCGGTCCCGCTCGACCGGTCCGACGTCGACACCGACCAGATCATCCCCTCCGACTGGCTGAAGCGGGTCGAGCGGACGGGGTTCGGCGCGGGCCTCTTCAGCGAGTGGCGCGACGACCGCGACTTCGTCCTCAACAAAGAGGAGTACGCCGGCGCCACCATCCTGGTGGCCGGCCCGAACTTCGGTACCGGCTCGTCGAGGGAGCACGCGGTGTGGGCCCTGCAGGACTACGGGTTCGAGGCGGTGGTGTCGCCCGGCTTCGCCGACATCTTCCGCAACAACTGCACCAAGGCCGGACTGGTACCGGTGCAGGTGGACCCCTCGGTGGGGCGTGCCCTGCTCGACGCGCTGCAGGCCGACCCGGGCCTCGAGATCACCATCGACGTCGAGCGCGGCACCCTCGACGCGCCTGCCGCAGGTATCGAGGCGCACTTCCCCCTCGACGAGTTCATCCGGGCCCGCCTGCTCAACGGCTGGGACGACATCGGCCTGACCCTGCGCTACGAGGACGAGATCGAGGCCTATGAGGCACGCAGGCCTGCGTGGCTCCCCACGACCCGCTAGACGTCGCGCCGCCGGCCCCGACCGGACGGTGAGAAATCACCGGGTCCCCGGCGCCGACTACCACGAGGGGCAGGGGGGCAGCCAGCGTCGGGGGACCCGGCGATGATGGGTTGCGAACCTACCCGTTTCGTCCGCAACCTCGACTTGGTACCTCCGGAACGGAGGGGAACTGATGCACCTCGATGACGAACGACACCTGCGCGCCAAACGGTACACGACCTACTCCGGCAAGGTGCGGATCCGACCGGACCGATGGGGTTCGCGGATGCTCCTCCGCTCCCCACGTCGACGTCGATTCCCCTCCGCGTGCGCGCCAACTCCTGCTCCCCCTCGTTCCAGACCTGGCACAGTACCGGCACGAGGTGACGGCCCACTGCCTGGTTGGCTCATGGTATGCCCGGCCGCCCAGAGGGTCAATCGTTCGCTATGAGAATTCCACCACATTCATCGGAGCGCAACGCAAGGGCCACGGAGCGTGACCGGGCGACGGCACGAGGCGGTGTCACGCGGCCCGAGGCCGTGTCATCCCTCCGTCAGGTTGCCCCGACACAGTCGGGGGACAGAAGCGGGAGCAGTCACGCGACGCGCGGCCCGACACGTCAGCGGCACAGCACGTGACACCGCCCGCGTCCCCCGGTCGGGCACGCTGGGACCGATGAGTGAGGACTGCAGACCATGAGAGTGCTCGTCGCCGAGGACGACCCCGGACTCCGCTCGGTGCTCGAGCGCGGGCTGCGCGAGCAGGGCTATGTCGTCGACGCCGTGGTCGACGGCGTCGAGGCGCTCTCCTACCTCCGCTCGTACACCTACGAGGTGGCTGTCCTCGACTGGCGGATGCCCAGGCAGACCGGCATCGAGGTCGTGGCCGAGATGCGGGGGCGCGGGGACAGGACCCCGGTGCTGATGCTTACCGCCCGTGACGCTACCGAGGACCGGGTCGAGGGGCTCAACCGGGGGGCCGACGACTACCTGGTGAAGCCGTTCTCCTTCGCCGAGCTGGTGGCCAGGCTCACCGCCCTCCAGCGGCGCCCGGCCCTGACCCTCGACCCGGTGCTCAGCTGTGGGGACCTGGTGTTCGACCCGGCCACCCGCATGGTGACCCTCCACGACGAGCCGATCGTGCTCACCTCCATCGAGACCGGGCTGATCGAGCTCCTCATGCGCCGGACGCCGGCGGTGGTCAGCCGACGGATCATCGCCGTCCAGGTGTGGGACGACGAGGCGGATGCAGTGGGATCGAACACCATCGACGTCCACGTGGGCCGCCTCCGGGCGAAGCTGGCCGACGCAGAAGCGCGGATCGAAACCGTCCGCGGCATCGGCTACCGGATGGTGCCCGGATGAGACAGGGCGGCACCCGGTGGGTGCACGCAGCGAGGGTCGCCCTGGCGGCCACCGCCGTGGTGGCGGCTCTTGCCGTGGTGGTCGCCCTGGTGGTCAACCTGATGATCGTCGACCGCCTCGGGAACGGGGTGGACGCCCGGCTGTCCGAGCACCTCACCAGTGCCTCCCAGGGCACCGTCGAGCCGTTGATCATCCAGGCCGGCGCCCAGCACGAGGGCGACCTCGACGACGTGCCCATCTTCGTGTGGAAGGTGGACGCCTCCGGGTCGGCCACCGCACTGACGGCAGGCGCCCCGCAGCTCCCCCGACGCCGGTGGACCGCGGGCACCGCCACGCTGGCGACGGCGGGGAGCACGTTCCGCTTCGACGCGGAAGCCACATCGGACGGGTGGCTGATCGCCGGCGAGAGCATCTCGAAGGTCACCCAGGCCCGCGGGGACCTGCTCCTCGTCGAGGCCGTGCTCGGTGCCCTCCTGCTACTGGTGACGTTCACCGGCTCCTTCGTGGTCGGCCTGCGCGCCTCGGCCCCGATCGAACAGGTCCGCAAGCGCCAGGCGGAGTTCACCGCCGACGCGTCCCACGAGCTCCGGACCCCGTTGAGCGTCATCGAGGCGGAGGTGGACCTGGCGCTGAGCAGACAGCGGGACCCCGAGAGCTACCAGACCACCCTCAAGCGGATCTCCTCGGAGAGCGGCCGGTTGCGGTCCATCGTCGACGACCTGCTTTGGCTGGCCCGTGCCGACGGCGACGTCCCCGACAGCCGGACCGAGGAGTGCGTCGACCTCACCGTGGTCGGCGAATCGTGCGTGGAGCGGTTCAAAGCGGTGGCCGATGCCGCATCGATCACGCTGGCCCGCGGCGGCGACCCCCGGGGCACGTCGGTGATCCGGGCCGACGCCGAGGCGATCGACCGGCTGGTCAGCGTGCTGCTCGACAACGCCTGCCGCTACGCGGGCCCCGGCGGGTCGGTCGAGCTCGGGGTCGCCCACGCCGGCGGTCGGGTGACGCTGACCGTCGACGACTCCGGCCCGGGCATCCCCGAGGAGCACCGGGAGCTCGTGTTCGACCGGTTCCACCGCGCCGACGACCGGCCCGGGGGGACCGGGCTGGGCCTCGCCATCGCCGACGCGGTGGTGCGCACCACCGGGGGGTCGTGGTCGATCGGCACCTCCCCACTGGGCGGGGCGCGCATGGCGGTCTCGTGGCACGCAGTGGCCCCCTCCCACCAGCCGGGCCAGGCCGGGGCCGCCACCAAGACCGCCGGGTAGCCGGTCGCTCCCGGGGACGGGGCACGCCGCCGGTCGAAGCACTGACCAGCGGGTTTCTTCAGTTCTTCTTACAATTGTTTCATCCTGGCTTCAGGATCGATCCGTAACCTGACACTGTGATCACCACCCGACAGCCCGCACCACGGACGTCACGGGGCACCGCACGTGGCACCGCACGGGCGCCCGATCCCACCCGGGCCGCCCGCATCCAGCGGGACGCCGCCTTCGACCGCGCCGGATCGATCACCAAGACCATCGGGGTCGCCTCGGTGGCCGCGGTTGCCGCCTTCGGGGTCTATCTCAGCCATGCCCTGCCCGGCCACACCGCGACCCCCGCCGCGACCACGGCCGGATCCACTTCCGGCGGCCAGTCGACAGCCGGAGCCGCTTCCGGGGGCCAATCGTCGGGCGGCTACTCGTCGGGCAGCGTCTCGCCTCCCTACAGCGCCCCAGTCCAGACCCAGCAACCTGCCCCCGTGGTGAGCGGCTCAAGTTGAGCACACTCGCAGGTACCCCCGAACGAACGACCGGCCAGGCTGTCTACCGCACCTCGATCTGGTCGACCAGGGTCGACCTGGTGGTGACCGACCCTGCCCTGGTCGTGGCCGCCACCGTGATCCTCCGCCAGGAGCTCGACCACGTCGACCGGGTGGCCAGCCGATTCCGACCCGACTCGGAGATCAGCGCGCTCGGGCGCGCCGCGGACGCCGGCCACGAGATGCAGGTCTCCCCCGAGCTGCTCGAGGCGATCTCGCTGGCCCTCCGGGCGGCAGTGCTGACCGGCGGCGCCGTCGACCCGACCGTGGGCACGGCCCTGTGCCGCCTGGGCTACGACCGCGACTTCCCGCTCGTGGCCGCAGGCGTCGAAGGCTCGCTGCCGGAGCCGGCCCCCGTACCGGGTTGGCAATCGGTCACCGTGGACTCCGAGCGCTCGACCGTGGCCATGCCCGCCGGCATCGTGCTCGACCTCGGGGCCACCGCCAAGGCCTGGGCGGCCGACCGGGCCGCCGGTGCCATCCGGTCCCTGCTGGGGTGCGGGGTGCTGGTCTCCCTCGGCGGTGACCTCTCTGTGCAGGGGGCGCCGGAGGGCGGCTTCAGCGTCGGGCTCGCCGACATCTGCGGCGACACCTCGTCGACCCTGGCGGTGGCCGTCTCGTCGGGAGGACTGGCCACCTCCGGCGTGGGCAACCGGCACTGGTCGCTGGGCGGCCACCCGGTCCACCACCTGGTCGACCCGACGACCGGGCTGCCGGTGCGACCCGTGTGGAAGACGGTGTCGGTGGCCGCCGCCACCTGCGTCGACGCCAACACGGCGTCGACCGCGGCGATGGTCAAGGGCAACGCCGCTCCCGCATGGCTGGAGAGCCGCCGGCTGCCCGCCCGGCTGGTCCGACCGGACGGCTCGACGATGACCGTGGCCGGGTGGCCGGCCGAGACACCCGACCACGACGGGGAGGCCGGCCGACCATGACCTCCACCTCCCTGCTGGCGGTCAGCGGCGCCAGCTCCAAGGCGCTGTGGTACCTCACCCGGTCCACCGGGCTGGTGGCGCTCATCCTGTTGACCGCCACCGTCGTGGTCGGGGTGGTTGCATCGGTGGGCTGGACCACGCAGCGCTGGCCCCGCTTCCTCTCCCAGCACGTCCACCGCAACCTCTCGCTGTTCTGCGTCGGCTTCGTCGCCGTCCACGTGATCACCACGGTGGGCGACGGCTATGTGCCCATCGGGTTCGCCGACGCCTTCATCCCCTTCCGGACCCCGTACCGTCCCCTGTGGGTGGGCCTGGGGGCGCTGACCTTCGACCTCCTGCTGGCGGTGCTGATCACCAGCGCCCTTCGCCACCGGATCGGCTTCGCCTCGTGGCGCTTCGTGCACTGGCTGGCCTACCTGTGCTGGCCCATCGCAATGCTCCACGGGCTCGGGAGCGGTTCGGACTCCGCCCTCCCGATCGTCCTCTTCGTGGACGCGGTGTGCGCCGCCGCGGTCATCGGGACCGTGGCCTGGCGACTGTCCACCGGCCGCACCTTCACCCCCGCGGTGCGGGCGGGCGCCGCCGTGGCCACGGTGGTCGTCGCCGTGGGCATCGCAGTGTTCGCTCTTGCAGGGCCCCTGCGCCCGGGTTGGTCCCATCGTGCGGGCACCTCGGCGGCGCTCCTCGCCCAACTGGCCCGGAAGAACGCCGCCGCCACGGCCGGCACCACCGCGGGGGCCGGCACCCAGTCCACCGCGACCACGGCGCCCGCCACGGGATCGGGCTCGGCCGGCGTGCCCACCGCGCCCTTCACCGTCCCCCTCACCGGCTCGCAGACGACCACCAACCCCAACGGGCAGGGTGCGGTGCAGGTCACCCTGACCATGCAGCTGCAGAACACCTCGGCCACACCTCTGACGGTGGTCCTCGACGGGAGTGCGGCCGGCGGCGGCGGCGTCTCGCTGTCGTCGGGCTCGGTGACGTTCGGCCCCTACCACGGCGTGGTCACCGGCCTCAATGGCGGCACGGTGGCGGCGACCGTGTCGGCGCCGAACCCGCTCGTGTTGACCATGCAGCTCAACGTCAGCCAGAACTCGGGTGCCCTGTCGGGGACGGTCACCGGCACATCCGCGGGGTCGCAGAGATGATGAACCCCGCGACACCGACCAGCACCGCGCGTTCGAGTGCCGGGTCGGGGCGACCGGCCGTCCGGCCACCGGCAGGGGCGGAGCGCCTGCTGGCCGGCGTGGGCCCCCAGGGCGCAGCAGTGGGCCTCGTCGAGCATCTCGACCGGTGGGGATCCGTCCCCACGTGGAGGGGAACGACCTTCCTCGACGAGCTGGACGCGAGCGGTCTGCGGGGGCACGGTGGCGCCTGGTTCCCGGTGGGGACCAAGTGGCGCTCGGTCCGCAAGGCCGGGCTGCGGAGCCCGGTCGTGGTGGCCAACGGGGCCGAGGGGGAGCCGGCCAGCGGCAAGGACCGCGTCCTGGTCCAGCAACTCCCCCACCTGGTGCTCGACGGCGCCGTGCTCGCCGCCGCCACCGTCGGTGCCGGACGGGTCTACGTGCACGTGCCGTCGGGCGCGGTACCCGCGGTCAGCCGGGCCATCGAGGAGAGGCGGCGGGCCGGCCTCGACCCGTGCGACATCGAGGTCGTCGTGGCACCGGACCGGTTCCTCGCCGGGCAGGAGACGGCGGCGGTGGCCACCATCATCGGCCGCAAGCCGGCCACACCGACCTTCGTGGGGCTCAAGCCCATCCGCGAGCAGGGGGTCGGCGGCCGTCCCACGCTCGTCCAGAACGTCGAGTCGCTCGCCCACGCCGCGCTCATCGGCCGGTTCGGTGCCGAGTGGTTCCGGCGGGTCGGCACGCCGCAGTCGCCGGGCACGGTGCTCCTCACGGTGACCGGTCGGTGGGCCGAACCACGGATCGTCGAAGCACCGCTCGGCGTGCCGCTCGGGGAGATCCTCCAGCTGGGCCTCGGCGACGCCCGGTCGTTCCAGGGGGTGCTGCTCGGCGGCTACGGCGGAGGGTGGGTCACCCCGCACGATGCGCTGGCCATGCCCCTCACCGAGGAGGCGGCACGCGAGTACGGATCCTCGCTCGGGGCCGGGGTGGTCGCCCTGCTGCCGACCAACGTCTGCCCCCTCTCGGAGGTGAGCCGGGTGGTCACCTACCTCGAAGGTGAGGGAGCCGGGCAATGCGGCCCCTGCGTCAACGGACTGGCCGTCCTGGCCAACGCCGTGGGCCAGCTGGCCTACCGGCCCAACGCGCTGCGGGGCGGCGTGGCGGCCATCCCGACGCTGTGCGGTCTGGTGGAGGGCAGGGGGGCGTGCCGGCATCCCGACGGGGTGGCCCGCTTCGTGCGCACCGCCCTGCGCGTCTACGGCGACCATGCCGCGCTCCACCTCCAGCGGGGCCCCTGCCATACGTCCGCTCCCCCCTTCCTTCCCATCCCTGCGACCGCCCCAAGGCAGGGTGCGCGGTGAAGCGGCCCCGGTTCACCCTGGTGCTCGACCCGATCGCCTGCGACGGCCACGGGGTCTGCGCCGAGCTGCTCCCCGAGTGCATCCGGCTCGACCCGTGGGGGTTCCCCATCATCGAGTCCGGCGAGATCCCCGTGGAGCTCCTCGACCATGCCGAGCGGGCAGCGGTGAGCTGCCCGCGTATGGCGCTCACGCTGGTGAAGCTGACGTCCTGAAGGGGCCCAGGGTCGACGGAGCATGCAGGCGCACACGGGGAGGACCGACGCGACTCCAGCGCTCGGGGTCGCACCGATCCCATGACCGAGAGGCGTTGGCGCCTCGTCGCTCTCCGGGTCGGCGCGCTCGAGGATGACCACCCTGGAGTAGGGGTGGAAGAACGAATTCGGCCCAGTCGACACGCTCACGGCCTGACCGTCGCTGTACGCCCCTCCCGCCGGGCGGCGAGATCCACGCCCTCGACCCGAAGCACCTGGTGTAGGGCGGACTGCTGGGAGGCGACCAGTGGAACGGCCTCGGCGTGCGACTCCAGCAGGCGGCGGCCCTCGGCAAGCCCATCATCGGTGGCGAGGTCGGGATGCTGGCCGGCACCGCACCCTGTTGCCTCAGCCTGGGCGCCCGGAACGCCGATCTGCAGGCGAAGGAGCAGGCCCAGATCCAGGGCGGGAGCAGCGGGGTGTTGGCGTTGGACTGGGTCCCGTCCACGACCTATACGTGCAGCTATGACGTCGGGCCGACCGACCCCCTGGTCCAGCCCGGCGGCACGCTCGGCTGATCGCGACGGGCGCGGACGAGGAGCCGGTGCACGTCACGTAGGGTGAGCAGATGGTCAGGAAATCCATCAAATGGGCAGGGCGCCTGGCCGTGCTGGGCATGCTCGCCGTAGTGGTGGTGCGTCTCCTCGGATCGGAAACGGCGTCGGGACGGACCGGAAACGGCGTACTCCCCTCCATCGGGGGCGACACCTGGCCGCCGGTTCCCACCAACCCCAATCAGCAGGGCTGAGCAGCCGGTCGGGAGCCGCTCACCTCCGGGGGCAACCGGCTCAGGCGGGTTCCCGCGCCCACTGCGAAACGTGGTCGCACTCCCCGACCTGCACCGAGTACCCGAGGTAGAACTCGTCCCGCCCCCGCTGCTGGGCCGCCCGGTGGCGGGGGTCGTCACGCCAGGCGCGGTGTGCCTCGGCGGTGGCGAACGTGATCAGTGACACCCGCTCCCCATCCTCGGCGGCGAACGTCTTGAAGTCGACGAACCCGGGGGTCGACCGGGCGTGCACCTCGATCTCCCCGGCCAATCGGAGATAGGCCTCCACCGTGTCGGTGCGGCGGCGGCTGCGGAAGACGGTGACGACCTGGCCTTCGGAGAACGCCGGCCGGCTCACGTCTGCCATCGTCTCCCCCGCCGTCAGGACTCGACGGTGTGCACGTCGCTGATGCCCTGCGCCGCCTGCAGGAGGGCGAGCGCCTCGTCGGGCACCTTCCCCTCGGTCGAGAGCACCATGAGGGCGGTGTTGCCGGTGGCCGACGGGCCCACCGCCATCGACGAGATGGACACCTCGGCGTCACCGAGGATGGTCCCCACCACGCCGATCATCCCGGGCCGGTCGTCGTTGCGCACCACCACCATGTGGGGGGCCGGGGGCACCTCCACGGTGTGGTCGTCCATCATCACCAGGCGGGGCTCGGCCCGGGGACCGGCCAGGGTGCCGGCCACCGAGTGGTCCCCGCTGCGCAGGGTGATCAGGTTGACGAAGTCGTGGGCGGTGACCGTCGAGGTCTCGCGCACCTCGAGCCCCCGCTCGGCTGCCAGCTGCGGCGCGTTGACGTAGGAGACCGGCTCCTCCGACCCTGCCGCGAACAGCCCCTTGAGCACCGAGAGGGTGAGGATGCCCGTGCCGGCGCCGGCCAGGCCGCCCTGGTACTCGATCTCCAGGGTGTCGGGCAGCCCGTCGTTCAGGCACGACAGGATCCGGCCCAGCTGCTCGGCCAGTCCCATGTAGGGGCGGACGGTCTCGGACACGTCGGTGGCGGCCACGTTGACCGCGAAGGGGACGAAGTCGCCGTCGAGGGCGAGGATGACCTGCTCGGCGATGGTCACCCCGGCCTTGTCCTGGGCCTCGGCCGTCGAGGCACCCAGGTGGGGGGCGACCACGACCGACGCCAGCTCGAACAGCGGCGACTCGGTGGTCGGCTCCTTGGCGAACACGTCGAGGCCGGCACCCTGCACCTGGCCGGAACGGATGGCGTCGGCCAGCGCCTCCTCGTCCACGATCCCCCCGCGGGCGGTGTTGATGATGCGCAGGCCGGGCTTGGACTTGGCCAGCAGGTCCTTGCCGATCAGCCCGAGGGTCTCCGCGTTCTTCGGCAGGTGGACGGTGACGAAGTCGGACTGGGCCATCAGGTCGTCGAGGTCCATCAGCTCCACGCCCATGTGCTTGGCCCGGTCGTGCGAGACGAAGGGGTCGTAGGCGACCAGCCGCATCCCGAAGGCCAGGGCCCGCTGGGCCACCAGGGCACCGACCCGGCCCAGGCCGACGATGCCGAGGGTCTTGCCGTACAGCTCGACCCCTTCCCACTTGGAGCGCTCCCACTTCCCCGCCACCAGGGCGGCGTGGGCCTGGGGGATGTTGCGGGCCTGGGCCAGCAGCAGGGCCATCGCCTGCTCGGCGGCCGACAGGATGTTGGACTGGGGGGCGTTGACCACCATGATGCCGCGCTCGGTGGCCGCGGCCACGTCCACGTTGTCGAGCCCGATGCCGGCCCGGCCGACCACCACCAGGTCGGTGCCTGCCGCCAGCACCTCGGCGGTCACCGTGGTGGCCGAGCGGATGACCAGCGCCTGGGCGCCGACGACGGCCGAGACCAGCTCCTCGGGGGACAGCCCGAGTTGCACATCGACCTGGTAGCCGGCCTCGGCCATCAGGTCCAGGCCCGGCTGGGCCAACTTCTCGGTGACGAGCACCCTATCCATGGTGTTCCTTTCCGTTGCAGATCAGAGGCAGTGTGTCGGTCGACGAGGTCCAAATGACCGTAGAGATTCCGTCGGAGCCCCGGCCTCACCGGGCACCACTGCCACTTTGGCCTCCTCGATGGCCAGATCGGCCAGTTCGCTGCTCAAGCCCGATCGTCTGCCCCGAATGTCCCGTCCATGGAGTCCCTGCACCGAAGGGAACGCTTGGAACGCGCCTTCGGGCAGGATCCAGGTGACCCTGTCGATCTCATTGAGCATGGAGTGCATGACGAGGCTGCGACGGTCGAAGGCCGGGCGCATCTCCGCCACCGCAGCGAGGTCACCCGATACCGCAGCCAGTGCCGCCCGCTGGGAGACATCGGTCACATTGCACGTCTTGTGCGCCTGCAGGTTGGTGGGCACCACCAGCACCACACCGGTCGGTCCGAAGACCTTGTCGCCCGAGAGGACTGTAGAAGTCCGGGTCGAGGGCCTGGACATCCACGCGCAGGTGTCGCACCCACTGTGCTCCGTCGATCAGCACGCGAGCGCCGACAGCATCGGCCTGTTCCACGATCTGATGGACGGGGACGACCGTGCCCGGGGCGTTGGAGACGTGGGTGACGGCCACCAGCCGGTGCGGTCGCTCAGGAGGCTCCGATACTGGTCGAGCAGGATCTGGCCGCTGTCGTCGACCGGGATCACGCGCAGTCGAGCGCCTCTCTCGGCTGCGCGTTGCTGCCACGGCACGATGTTGGCGTGATGCCCGAGGTGGGAGATCAGGATCTCGTCGCCCGGGCCCACACTGGCCCGGCCCCAGCTTTGGGCAACCAGGTTGATGGCCTCGATCGTGCGACGGACCAAACGGTAGAGGCCGGAGAGGGCCACGACCGAGGGGTTCGTCGCACCCGTCATGCCTGGTCAAGCTGGCGTTCGGCTTTGTGTACCCCACAGCGCGCCGCAGGTTCGCGTTCACATGCCGCACGCAGATCGCTTCGCAGGGTGGCCAGCATGGTCAGTCGGTGAAGCCGGCGAACAGCGGCGTGGAGAGATAGCGCTCGGCGAAATCCGGGATGACCACCACGATCAGCTTGCCGGCGTTTTCGGGGCGGGCCGCCACCTGGAGCGCGGCCCAGATGGCGGCGCCCGACGAGATGCCCACGAGCAGGCCCTCCTCGTGGGCCGCCCTGCGGGCCAGGTCGAAGGCGTCGTCGTTCTCGACGGTGATGATCTCGTCGATGATCTCGGTGTCGAGGATGGCGG
>Ga0224534_1001299_pt1 | contig 13393 bp, 9 predicted proteins | sample 714E12024metaG_FD_172012 | JGI IMG/M metagenome (GOLD analysis project Ga0224534, IMG submission 172012) | Peat soil microbial communities from Stordalen Mire, Sweden - 717 E1 20-24 | ecosystem: Environmental > Terrestrial > Soil > Wetlands > Peat | place: Sweden: Norrbotten County, Stordalen... | reverse complement strand
TCGTGGCGGTCTTCAAAGGCGCGCTTCTCCTTGGTCTCGCCCCAGAAGACCTCGTAGTTGCGGTTGGAGTTGAAGGGCGGGTCAATGTAAATCAAATCCACGCAGGCGTCGGGCAGCTTGGCGAGCTGTTCCAGATTGTCGCCGCAATAAACGACGCGGGTGTCGAGGAGGACGGAGGGTTTTAGTTTGGTAGGGCGCGTCACTCCGTGCGCGTCGTCGGCGGGCAGAGGACTGCCCGCCCTACCTTTCGCAGCGGCCTTTTTTGCCATGCGGCGATTGTGCGCCGGAAATACGGCGGAGACAAATAAATTTGCGAATGGCGAATGGCGATTGATGAATGATAAATCGCTTTCACCCACGACCCTCACCTGCCGCATTACCCCTCATCCGGCTTCGCCACCTTCTCCCATCCGATGGGCGAAGGACATCTCCCGTTCCCGCGAGCGAGGAATCCGCGTAATTCGCTGCTCCACCAAGACTGGCGATTATTTCAAAAACTCGCGCTGGAGGACGTGCATCAGGTCGTTCACAGCCAGCATCAATTCGCCGCGCGCCTCGCCTATGTCTTCGCCGGCAGCCAAATCAATCGGTTTGGCCATCATCCGGCTGTATCGCTTGGTCAGAGCTAGTTGCTCATCCTTGTCTCCAAGCCGGCGGAGCAGCAGCCGCACTTTTTCCACGAGTTTTTTTGCGTCCGCTATGCGTTTCAAGGCGGTAGGCGCGGGCATTTCTTCGGATTGGACGCGTTTGAGCAGGCCGCAATCAAACGTCCGGCAGCGTTTGGGCCGGTCGGCGTAAATCCGGCACAGCTTTCCATTGAGGCAATGGCATGGCTGGGCGAACGCGCGCTTCATCCCTTTCTTTTTGAGCGACATTCCGAGGTCAATCAATCGTCCGGCGTTGTCGCCCTTTTGCAATTCCACATCGGCAAAAAGGACGCCGTTGCAGCACAGGCCGCAATTCGGACAAAGTTGTTCGATGCCATTCATTTTAAGGAAGAATTTTGAAACTACGAAATGCCCGATGATGGAAAATGACGAATGACGAAGCCCTAATGACTAAAGAATGACGAAATCCAAATGAGAAATCAGCCACCGCATGCTTGGATAATTCGGGATTTGTCATTGGGATTTCTTTAGTCATTCGGATTTAGGGTTTGGTCATTTCCCGCACCGGGATTCATCGCCAGAAATGTTTCGGGTATTTCCGCTGAAGCTCGGATTTTATCTTCGGATAATGCTCGTGCCAGAAGCTCGGCATGTCCTGCGTCACTTGTATCGGCTTCATCCCCGGCGTCAGGATGTGAACCGTCACCGGCACCCGGCCCATCGCAATCTTCGGCGTCTGGTTCACGTCGTAAAGTTCCTGAATGCGCAAAGAAATGAACGGCGATTTGCCTTTTTCATAAACCACCTTCGGCGTCCGGTCGTTCGGCAGCGACAATCTCTCCGGCGCGTGCTTGTCGAGCAGTTCCTTTTGCGCCGATGAAAGCCACGACATGACGACCGGCTTCACTTCGCGCTCCTTGATGTCCTTGTAACTGACCGCGCCAAGGCAAAGCTGGCCGATGACGTGCGCCTTGTCGTCGTCGGTGAAGGGCGGCAGTTGCAGTTCGGGACAATTCGCGCAAAGAAAATCCAGCCGCGCGAGCCATTGCTCAACAGAATGGTCCCAATTGGGCAGCGGGAGCCGGCCGGCGATGATTTCGTCAGTCAGAATCCTTGCCGCGGCGTCGGCGGGCGGCGGGTCAACGCGTTTGGCTGACAGTGCAAGCCCACGAAACTTTAACAACTCGGCGGCCACGACCCGTTTCTGTTGCGCATCGAATTGCACATGGAGATCGGACTCGATGTCGCCGGGAAAAAACTCGCGGAGCCAAGCGGAATCAATCGCGGTGGCGAGGGAAAGAATCGTGTTCACTTCCCTGCCCTCCACTTCGCGGACTTCGGCAACCACGATGAGTTCGCTGTGGCTCACCGCACTTTCACGCGCGAGCACGCCGCGCCGGTTATGAACGAGTTCGCAGCGCAACGTGCCCTGATCCAGTCTCCGCGCCACGCGGTCGCTGAAGCCGATGAGGATGCACTTCTGCAACGCCTCGTCCTTAACCTCGCGAGGCTTGGTATCAAGGCCCTCGCTCTTTGCGATGCGGAGAAATTGTTCCAGCAGCGGGCCGACCTGCCTTGCCGTGACGGCGTGAATGCCGAGCTTGCGGCAGGCGTCGAGACGGAACTGGTTTTGCGCGGCATAATTCCACGCACGCATGAGAATCCAGAAATCGGACGTGGCCTTTTCACCAAGCAAATCCTCGCGATAATCGGAGGCGGTTTTGTCCACGTTGCGCAACAGCAGGTCGCGTCCCTGCGTCAATGCAGCCACGAGGCAGGCTTGATGGACACAACCGAATTCCTGGGCGGCCAGCAGCATCCGCGCATATCGCGGATGCAGCGGAAAGGCCAGCATGTTGCGACCAATTGCAGTAATTTGTAGCGGCGCTCTGTGAGCGCCGTTCTCCGGCCCGGCTAAATCATTTCGGCGGTCACAGACCGCCGCTACAGGCTTCAACGCACCCAAGTCCAAGAGCAATTCCTCGGCGTGCGTGAGGGAAATTTCGTCCGGCTTCTCCAGCCAGCGGAATTTTCTCAAGTCTTCCACGCCGGCGGCTTTCAACGTCAGCACCACTTCGGCCAAATCGAGCCGTTTGATTTCGGGCAATTCCTGCGCAGGACGATGCGAATGTTCGTCCCTCGACCAAAGCCTCATGCAAACGCCCGGTGCCGTGCGTCCGGCGCGGCCCGCGCGCTGGTCGGCGTTCGCCTGCGAGATTTTGTCAATCAACAGCGTGTTGATGCCGCGATTGGCGTCGTAGCGGGGAATCCGCGCGAGACCGGAATCAATCACCAGCCGCACGCCGTCAATCGTCAGCGAGGTCTCGGCAACATTTGTCGCAACGACGACCTTGCGCTGCTCATAACAAGCGACCGCCGCGTCTTGCGCTCGCGGCTCAAGCTCGCCGTGAAGCGGCAATAAAATGAAACCTTTCGACCCCGGCGCGTGGCGGATGGCTTCGAGCGTCTGGGAAATCTCGAATCCGCCAGGCATGAAAACCAACACATCGCCTTCGCCGCCGGAGCTGACGTAATCACTGAACGCATCGGCGGCCTGTTCCCAAACGGGGCGCTTGTCGTTGTAACTCGGCTGCGCGGCGTAGTTGATTTCGACAGGATAAACCCGGCCTTCGGACGAGAGAACGGAGCAATTGATTTCCGATTTCCGATTTCCGATTTCCGATTTTGAAGATAGGTATTTCTCCAGTTCCTCCGCGTTCAGCGTCGCGGACATGACGACGAAGCTCAAATCCGGCCGGTGTTGTTCCTGCAAATCGAGCGAGCGCGCCAGCGTGATGTCGCCGTAAAGATGCCGCTCGTGAAACTCGTCGAAGATGAGAACAGAGACGCCCTTCAATTGCGGGTCGTCAATCATCTGCCGCAACAGGACGCCTTCCGTGACGAACCGGATTTTGGTTTTGGCCGATGTGACATTTTCAAACCGAATCTGGTAGCCAACCTCGTCGCCAAGTTTGACATTTAACTCTTGCGCGACGCGCGCGGCGAGCAGGCGCGTGGCCAGCCGGCGCGGCTGGAGAATCACCACCTGCCCCTGCCCCAGCATTCCGTGGCGCAAAAGCATCTGCGGCACTTGCGTGGATTTGCCGGAGCCGGTTGGCGCGGACAAAATCAGCCGGCGGCTGGCCTTCAGGCGCGCGATGATGTCGCGCTCGATGTCATAAATGGGCAAACGGTCGGGCATGAATGCGAAGAGCCTAGCGGTTTGCACGCACGGAGAAAAGGACGGTTGCATCCACCGTTTCGGCGTATTGCATCATTTTGTTCGGAGTTCCGCGTTCACGCGGCCCTGGAACCGCCTAAAGGCGGAACTCCAAACTTCAAAATGATTCACCACCCGTTCCGCCTTCGCATTGACATTGCCGGAGCGGCATGGCTCAATTGGAATTATTATGGCCGATGTTAAGACAGAAGACACGCTGGTCATCATCAAACCGGATTCGTTCTGGCGCAGCCTGAACCATCAGATCGAGGCCCGCTTGAGCGCATTGGGGTTGACGGTGGTGGCGAAATGCACGCTCGCCGGCAGCACAAATCTTCCCGAAGAAAAATGGAGGGAATTTTATTTTCCCGCCATCGGGGACAGGCCGCCCTGCCTGGAGGGAACATCGAAGTATATGGCTTACGGCCCCGTGACGATCATCCATCTGTGCGGAGAAGGTGCCATTCAGAAAGTTCGCAAGGCCGTGGGCGCAACCCGGCCGTGGCAGGCCGAGCCAGGCACCATTCGCGGAGATTTCTGGCCCGGCGCCGTGGAGGCGAACGCCCGATTCCGGCTGAAATTCCAGCAACCGGGTGACGACCAATTTCTGTTCAACATGATCCACGCCTCGGACTCGCAGCAGAGTTTCGCAAGAGAAGTCCGGTTTTTTGATAACGTGAGTTGGCTTAAGCCAGCACCCAGCCGGGCTTGATGTCCTCGTCAAGATTGATGGCGGGAATTTTTTGCATCAATTTCCGTTCGGCGAGAATGCCAATCATCGCGGCGTTGTCGGTGCAGAGGGATTTTTCCGCGAGGTGAAGCGCGAAGCCGTTTTTTTTACACGCCAGCGCGAGTTGCTGCCGCAAGGCGCGGTTGCAGGTCACGCCGCCGGACGCGGTGACGCAGCGGACGCCATTTCTTTTGGCCGCGCGGATGGTTTTGGCGACAAGCACTTCGACTATGGCGGCCTGAATGCTCGCGCAGAGATCGCGGATTTTTTGCGCATCATCCAGCAACGCCGGGTTGTCGCGCAAAAAATAGCGGACGGAGGTTTTCAGCCCGCTGAAACTGAAGTCGTCGCTGGCGTCGTGGAGCAGCGGGCGCGGGAAGTCGAATGCCTTCGGATTCCCCGATTCGGACAGCCGGTCAATTTCCGGCCCGGCGGGATACGCGAGGCCCATCAGCTTGCCGGTTTTGTCAAAACATTCGCCGGCGGCATCGTCCACCGTTGAGCCGAGCACGCGGTGTTTCAATTCGCTTTCCACCAGAACCAGCATCGTGTGCCCGCCGCTGACGATGAGCGAGACGTTCGGCTGAAATTTAGAAAAGTCGGCAACGAAAGCAGGTTTCAAGGTAGGGCGCGTTACTCCGTGCGCGCCGTTCGGATGCTCTCCTCCAGCCAGAGGCGCGCACGGAGTGACGCGCCCTACCAATTCCGATTGGTTGCTTGGAGAGGGAAAAGCCACCGGCACACTGGTGATCCACGGCGAATACAAATGCGCCTCGTGATGATTGACGCCGATGAACGGCTTGCGCAGGGCAAACGCGACGGCTTGCGCGGCCTTCAATCCCACGAGCAGCGCGGTCGGCAAACCCGGCCCTTGCGTGGCGGCAACGGCATCGAGTTGATCGGTGGAAATCTTTGCGTTGCTCAAGGCAGATTGGGTGACGGGCAGAAGATTCTTCAGATGCTCGCGCGCGGCGAGTTCCGGCACCACGCCGCCATATTCGGCGTGCAATGCAACCTGCGACGAGACGGCGTTGGACAGAATCTTCCCGTCGCGCACAACGGCGGCGCTGGTTTCGTCGCAGGAAGTTTCAATGGCCAGAATCGTCATTGGGAACAAGAAGGTCGAAGTGCGAGTTGAGAAGTGCCGGCTTTTTTTGGGCCCGCACTTCGCTTTTCACGTTTCTCATTTCTATTTCGCCGCCATTTTCTCCGGCGCATTTTTGAGCTGGCCGTAAAGCAAAATGCCCTTGAGCAAATCGTCGGCGCGTTCGAGCTGCACGTCCTGGATTTGCGCGATGCGGACGCGATTGGTCGCGGCCAGCGATTCCAGCCCGCCGGGCAAGCGCGTGAGGAGGAGCGCGGCCTCCTGTTCCCCGGTCATCGGGACAACGATGTCCGGCTCGATGCCGTGCTCATGGATGACCCGGTGGCTGGGCGTGTAATATTTGGCGACGGTCAGCTTGAGCGCCATGCCATGGTCGAGCTTGAAAATGCTCTGGACGGAGCCTTTGCCGAAGGTTTTATCGCCGAGAATCACCGCGCGGCGCAAATCCTGCAAGCAGCCGGTGACGATTTCCGACGCGCTGGCGCTGCCGAGATTAACGAGGATGACCATCGGCATGCCCTTCAACTCATCGCCCCGGCCCTTGGCGCGCAGGACGGAATTTTGCACCGGGTCGGGACCCTCGGTGGTAACCACCAACTGGCCGCGCGGCAGGAATTTTTCGCAGACTTCCACCGCCTCATCGAGCAGGCCGCCGGGATTCCAGCGCAAATCCAGAATCAGCGCCTTCATGTCCTGTGATTTGAGCCTGTCAAGCGCGGCTTCCAGTTCATCGCCGGTCTTGTCGCCGAATTCCGTGATGCGGATGTAGCCGATGCCGTCCGCGCCGAGCGGAAATTCCTTTTTGCCGTTGATGTCCTCGACCATTTTCTTCTGGATGATGGCGCGTGTCAGCGTGAAAGTTTTTTCCAAGCCGGTCGCTGGGCGCTGGATGGTCACCGTCACCGGCGTGCCCGGCCCGCCGCGAAGCTGTTTTACAACGTCGCCAAGCGGCATCCGTTCCACGCTCCGGCCGTCCACCTTCACGATGCGGTCGCCGGTCAAAATGCCCGCGCGAAATCCCGGCGTGTCCTCCATCGGCGCGATGACGGTGACGTAACCGTCCCTCATCGAAACCACGAGGCCGAGTCCGCCGAACTGCCCCTCCGTGTCGTCCTGCAACTGCTGGTAATCCTGCGCATCGAGGAATTCGCTGTGCGGGTCGAGCGAACCGACCATGCCCTTGATGGCCGAGTAAGTCAGATTGCGGTAAGTCAGGTTCGTGCCGTCCACGTATTCCGCGCGGACCTTTTGCAGCACATTGGCGAACAATTCCAGATTCGCGTCCATCGAATCCTTTTGCTCCGCCGCGCGCGCCGAGTTCAAATAAATCGCCGCGCCGAGAATCAGGTTCAACAAAAGCGCCGCCGCCACCACGCCAAAAATCAAACGTCGTTTCATAACCGGGAAATCCTAACGCAAAGACGCGAAGAACGCAAAGGCGCAAGGAATTTGGCGGCGAGTTATTTTGGTTTGGAGTTCCGCGTTCACGCGGCCGCCTGAAAGCGGGACTCCAAACTTTCGGCAAACCAGCCCGCTGCCGGAATTTAATTCTCTGGTTTCTTTGCGCACTCCGCGTCTTTGCTCTTTGCGTTAAATGTTTCGCAGCAAGGCTTCGACCAGCGCCAAATCGCCCGGCACGGTGACTTTGGGATTGGGCGCCACGCTTGAGACGAGCCGGACCGGCTGGCGGATCAATTCGCACGCCGCCGTGTCGTCCGTGAAAATCAACTGTTTTTGCCGGGCCGCGGAAATCGCGTAACGGATGACCTCGACGCGAAACGTCTGCGGCGTCTGCACCGCCCACAACTTCGAACGATCCAGTGTCCGCTCAATCAATTTTCCATCCGGGGATTCCTTGATGGTGTCCGTCACCGGCTGGGCCGCGACCGCCGCGCCGGATTCCTTCGCGTGTTTGATGGTCGCCGCGATCAATTCTTCGCTCACGCAGGGCCGCGCCGCGTCGTGAATGGCGACAACCTCCGCCATCGGTGAAAGTGCCTCCAGGCCGTTCCAGACCGAATCCTGCCGCTCCGCGCCGCCGGTGACGATGCGAAACGGCTTTTGGAAACTGGATTTCGCCGCCAATTCCTCGAACATTCTTTGCCGGTCCTTGCGCACGACCAGAATGATTTCGCCGATGCACTTCGCATCATCGAACCGCTGCCACGTGTGAGCCACAACCGGGCGACCGGCCACTTCGAGGAAAAGTTTGTCCACGCCGGCGCCCATGCGCGTGCCTTTGCCGGCGGCGACGAGAATTGCGCTGTTCATGGTTGCAGCTTGCAACATTGCCGAGGCCAGACGCAAGCTCGGTGTCACACCGGACGCCAATCCAAAACCCGCAATTGCACGGCGCTACCGACCAGTCCTGACAACCGGCCAAAGATAATCCGCCTTGACTGAAAGGGAGGTCTCTTTACAGTGCCTCGGTCTGTGTAAAACATTTTAGTCAGCAACGTTTTTTCGTGAATAGTCGTTGGAAAACCCTCGTCAGCGCGTCACTGGTGGCTTTTGCCAGCATCGTGCTGGCGTGGCAGCTTGTGCATTATGACGAAACGCAAAATTCATTTTCTTCCATAGTTCAGTCTTGCCTTCGAGGGGAGGACCTGTCGGAGATTCCAGGCATTGTCGAAAGGAACACGCCAGACGCGGGATTCGGCCGTGCGCTGGATTTGACGCTGCCAAAAGATGTTCGTGTCTTTATGACAGACATGACCGGTCCCACCAATCTCGTCAACTTGGGGTGGTATTTTTATGTGACTTACTACCTCTTCCCTCGCGAAGTCGGCGCAAGTATGGACCAGCCAACCCGCGTAACCAAGGACGGCGTTCCGGGCAGGACTTCTGAATCTGATCAGGAAATTCTAGCACATGGATTTGACGTGAGAATAGACTGCACGGGATCGCATCTTCAAGCCAAAGCATTGCATGATCTTCCAGTTCAGAATCCGCTAAATCCCAATCAGTTTGGCCCTGATGGCTACTTTAATCACGCCATCAGCTTCAATCCCGAATCTTTCAACCCTGTGTGGTTTAACTCGAATTGGGACCTTGTCATGGCGTTTTTGCTTCCTTTGTTGACTGCTCTGGCGGGAATGTGGCTGTTTCGCCTTGTGTTTTCCACTTTGAGCGAACAGGTGCCGTTGCTGGAACAACTGGCATGCAGCCTGGGGTTGGGAATGATGGCCGTGGCCGCACTAACGCTGGGCGTCAAGTTGTGTGGTTTTTCAGGACGAGACTTAATCCTGTCTGTGACTGCTGTGGGCGGCGTCGCGGAAGTGTGGCGCAACCGCAAGCCTTATTGCGCCGGGATTACCGAAGGTTATTGGAATACAGTTTTAAGCCCTGGCAAACTGGCCTGCTTCCTGATCGGATTATCTGCGTTCCTGATTCTCTTCCGTCTCGCCGGGCTGCAGGGGTTTGTGGACCCCGACGCAGAGACGTGGATGCTCAAGGCGAAGATAATACATCTCTACACCGGAAGCGAAATTGTGCAATCGTTTTCCAATCCGCGTCTGGCATATGCGCATCTTGACTACCCCACGCTCGTGCCTTCGCTGCATGCAGCCACATATGACTCGCTTGGCCATGTGGATGAGTTTGTCACCAAGTTCTGGCCCGTCTGGATGCTGCTGTTTCTTCTTGCCGCCATGGTTTCGCTCAACCGTGCCGGAAAAAGCCGGTTCCATGCCCCGTCATTCGCGCTCCTGGGTTTATTGTTACTGCCAGCCACCCAAATGTATGTCAACTGCGAGGGCGGCACCCTGCCAATGGTCTTTTTCACCGTCCTGGGCTTTGTGCAATGCGCTTTTTGGCTGGCTGGAAAAGACCGCGCCCGGCTTGGGCTTGGGCTGACACTTTTATTTGGAGCAGCCATGGCAAAGTTTGAGGGTTTCATAATTCTGGCGCTGGTGGGAAGCTGGATTTTACTGCTGCCTTCGGCACGACCCTCGTTGAAACCGTCGCCGCGCCTCTGGCTGATGCTGTCATTCTGTTTTCTGGCGGCTTTACCTTTCATCTGCCTGCGTGTCCAGATACCTTCTTTGAACTTCGAATCGGGTTGGGCCGGTTATGCCCTGCACCATCCCGGCAGCACGCTTTCAAACTGTCCGTGGATTTTCATGATCCTATTTGCCCGGTTGTTTATGAGTTCCGATTTTGCCAACTGGAGTGGTGAAGGCGGACAGCTCCATCGAATTGGCGGATGGGATGGTTTTTCATCATTGTATAACCATTTGACTCTCGGCCTGGCGTGGTTTTGCCTGTTCATGACGGTGGTGCTCTGGTTTACAGTTCCCGTCCGGCGACCAATCATCATCTGGATGCTGGCGATGCTCGTCAGCGCCCTGGCCGCGTTCAGCATGGTCTTTGCCAGCTTATCCAACATCAGCGATCTGGCCTCAATAATACGTTACACCGCCGATAACGCCGCCGGGCGATACCTTTTCCCCATGCTCCTGGCGTGGTTCTCCACCATCATGACCATGTTTTTTACCGATTTGTCTTTGTCCATCTCAACTCCCGGCACAAGTGCGACCATTCCTTGCGCCTCGACACCGGTTGGTCCTCCCGTTGGTGTGGAAACCAACCCGAAGACTTCGAATAAATAATACGCAACAGTAGATAATTTTAAGAAACTACGCCGCCCGCCAATCGAGCACTTTCAACTGCACGGTGCGGTTGCCGTTGAATTGATTGATTTGCGGCGCGAAGGCGAGGTCAAATCTCCCGACCGGCAGCGACGCCTCGCCACCTTTCCACCAAACGGCCTCGTGCGTGGCCATGCCGTCCGTCACCCACATTTTGACGTGCCGCTTCTCCGCGCCGATGCGCTGGAGCGGGCGCTGATGGGAAAGATTCCGCGCGCAAAATTGCACCGCCGGATTCCCCTGCCCGGTTGGCTTCAGCCGATCCAATTCGGCGATTGATTCCAAAGTGATTTCGTCCAAACCAACCTCGGCGTCAATGCGCAATGGCGGCTGCAAATCCTCCGGCTTGAGGGCGCGGCGCGCCAATTCGTTCAACCGCTGGCGCAGCAAATCAATTTTGTCCGGCGCGATGCTCAAACCCGCTGCCATCGCGTGGCCGCCGTGGCGCAGCAGCAGGTCGTCACACTCGCGCAGCGCGGCGGCCAGGTCAAAGCCGGCGATGCTCCGGCCCGAACCACGCCATTCGCCGCCCTCGCCACCGATGATGATGGTCGGGCGGTAAAATTCCTGGAGCATGCGCGACGCCACAATGCCCACGACGCCGATGTGCCAGAGCAACTGTCCCTCGACGATGACGAAATCCGTTTGCGGATTGAATTTGGAGCGCACCACACCGGTGACTTCCTCGACGATGCCGCGCTCGATTTTCTGCCGCTCGCGGTTGCGTGAATCAAGATTTTGCGCCAGCGGCGTCGCTTCCTCGGAATTTTTGGCGAGCAGCAAATGAAGGGCGTCCTCGGCGGATTCGAGCCGGCCGGCGGCGTTCAAGCGCGGCGCAAGCTGAAAGCCGACATCGTAAGCGCCGAGTTTCTCCGGCGATTGCGCAACTTTCTTCAGCGCAACGAGTCCGGGCCGCTGCGTTTTGTTCAACCGCTCCAAACCGGCTGAAACCAGGATTCGGTTTTCGCCGGTGAGCGGCACGATGTCGGCGATCGTGCCGAGCGCGACCAGATCGAGCAGCGGGCGCAAATCAAATTCCGCCGCGCCGGGCAGGCCGGTTTCGCGTCCGCGTTTGACCAGCGCGTGGGCGAGTTTGAACGCGAGGCCGGCGGAGCAAAGCTCGGTAAAGTTTGGAGTCCCGCCTTCAGGCGGCTTCCGACCCGCGCCCGAACCGCCTGAAGGCGGAACTCCAAGCGCAACTTGCGGATTCACGAGCGCAACTGCATCCGGCGGCGGCTCCGAAACCTGGTGATGATCCAGCACAATCACTTCCACACCGCGTTTGCGCAGTCCGGCGATTGTTTCCACAGCGGTCGAGCCGCAGTCCACCGCAAACAGCAGCTTGACCGGATATTTTTTCAGGCAGTTTTCCACGCCGTCGGCGCTCAAGCCGTAGCCCTCGTCCATCCGGTTGGGCAGGTAAAAGTCCACCCGCCAGCCGAGCGGACGCAGCACTTCGAGCAGCAATGCGGTGGAGGTCACACCATCCACGTCGTAATCGCCGAAAATCACGAGCGATTCGTTTTGCTCGCGGGCGCGGAGCAATCGCCCGATGGCGGCGTCCATGTTCGGCAGCAAAAACGGGTCGGCGAGATTCTTCAGCCGCGGCTGTAGAAATTGCTGGCTGGCGGACAGTTCGCTGAAGCCGCGATTGAGCAGGCACTGGGCGAGCAGCGGTGAGATGCCGCATTTGACGGCGATCTGACCGGCAAGGAGCGGTTGCGGTGGCGCGGGAGACCAGCGGAATTTCATTTCAACCGCAGATTACGCGGATGGCGCGGATTAAAAAACAAAAATGAATCAGCCTCGGAAATCCAAATTCAATCCATGTTCATCCGTGAGGGCATGAGGTCAGTTGGGTTCATGCCGTTTTTCGTTGCCGCCCAACCTCGTAAAGAAAAACCGCCGCCGCCGCGCCGACGTTGAGCGAATCCACCGCCGGCGGCATTGGAATTGCCACCGCCTCGTCGCAACTTTCCAAAACATTTCGAGAAATGCCGTCACCCTCGCTGCCGAAGACGAGACAGCAATCGCCCGAGAAATCCGCCTGTGACAGAAACTTTTTGTCCGTGTGCGGGTGCGCGGCGATGCAGCGGATACCACGCCCACGCAACTCCTTCAGACATTCCACCAGCGTCAATTTCGTGGTGTGCGGCTTGGTGGTGAACTGATGCCGCTGGCCGAGCTTGGCCAGCTCGATGACCGGCAACTGAAAAATCGTTCCCATCGAATTACGGACGGCACGACGCAGAAACGGGCTGCTGGAAGTCTCGCCGGCAATCAGCACCTGCACGCCGAATGCGACGCAATTGCGCACGAGCGCGCCGAGATTTTCGGCGCTGGTCAAGCCGTCCACGGCGACGAACAGTTTTGGTTCCTGCCGCGTCGCAGCCGCAGTCGAAGACCGGGTGGGACTTTTCTGAAAAACATCATCCAGCGAAATGGGCGGGGGAATCTTGCCGACAGCCAGAACGCCCTGATACATCGAAAAGCCGACAAGCTGTTCGAGCAGTTTTTTCTCGGCAAGAAAGACGTTGAGATTTTCGGGCCGCGCGGCGAGCAGGGGACGGAAACTTTCCAGATGTTTGTTTGGCAGCAAAACGGAGACGACCTCAAAACGGCTTTCGAGCAGGCGGCGCACGACCTTCTCGCCCTCGGCCACAAAGATGCCCTGACGTTCCTGTTCCAGCGGACGCCGCATGGTGGCGTAAGGCTGGAGTTCCGGCAGGTCGAGCGAGGCGATTTTTTGAATCCGAAAATCAGTCATGTTTGCGCTTCGCTTTCACGCGATATGGCAGGCTGTCTTCCCTGACATGGAAGCCGATTTCCTTGTGCGGTTGTTCTGGCGGCGTCATCAATTGATGAATCGCTTCAAACAGCGTGCGGATATTTTCGTCGTGGTTTTCGACTTTGCGTTCCAATTCGGATAACTTGTGTGCCAGCTCCTTGTGCAGCGACAGCGTTTCCCGCAGCCGGACAAACGCGCGCATGATGGCGATGTTGACCTGCTCGGCTCGCGGGCTGCGCAATACGCCGGAAAGCATGGCAACGCCTTCCTGCGTGAAAACGTAAGGCAAATAC
>Ga0224534_1001298_pt1 | contig 13398 bp, 11 predicted proteins | sample 714E12024metaG_FD_172012 | JGI IMG/M metagenome (GOLD analysis project Ga0224534, IMG submission 172012) | Peat soil microbial communities from Stordalen Mire, Sweden - 717 E1 20-24 | ecosystem: Environmental > Terrestrial > Soil > Wetlands > Peat | place: Sweden: Norrbotten County, Stordalen... | reverse complement strand
TCCGATTTATGAGAGCGCCGAACGGGTGCGAAGCTTGGTTTCACACGGCTGGCTCATCGATCAAGTAAACGCTACCGCAGTCGAGAATAGTGCATTTCCGTGCTAGCAATGGTATTAGTCATTCGGGAAACCTCCCGGCTTTGCCGGGAAGACTCCCGGAGTTTGACAGCTCCGGGAGCCGCTTGAGAATCCGTGTTGTGAACCGCTCAAGTGCCTCATATGCCAAAGATGAACAACAAGCACTTTTTTGGTTTTGGAATCATGTCGCTTTCTTTTGGATTTTGGAGCGGATGTTACGGTGGGGAAAGCGACTCTGAATGAAAGAGCTCATCCAGCGGCCGAGCGCCATGCTTGGAACTTCGACGATTCGATAGGTAAAGGCTGCGGTTAACACCGTTACAGAAACGGCAATGCCTGCGCACAAGAAATATGAAAACCGGAACAAGTGCGGAACCTTTCAGTTCGACTCCCAAACTCCAATCCTGCGGCAGAAGCTGCTAGCTTGAATTGTGGAGCATAAAAGCACGCTGGCGAAAAAAGGAGGGAATTGTAAGCGCAGAGTTCCAAAACTGTTGAAAGGATTCAGACATCGGTGGAACCGTCTGATAAGAATGGAAAAAATAAGACCTCATGATGGCACTCAGGCAGAACACAAAAAACCATGGAATCCAAATCCGGGTGATTCTCCGCAGGTAGAATGTCGGAACAAAAAGTTGCTTTTAGGTTTGCTCAGTGGGGGTCTGAATCAAATAAGGCCGGCTCAATACAAAGCCGCTGAGAACAAGGAACATCGTTACGGCTGACCGGCCGTCGAACAGGATGTTGACCACCGGAAACTTGGCCCAAGCAACCAGGCTGTTTGGCCAGGCGAACACGGCCTTGGTATGACCAAACAGGACGGGCGAGCGCAGCCAAGCCTCGAATGGTATCAAGAGATACTATGCGCGTTGGCTGAGTGTATGTGCTTGCCTTTGGAAGCTGGGTTGCCATATCCAACGTCAGACTCTGAAATCTTGCTTTCTCTGGAACACCGATCTGCTGCGGAGGCGATTCATAATTCTTCACAGGCCGAGACGGTCGAGAAACGCCTTGAAATTTGCGCCGAACATCGGGGGATCATGCAGGCGCCGGAACCGGTCCAGCGTCTCCTGTGACGCCTGCCGGCACCACGCCGCCGATTTTCGGGAAGCCCGGCTGGCAGAGTCCATGAGCGATTCGATCAAGTAGGAATCCGTGAGTACGCTGTTGGTCTCGTCCGCCTCGATATCGACATATCCCACGGGGATCAGCCCCAAGCCCATGCTTCCCAGGAAGGCGGTCCCGGGGCCTATGTTGATCGGGGCGCTGATGGTAAAATTGGTTCGCTGCAGCAACCTCTTCAGGGCGGGCCGCAACGGCCCCCACTTGTAGTGGTAAACATAATGAATGTTGGGCAGGGCAAGTTCCTTCCGGTAGGCGCGTCTGACCTCCGGCTCCACTTTGCAGTAGATGTAGAGATGCAGGTGCGGCAATCGTGCGAAAGCTTCAATCAGCAAATCCAAACCCTTCTGCACGTTGCCCAGCGTGCCAGCCACATACAAAAAATTGGTCCTGCCGGCCTCAAAATCCCGATCCGGGACGAGCAGATCCTTTTCCACGTAAGAGGCGAGATACAAGAGCGACATGTTCCGGCTGACTCCCTTGAACGTAGCCACCGTGCGGGGGCCGGAAAGGAAGGCCGCGTCCGCGCGGTGGGCAAGGTATTCCTCTCCCGCCTCGTTCTCTTCCTCCTCAGTATCATCTATCGATCGCGCGAAACTTCGCACGGGCGGCAGGCCCTTGCGCCGGCAGAAATTGTCGTAACGTTCCTGTGACATTCGGTTGAATTCCCTCCAATAGCAACTGGATGCGTAATGCATGACGAATGTGCCGGGCGGCAAACGGTCGAGAATGCTGCGCGTATGGCCACCATGTCCGAGATAAAAATCGTAGTGTTTCCGCGGCTCGAACCCCGGGTTGCCGTAGCTCACGATGTCCACCGCATAGCCTTTTTCGTTCAACGCCTTTACCACCTCGTATGTGAGGCCGCAAATGTTAAAGTACCGGATGTTCGGTCTTTCGGCCAGCGCCGTGATCCAAGATGAGGGAACCAGCGACAGCAGGGCGTGCCTGGCGGGGGGCGGCGCATCCGGAGGCCGGAAAATTTGTATGTCTTCGATGTAATCCGGCGTCGGCCATGCCTCTTCCGTACGGCGCCGGAATGACCGCCTGACTCCGGCGATTATATTGGAGCCGCGAATCAGCAGATGGTTCCAAAAAAACATTATGGGACTGCCTCTCCGGCGGGTTTCCGGCGCAGAATGCGCGCCGGACAGCCGGCCACGACGGCACCGGGCGGGACATCACGCGTGACCACGGCACCCGCGCCCACGACGGCACCCTCGCCAATCCGCTTCTCCGGAAGAACGGTCGCATTCGCTCCGATATACGCGCCCGCGCCAACGCAAACCCACCCGAGTAGAACCGCATTGGGCCCAATCGTCGCAAATGGATCAATCGTCACGTTGTGCATGACATTGCACTTCATGTTCAGCCGCGCGTGGTTGCCAATGATCGCATCCGCCGACACGTTCACCCCGCTTTGGATCACCGCACCCGTCCCGATCCGGGCCGAACGGGAAATTGCGGCGCCGGGCGACACCACGCTGCGCAGGCCATAGCCCCAGCTCTCATAAAGTGCGACCAGCCGCCGCCGAACGGAGGGCTGGTCGGGCGTCACCATCACCGGTATCGCCGACCACTTGGCGGCGTCTTTGCGGGCCGTCTCATCAGATCCGAGGATCGGATAACCGCCGAATGTGCCTGTCGTTGCACAGTCAAAAATACCGGCAATCGTGAGGCCCGCGTCTTCGCACAACTCCACGCTTTCGCGAAAGGCCCCGACGAGGATCACTTCTTCAGGGTGGTCCATATCCCTTTCTTGAGTGTTTCGACGACGCGGTCAACTTCTTCCATTTTCAGGCTTCCGTGCATGGGCAGGGAAATCTCGCTGTCCGACACCACCTCGGTTTGCGGCAGTGAGCCGCGGTTGGTCCGGTAGATCGAGAAGCGGTGCGCCGGCGGGTAGTGAACGCTCGTCTGAATGCCCCCGCCGTGCAGTTGCTCCCGCACGGCCTCTCGCGTCGCGGCATCCGCTTTCCGCAAAACGATGGGGAGGATGTAATTGGAGACAAACCCTGTGTGCGCAGCGAACGGCACGATGACTTCCTCCAACTCGCGCAGCCGTTTGATATACCGATCCCGGATGCGCGCCCGGTTCTCAATGTCAGCCCGGAGACGTTGCAACTGGACCAGCGCGAGTGAAGCCCGGATGTCATCAATGCGGTAATTGTATCCCAGCGCGACGACATCGTAAGCCACGGCGTGCCCTTTGGCGCGCTCGTAGGAGAGGCTCGTCATGCCGTGCGATCGCATGAGCTTCGCCTTCTCGAAGTGTTCGCGGCTGTTCATCACCATGATGCCTCCCTCGCCGGTGCTGATGTTCTTGTTCGAGAAGAAACTGAAGCAGCCGATGTCGCCCAGGGTTCCCAGCTTGCGGCCGCGAAATTCGCTCAACGGACCGTGACAGGCATCTTCCACCAGCGCCAGGCCGTGTTTCTTCGCGATCACCAGGAGCGCGTCCATGTCGCATGGAAATCCGCCGTAGTGCATCACGGTGATGGCGCGGGTTCGGGGCGTGATCAGTTGTTCCACCTGGCGCGGATCCATGTTGAGATTGTCAGGGCCGGCCACATCGCAAAAGACCGGTTTGGCGCCGACATACCGAATGGCATTCACTGTGGCAACAAACGTGAGCGACGGCACAATGACTTCATCATTTGATCCGACCCCCAGTATCTCCATGGCCAGGTGCAGTGCCGCCGTGCAATTCGTCACCGCCACCGCGTGCGGACTGCCCGTCATCCCGGCAAAGGTTTTCTCGAGCTGGGCGGTTCGCGGCCCCATGGAGATCCATTTGGAGCGGAGCGTCGCCAGCACAGCCTCCTCTTCCTCGGGACCGTAATTCAGGGCGAAAAGCGGGATGTCGTAGTCCATGAAAAACTCCGGGATAGTGCCGATCAACTCTTGGCGGGCGCGGATTTCAAATGCTCGAAATGGGTTTTGTAAACCTCCTGCGCCTCCTGAAAATCCTCGATCTGGCCGATATCCAGCCAGTATTCCTGCATGAGATACTTGCCTATTTTCATATGGGCTGCCAGCATGTCTTTGATCAGGGTGTCAATTCCATAGTAAGTGTTCTTTGGAATCAGCGAAAACAATGACGGCTTCAGGACATAGATACCCGAAAGAATCTCGAAACGGAAATTGGGCTTTTCCTCCAGGCCGATCAGGCAATCATCCTTTGAAAGGACCTTGCCAAAACTGAACGGCGTGCGGATTTCCTTGGTGAGCACGACAAACCGGGCTTCGTGCTGGCACGCGAAGGAGTAAGCCTTGCCAAAATCGAGCGTGGTGAGGATGTCGCCGTTCATCAAAAAAAAAGGCTCGGTCAACTCTTTCTCCAGCAGCGTCACCGGTCCGCAGGTGCCCAAGGGTTGCTGCTCCTTGCTGAAAACGAGGCGAACGCCGTACTTCGATCCGTCTCCGAGAAAAGCCTGCACGTAATCGGCCATGTAATTCGTGGCGATGAAAATATCGGTGACCCCATGCTTTTTCAGGCTCAGGATTTGGATTTCCAACACCGAACTTTCGCCCACCGGAAGTAATGGCTTGGGAATGATTTGAGTGAACGGCTTGAGTCGCGTGCCAAGGCCGCCGGCGAGAATGATGGCTTTCATTTGATTAGATGGTGTAGGTGTTCGGACGGTACTTATCCCGGTTGGCCTTCACCCATTCAATCGTTCGACGCAACCCTTCATCGAGACCGACAGCGGGCTGCCACTTCAACAAGGACGCCGCCAGCGCATTGCCGGCCAGCAAGCGCCCGACCTCGCTCTTGTCCGGGCGGATGCGCTGGTCTTCACTGGTGACCGTCAGACGACAATCCATCAGCCGCCCGATCAAGGCCGCCAGGTCGCCGATGCTGATTTCACGTCCCGAACCAAGATTGACGGTCCGCCCGATGGCGGCCGGCTCCAATGCCGCGCGCAGAAATCCGTCAACCGTATTGGACACATAGTTCAAATCCCGCGTGGGGTGGAGACTGCCCAGCCGGACAACTCCGCCGTCGAGAGCCTGGGTGATAATGGTGGGGATGACGGCCCTGGCCGACTGGCGCGGGCCGAAGGTGTTGAACGGTCGGACGGTCACGACTGGCAGGCCGAAGGAGAGGTGAAAAGCCTCCGCCATTTTGTCCGCGCCAATTTTGCTGGCGGAGTAAGGAGACTGGCCCTGCAAAGGATGTGCCTCGTCAATGGGCACATAGCGCGCGGTACCATAGACTTCGCTGGTCGAGGTGTGAACGACACGCCCGACGCCGAGGTCGCGTGCCGATTGCAGCACGTTCAGCGTTCCGACCACATTGGTGCGGACATAGGAATCCGGCGCGCGGTAGGAATAGGGGATCGCGATCAATGCTGCCAGGTGAAAAACGACCTCCGCCCCCTGCATGGCCGCCCGCACGCTGTCGCGGTCGCAGACATCCCCGGCCAGCACCTCGATTTTGTCGCGCCAAGGCGAGGCATCCAACCAGCCCGATGATCCCAGCGCGTTGTAATGCACCAACGCCCGAACCCTGGCATTGAGTTCGGCCAGACGCTCGGTCAGGTGGCTGCCAATGAATCCCCCGGCACCGGTGACCAGAACCGTTTTGCCTTCAAAATCTTTCATTTATCACCCGGCAATTCCTATCAGTTATCCCGGCCATCGTCAAGGCAAACTCCTTCAGTCACGCCGCCGTTCGCGCTAAACCCATTCAGGCACGGGGTTGTGTCAGCAACCTCGGGAAAAGCCGGAGGCTTGAAACAATGAACCGCTCAAAGCGGGTTGGTCTCAGAGCCGCTCGAAGCGGCTGCCGCCTTCGACAGCCCAAACTGATCGAGGCGTTGATCCTCCTTTTCCTGCTCCGCGATATACGCCCGCACCGCGGCCTCGTCTCGCCCCACCGTCGAAACCCAGTAGCCGCGTGCCCAAAAGTGCTGCCCCACATGGTTGTGTTTACGCCCACCCCAAAATCGCGCTAGTGAATCGCGCCTTCATAGAGCAGTATTTTCGAATACTGTTGCGCCAGTGTAAAAAACTGCTGCGCTTACGGGTCAAGCTCGGCGAATGCTTTCCCGATAATCCAGAGTGGCGTTTGCGCCTTGACGGCGGCCTTGGCCAGTTCCACAACTCGTTTGATTTTTGTAACGGTTGCTGTGCAGACAAGCCACCGGCCGCGCTCCACGCGCGGGCCGTTCAAAAAGACTTCTTCCACCCCATTCGGCACAACATGAACATTTTCCGCCGATGCGCCAAGCAGGTAACGCATCAAATGCGCTTCCCACGGCGTTAAGGCGACACACGCGTCAACAAACAAGTAGCTTTCCCAACTAAAGGCGGCCATTCTTGGACGCAGCGGGCTTCGCGCCGTCGCATGTGCCAGCACTCGATGTAACCAGTGCCTTGCGGCTGAGTGCAAGACCATCCCGCCGATCAAGTCGGCCATGACAACTTTGATGCCCTTTTGATGGGCCAGCTTGATGTGCTCGACGGGCATCCGGCCAAAGTAGTGGATAAGGTCGGCGGTCTGTTTTTCGTCCCACCAACGGAGGGGTTCAACCTGAAGTCCAAGGGACTGCAAGGCCGCTTGAGTGCGTTCGATTTGGATTTGGTGTCCGCCGTGCGCCAGCGCGAAAGGCAGCGGGCAGTAGATGAGGATTTTCATTGGCTGGGAAAAAATGGGCGGAAATGGAATTGAGGTTGCAGCCGGTTCATCAGTTGGAATATATTGTGCATCGTTGAACGAATGTTGTCCATGATGCACGACTGATTGTAATTTGTCAGCAAATGAGTAATGCCCCGGCCATTTTCCGGTCACTCGTCATCTACGCGTTATGCGTGCCGCTGGCGGTGATTGTAGGCTATATGCTGACGGACCCGCTGGATTATACAACGTTTGCTTATGCAGGCGTTCTGGGGCTGGTGTTGGTATTCCCGTTACTGCTCCGCTGGCATTATCCCCTGTTGTTGTTCAGCGTGAACGCAAGTGTGGTCATGTTTTTTATAAAGGGACAACCCGTTTTCTGGCTGGTGATGGTGGCGCTGAGTCTGGGCATGTCGCTGTTGGAGCGGGCAATGAGCAGTCAAAAGCGCTTTATCCGCATGCCGCAAATAACCTGGCCGCTGATCTGCATGATTGGTGTGCTGTTCTTGACCGCCAAGTTGAACGGAGGGATGGGTTTGCACGCGTTTCGCTCGGAAGTCTATGGTGGCAAGAAATATATTTTTGTGGTCATGAGTATTTTGAGTTACTTTGCTCTCACGGCACAACGCATCCCGCCGGAGCGGGCCAACCTGTATGTGACGCTGTTCCTTCTCGGAGGGGTCACGCAGTTCATCGGTGATTTATACCCCGTCACCCCCTCTTTTCTTCATTTTATCTTCTGGATGTTCCCGCCCACCAGCTCCAACGTCTATATGTTTGAGGTGGGAGTGACTCGTCTGTCTGGCACTAGCTTCGCAGCCAGTGCCTTCGTTTATTGGTTGATGGCCAGATACGGACTGCGCGGGATTTTTCTTTCAGGCAAACTGTGGCGGCCGGTTTTGTTTGCCGTGGTTTCGATGATGATTTTTTTGGGTGGATTCCGCACAGTGATTATATCATATCTAGCCATCTTCGGGTTGCTGTTTTTTCTGGAAGGATTGCACCGGACACGGGCGCTGCTGGTCTTCATGATGGCGGGGATGCTCGTCGCGGTCGCAATCATCCCGTTGGCCCCCCATTTGCCTTTTACGTTTCAACGGGCGCTGGCGTTTTTGCCGCTGAATTTGAGCGAGGAAGCCAGAATGTCGGCCGAGGACAGTTCGAATTGGCGCTACGAGATGTGGAAGGCCCTTTTGCCGCAAGTGCCACAATACCTTCTCCTGGGCAAAGGCTACGCCATTACCATGGAGGATTATGAATTCATGGGGTATGACTCGGCCTTTCATACCGTGGATCCGGGCCAGCAAGCCCTGGCGCTGTCCGGCGATTATCACAGCGGCCCGCTTTCGGTGGTTTTGCCGTTGGGTATTTGGGGTGTCATTGCCTTTCTTTGGCTTATGCTTGCCAGTTTGCGGGTGATGTATTGCAACTTTCGGCATGGGGACGAGTCATTGCGGACAATTAACGCCTATTTGTGGGTCTATTACCTTTATTCCTCGTTCCGATTTTTATTTATATACGGAGGGCTGAGTGGTGACATGTTAGTATTTGCCAGCACGATTGGATTTAGCATTGCGCTGAACGGCGGAGTATGCCGGCCTGCGCCGCAACCGGTTCAAGCACGACAGCCAATGGTTCATCTGGCAAAAATCCGGCCGCGAGCTCACCCGGCTTTTCAGCGATAAAGGGACCGGTGCCTGAATGGCCTTCACCGCGCCTGCTTTGAAACCCAAACTGCTCATCATTGAACTCTGGGGACTGGGCGATCTCGTCATCGCCACGCCATTTTTGCGCGCGGTGGCGGCAGGGTTTGAAATCACGCTGCTGGCCAAGCCTTTCGCGCTCGATTTGCAACCCCGGCTTTGGCCCGGGGTGAAAGTGGCGCCGTTCACCGCACCGTGGACGACCTTCAAAAACAAATACCAGCTTTGGCGCTGGCCGTGGCAGGAAATCTTCCATTTAAACCGCCGCCTGTCGGCTGAACGTTTTGACTTCGGCCTCTCCGCGCGCTGGGACCCGCGGGATCATTTGCTTTTAAAAATGTTCGGCGCAAAAAACCGGCTGGGCTTTCCGCGCCTGCACAGCCAGGTTTTTTTAACCCAGCCGCTCGCGCGCCCTGAACCGCAGGCGCATCGTTACGAATCCTGGCGCACCCTCGCGCAGGCACTGAACGTCCAGCTTCCGCCCCGCGATAAAATTTCTCCGCCCGCCGTGCCGGCCCGCCAAACCGTTTTGATTCACAGCGGGGCCGGACAGCCCGTTCGCGTGTGGCCGTTGGAACGCTACCAGCAGCTCGCGGCCCGGTTGCGCCAAAAAAACATCCCGGCACTCATTGCCTGCGACTCGGACCAACGTGCCTGGTGGTTGCGCGCGGGCGAGACCAAGGTGACGACTCCGTCCACCGTGACCGAATTGCTCGCGCTGATTGATCAAGCGGGGGTATTCATCGGCAATGATTCCGGCCCCGGGCACCTGGCGGCCTTTTGCGGCGTGCCGACCTTTACCATTTTCGGGCCGCAATTGCCGGAATGGTTCGCGCCCCTGCATCCGGTGGCGGAGTGGATTGAAGGCAAAGCCTGCCCTTACAAACCGTGCTCGGATTATTGCCGGTTCCCGACACCGCATTGTTTGTGGAACATCGGCGAGGAGGAAGTCTGGCCGCGGGTTGAAGCGCTTGTGAAAATTCACCTCTGCCACTGACTTTCAGTGGTTTCAGGCTGATACCAATTCCCAGAGACAATCGGTGCAATGGGTAGGGTGGCGCTGCCTGCTCGCGATCTATCGGAGCTGCGCCGCCGGGTATGATGGCCGCGCGGCAGAGACTGTCTCAAAACTCAAAACCGGCTTGTGAAAAAGTTGAAAAAGACCATCAAAAACACCATCGCTGAGAATCAAAGCGCGTCATATCGAAAATGTGGGGGTCGCGTTTTCGGCAACCCTTGGATCCGGAGAGTTTTGAGACAGTCTCAGCAGCGCGGCCCTACCGTCTGGAACAGGTGCCGATTATTATCGGGAAATGGTATTACAGACGATTCCACCAGACCGCCGTGGGCTTGGGCACGTCGAAGCGCACCCGCCGGTCGGGACTTTGCAACGTGTAAATGGAGTAGCTCGACGGCTTTAATGAAAAATGGCCGGCGGCCAGCCGGCGCAGGCGATGATGCACGATCCAAACCGGCTTGAGCGTTCGCACCCAACTTGGCGTCATGGCCGCCGTTTCATTTTTTTCGCGAATCGCGTTCGGTTTCAGATTCATGTTCTCACCGGTGTCGGCGAAAACGGAGGTGAAGTGGTCGCAAACGGCCATGGGCACCTTGTTTTTTATCAACGCCAGCACCCAGTGAAAATCGCCAAGGTCGCGCCAGCGCGGGTCGAAGAAAATGCCGCGTTCGTGAATGACCCGCCGCCGGATGAAAACCGAACTGGTGAGAACCGGGAATCGGAACCAAATGTGCTGCGGATGCGGCACCATCGAATGCCGGTGGCAAATGTATTTTCCCCCGCCGTCGGTGACGATGGTGCCGGCCAGCGCAACTTCGATTTTGGGATGCGATGCAAAGAAATCGTGGACGGTCTTGAGCGCGCCGGGCAGGTATTGTTCGTCGCAGTTGAGATACGCGAGAATATCGCCCTGAGCGCGCCGATAGCCACGGTTGACGGCATCATACATGCCGCCGTCCTTTTCGATGAACGCGCGGACACGGCGGTCGTGCGGCAGCCAGTCCTGCGTGCCGTCGTCCGAACAGGAATCCTGCACGATGTGTTCGAGTTCAACGCCCGGCTGGTCGGCCACCGATGCGATGCAGAGTTTCAGCCAGTTTGAATTGCGGAAGCTCGGAGTGATGATGGAGAATTTCATGCCGGGATTTTTAACGCCGGTTTTGCCTGCTGGCAAACCGCCGGGCCGCCGCCGCCCCGGCCCGTGCGGGCAACCCGTCACTCGAGGCCGGAGGGAGCGGGAATGTTGCCCGTCGGCGAACGGTGTGCGTCGAGCCAGCTTGCGACGTTTTGTTCATTGGTGATTTCGCCGCGGAGCATGGCCAGAATCAAATCATGCGTCAACACGGTGTTGAATTGCTGCGAGTAAGTCATGGGCTCACCGCCCTTGGGCGGCTTGACCAGAAAGGGCACGCGCATGTCCCGCTTGCCGTCATACCAGCGCGATTGACGCCAGGAATGGTCGGCAGCCAGGATGACCCAGGTTCTGTCCCATTCCCCGGATGCTTCCATCGCCTGGCGGAACGCGCCCAGTTCATGGTCGGCCAGCATCAGATTGTTGAAATAGCCTTTTACCTTGGACATGGGCATGGCGGTCATCCGATTTTTTTCCGGCAGATAAACGCCGGGCCGGTGTGGCGGCGGCAAATGGAGGAGCGTCAAACCATAGGTCCGGTTGGTGACGACGGCAAGGGACGCCGTGAAGGTGTCCTGACAGGCTTTAACGAACAACTGGCGGGAATGAAGCGGTGCCACTAACGAGCCGATTTGCTGCCGCATTTCCGCGCCAAAGGTGGCCGCCCGCGCCGGATTGAATGAGGGGAGAGGATACCACACGCAATAATTCAACGCGCGGCCCAACATGCGGTCATACGGAAGATACCAGCCTACGAGGGCAGTATTGTAGCCCAAGGCGCGCGCTTCGGAAAAAACCGAGGGCAGCGTGTTCCATCCGGCGACCGCTCCGGTGTCGGCAAACATGACGCCCATATCGCAGGTGTTATTGCAAAAGACGGTTGTCAGCCGCTGCCCGATGATCACGGAAGGCATCGAAATAATTGTGCCGTCGGCCGGCGAATAGGCGTCGCTCGCGCTCAACGATTCGTTCCGCAGGCGGTCAAAATCGGGCAAGGGCACGCCGACCGGCCGTTGTTCAAAGGCGAGGCGGTAATCCGTTTCGTCAAAAATGATCCAAACCACGCGCGGCCGGCCTTCGTGAACCGGCACGGGCGGCGGCAGCACGACCGCCCCGGCGCAACTCTCCAAGTGCATGATGCCGAGGCACACGAGAATATTTTTCGTAATCATGAAAAACGCCAGCGGCGAGACGATCCCCATGGCCACTGCCGCCGCGTGCGCGACCCGTTGGTGTCGCCACACCACCAATGCCAAAACCACCGCCGCACCCAGCATCGCCACCGGCTGCTCGAAAAACGACAAGAGTTGATAGTCCGTGATGTTCAGCATCTTTACGCGGATGAAATCCACCAGGAACAGCAGTGGAACAAGAAACAACAAATCAAGCCCCAGCCGCAACGCGCGGTTCTGAAACCGCCGCCGCGCCTGAATTCCCAGCCAGATGGCCGCCGCCAACCCGAAGATGTTCGCCAGCAACGCCAGCAGCGGGACGGGCGTCGTGGGCAATTTATCAAAGAAACGATCCTGGTCAAACAGCAGATCAAAACTGGCGTTGAGAAAAGAAAAATTCGCCAGCGACACCGCGACGATCGCCTCCTTGATTTTTTGCTTGAGCGGATACGGCAGGGGAATCGTTCCCTCATCATGCTCCGGCGCGAGAGCGTTGCCGGCGGGCCGGTTCAATGGAGCCCGCCCTTCCGCTTCAGACAATACATCCGGCGCTGCGTGCCCGGCAGCGCGAGCGACCGGACAATTTCAAAGTACGGCGTGCAAGCCGATTCAAACCCTTTTGCATCCAATGTGGCATGCAAATGTTCCCGCCCGCGGGTCAGGCGGCGGAACATTTCATCCTCGGGTTCAACAAACTCAATCACAAGTAACGAATTGGTTACATCGTAAGCCAGCCGCAGAATTTCTTCAAGCGGAATCCGTTCCGTCACCAGCAAATGGTGGATCAACGCCAGCATCAGCACGCCGTCGAACGCGCCGGCCGGCGCGGACGAAGCCGCTCCGTCGCGGTGAAGGCCCGTCGCACGGTCCAGGAACGACGGACACTCGCCGTTTCGCCAGCCGAGCGCCGGGCTGGGGCGCGCCAGATTCACGACCAGCGGCAGAATGTTCAATTTTTGTTCGCGCGCGCGCCGCCAGATCGCGCCGGCGCACGCCGCATCCAAATCCACCGCCACCACCTCCGCGCCCGCTTGGGCCGCCAGAGCGCTGAAATGGCCGGTGTTCGCGCCCGCATCCAGCACGTGCCCCGGTTTGAACTCGCGCAACGCCTCGTTCACGAATTTTTCCTTCGCCGCAAAGGCCGGATCGGCGTAACTGTGCGTGGCCATGTAATCCGACCACACCGATTTTTTTTGCGTGACCGGCTTGAGCGAGTCCAGCGTTCGTTCCAATCGTTTGAAAAGCGATTCGAGGATGAATCGCGCCTTTTCCGTGTTCGCCAGCAAATGCGGCTGGTAAATCTTCTGATCGTCCGGGCCGGCCCGGCGCGACAGCCAGGTGGGAATGGAGACGAGCGAGAGCGTTCGCGGCTTGATTTTCTCCAGCGGCCCGCAGAGGCGGTAAACATCCTCCGGTTCGATTCCATCCCGGCGGGTCGTGAAAATTTCCGCCAACGGCAAACCCCACCGGCGGTTGGCCAGCAGCGGCAGAAGAAACGTGCGGACAAATTGCGCGTGCGGTTTCCAAATCGGATCGCCGGGGTTGCGGCG
>Ga0224534_1001297_pt1 | contig 13411 bp, 5 predicted proteins | sample 714E12024metaG_FD_172012 | JGI IMG/M metagenome (GOLD analysis project Ga0224534, IMG submission 172012) | Peat soil microbial communities from Stordalen Mire, Sweden - 717 E1 20-24 | ecosystem: Environmental > Terrestrial > Soil > Wetlands > Peat | place: Sweden: Norrbotten County, Stordalen... | reverse complement strand
AGCTACGATTTGAATTACCGCCCCTCGCTCTGGAAATCCATCGGTGGCCAGAAACGCGCCCAGGAAGTAAACCGGGAAATCGCTAGATCCGTGGACGTGATGATCGGCAACGAGGAGGATTTTACGGCGTGTCTGGGTTTCCGCGTCGAAGGCGCGGATGAACATCTGCTGCACATTGACGTCACCGCATTCAAGAAGATGATTGAGACGGTGGTGAAAACGTTCCCGAACTTCAAAGCGACCGCCACGACGCTTCGTGCCGCGAAAACTGCGACAATCAACGACTGGGCGGCCATCGCATGGATGGATGGCAGGTTTTACGAGAGCCGAAAATATCCCGACTTGGAAATTCTTGACCGTGTTGGCGGTGGCGACAGTTTTGCTTCCGGTTTCATTTACGGGTTGATGACCGCCGGCGATCCACAGAAAGCCGTGGATTACGGTGCGGCGCACGGTGCGCTGGCGATGACCACGCCCGGCGACACTTCGATGGTGTCGAAAGACGAAGTTGAAAAATTGATGAAGGGCGGCGGCACGCGGGTGCAGAGATAAGAAGCAGACTCAGTTTATTGGGATGCGGGTTCGTGGGTGGTTATTTCAGACCTCCGACTCTGTCGAGGAGGAAGCAATTATTTCACTATTCTTCGAATTGATAGCGTCAGCGTTTCCTGTTTTTGGCGCAAGTCGCTTCGAACCAGTAACTTGGACGCTATAAAATTTTCCATAAAATATTTGAAAGAACCACTGTTGTAGTTACGAGTTACTCTTAAAAGTGCATAACAAGGTAGGGAAGCAGGGCGAATATACCTGCTTCCACTCGATATGACCGGGACGAACGGCTTCTATCGTCTGCGGTTCCCTGGTCATTAAACATGCTGTTGGAAATGGGCAAAAAACGAGTAAAATACAAGATTTAGCCGCTTGATGTTTGATTAAAACAATCAGTTTTTCTGTTAACTAAGTGATGATAAACGAGTTTTTCTTGATTTTTGACGGGGATTTTCATATGAGCAAAATCGCCCCGTCCTCATTAAACTGGGTATGAAAGGAACCTTTGGATAAAAAACCCGGCTGAATCAGCCGAATAGAGAAAAGGTATCTCCATGAAACTTCGACTTTCTGTCAACGTCTGGTTGTTCACCTGTTCATTGTTCCTGTTAATGATGCCTGCTGCCGCAGCCCCCAGGCAGATGATGCGCGGTCATGTGCCGGCCGTGGTGGCCGGCTTGAAGCCGACGGGCGATTTTCCGGGCACGAATCGTTTGAACCTGGCCATCGGATTGCCGTTGCGGAACCAAGAGGCGCTCACCAATCTGCTGCGGCAGATTTATGATCCGGCCAGTCCGAATTATCATCATTACCTGACGCCGGAGCAGTTCACCGAAATGTTTGGTCCGACGGAAAAGGATTACCGGGCGGTGATGGCGTTTGCGAAGGCCAATGGGTTGGAAGTGACGGGGACGCATCCCAATCGGATGTTGGTGGACGTGAGCGGGTCGGTGGCCAACATCCAGAAGGCGATGCATGTGACGTTGCGGGTTTACCAACACCCGTACGAAGCGCGCAAGTTCTATGCGCCGGATGTGGAGCCTTCGCTGGACCTGTCGGTTCCGGTATTGAGCATTGGGGGTCTGGACAATTACTCGCTGCCGCGCCCGCGTCTTGTGGCAAAGCCGCTGGTCAACGGACAAAATGCTTCGCCCAATTCCGGCTCCGGGACAGGTGGCACTTACATGGGAAATGATTTTCGGGCGGCGTATGCTCCCGGGGTGACGCTTAACGGTTCGAGACAAATTGTCGGGCTGCTGCAATTTGACGGTTATACGGCCAGCGACATCGCATATTACGAAAGCCACGCCGGACTGCCGAGCGTCACGCTCTCCAATGTGTTGCTGGACGGATTCAGCGGAACTCCCACCGGCAGCGGCGGAGAAGTTGAAGTTTCTCTCGACATCGAAATGGCGATTTCAATGGCGACGAATTTGTCCAAAGTAATTGTTTATGAAGCCGGGCCGTCCGGGAACTGGCACGACATTTTGAATCGAATGGCCACGGACAATCTGGCCAAGCAGTTAAGTTGCTCGTGGTATATTCCGAGCGGCGTGGCCGACCCGACTGCCGATCAGATTTTCCAACAAATGGCAGCGCAGGGCCAGTCGTTCTTCGCTGCGTCGGGCGACAGCGATGCCTACACTGGCCTGATCCCTTTTCCGGGTGACACGCCTTACATCACGCAAGTCGGCGGGACCACGTTGACGACGAGCGGGCCGGGCGGTTCATGGGTTTCGGAGACGGTTTGGAATTGGGGCGGCGGCAACGGCAGCGGCGGCGGCATCAGCACGCAATATCCAATTCCAAATTGGCAAACGAACGTCAGCATGACAGCGAACCAAGGCTCAACGACCAAGCGCAACACACCGGACGTCGCGCTTACGGCGGACAACGTCTATGTCCGCGCCGATGGGGCCGACTACAATGTCGGCGGCACGAGTTGCGCAGCGCCGTTGTGGGCGGGCTTTGCGGCGTTGATCAATCAACAAGCCGTCGTCACGGGAAAGCCGCCGATTGGTTTCGTGAATCCGGCGATTTACGCGGTTGGCGCGGCGACAAACTACACTTCGGTTTTCCACGACATCACCACCGGCAACAACACGAGCAGCAGCAGTCCGACAAAATTTTACGCCGTGGCCGGTTACGATTTATGCACTGGCTGGGGCACGCCTGCCGGACAAAATTTAATCAACGCGCTCGCGCCGCTGGTCATCGTCACGCTTCCGCCAAGTGCGACGGAAGGCGACGGACTTCTCGCCGGCGCGGGACAAATTCAGTTGCCGGCTGTGCAAACGTCGGACGTGGTCATTGGATTGACTTCAAGCGATCCCGCGCAAGTGACGGTTCCAGCCAACGTCACAGTGTTCACTGGGCAGAGCAACGCGATGTTCGATTTGACGATTCTTGACGATGGAGTTTTGGACGGGACGCAAACTGCGACGGTCACCGCGTCCGTGCCCGGTGCCGGAACTGGCAGCGCGAGCATGACCATCTTTGACAAGGAAACTGCGACGCTGCAACTTTCGCTGCCGGCGACCGTGGCCAAAGGACAGGGAGCGGTTCAAGGCACGGTGCAAGTCAGCGCGGCCGTCGCGGCCAACGTCACAGTCGGCTTGTCTTCGAGCAGCACAAATTTAATTCAAGTGCCTGCGTCGGTTATTATTCCTTCCGGTCAAACTTCCGCCGTCTTCACGGCAACGGTTTTAACGGATGGAAAAATTAACGGCGGCCAAATTGTCAACATTACCGCGCACGTGCAAAATTGGACGGACGGAACGGCAGCGATTGTTGTACAGGACAACGTGAACTTGACCGTCACGTTGCCGGCGAGCGCGTGGGAAAATGCGGGCGTGTTGATCAATGCAGGTTCCGTCGGAATTTCCGGCACTTCGCCATCAAGCCTGATGGTTTCGCTGGCCTCGGGCAATCCCGCCAAGCTGACAGTTCCATCCAGCGTGACGATTCCTGCCGGTCAGGTTTCAAACACATTCAATATTACGCTGGTGGACAATTCAATCGCCGACGGCCATCAAATAGTCACCGTGACGGCAAGCGCGGCGGGCTTCACGAATGGTTCAGCTTCAATGTGGGTGCTGGACGACGAATCACCGCCGTTTCCTTCCAATCCGCAGCCGGGCAATCTGGCAACGAACGTTTCGGCGAGCACGAATTTAATGTGGAATAATGGCAATTATAGCACCAACGAGTTGATTTTGAACGGAGGATTTGAAGCTGGGTCGCTGACAAATTGGACGGTGGTGCCCAGCACTTACGGACGGTTTGTCATCAACAACGGAACGGTCGATCCGCCCAGCCCGGACGGGCCGCTGCCGCCATTTGCCGGAAACTTTAGCGCGCTGGGAGATGAAAGCGGTCCGGGCGCATTTTACATGTATCAAACGATTTCCATTCCCACCAACGCGATATCCGCCACTTTGAGTTGGGCGCATCGAGTGCGAAATTTTTACAGTTCATACAGTTCGAGCCAGGAGTTTCAAGTTCGGATTTGCGATACGAACAACAACGTTCTGGCTACGCCGTTCACGACCAAACCGGGCGATCCTCTGCTGGGCAACTGGGTTCAAACAAACTATAACCTGACATCCTTTGCCGGAAAAAACGTGCGCGTGATGTTTTGGGTGGATTCGGGCAGCTACTTCTTGGACGTTCACGTGGACAGCGTCAGTGTGCAGGCGAACGCTTTGTCCGTCACCAATTCGTCCGGCATCGTGACCAACGATGTTTATTTTGGAACGAATCCAACGCCGGGGCCGCAGCAGTTTCAAGGCAGCACTACCAATTCCTTGTGGACGTTGCCGCTGTTGTCGCCGCTGACAACTTATTACTGGCAAATTGTCGCTCACCGGGGCGGATCGGCTACGGGCGCGGTATGGCAATTCACGACGGCGGGCGTCGACCATTTTGTCTGGAACACCATCTCGTCGCCACAATATGTGAGCCAGCCGTTCGGCGTGACAGTTACGGCCCAGGACGTTTTCAACCGCACGGTGAGCAATTTCAACGGCCGCGTCGGACTCAGTGGCTGGAGCGGCTCTTCCGGACTGGGCCAACTGGTAACCTTTGATGACCTGTCGGGTAGCGGTCTCCCAGTGCCGATAGGATATGGTGGCCTGACTTGGAGCAACTTCAGTTACCTCATTGGGGCCGACCACCCCAATAGTGGCTACCCTGCCGGAACGGTATCACCGCCTAATGCGGCCTACAATCCATATGGGACTCCGGCAAGTATCATCAGCACGGGGCTGGTTAACTTTGTCTCGGCTTTCTTGACCGCAGCCTGGAATGACAATCTTCAGGTCCAGGTGAAAGGATACTCCGGAGCCACGTTGGTTTACAGTAACTCGTACACTTTGAGCGCCACGGCTCCCACACTGATTAACTTCAACTACCTTGGGGTAAACAAAGTTGATTTCATCTCCTCTGGCGGAACGCCCCATCCCGGCTATAGCGGGAGCGGTACGCATTTTGTCATGGACAATGTTGTGATTGGAGGCAACGCGGCGTCCCCTGTTTCCATCACCCCCACCAACTCCGGCAATTTCGTCAACGGCGCTTGGACCGGCAACGTCACCGTGCAGCAACCCGCGACCAACGTTGTTCTTCAGGCGGACGATGGCAATCAACACATCGGTTCCAGCAATCCATTCAACGTCGTGCTGACAAATGACATTTCCGTGAGCATGGTGGATTCGCCCGATCCGGTTTCCGTCGGAGCGAATTTGACTTACACGCTCATCGTCGCCAACACCGGCCCGTTGGATGCGACCGGCGTGATGGTGACGAACATTCTGCCACTCAGCGTGGCTTTCGTTTCGGCGACTTCTTCGCAGGGAACGTGCGCCCAAAATGGCGGAGTCGTCGCGTGTAATCTCGGCGTGGTGCCCGGCGCGACAAATGCAACCATCACCGTCGTGGTTGTGCCGACGATTGCGGGAATCACCCTCACCAACACGGCGACTGTTTCGCGCGCGGAAGCGGACACCTATTTGGGAAACAACACTGCAACTGCGATGACGACGGTTACCACGCCGGCAATTTCAATCGCCGATGCCTCGGTCATCGAAGGAAATGTCGGAACGACGAACATGATTTTTGCCGTGACGCTGGCCGCGCCCAGCGCGCAGATCATCACGGTCAATTACGCGACGAGTGACGGCACCGCAGTCGCCGGCAGTGACTACATTGCGACGAACGGCACCGTGACGCTTGCGCCCGGAATGACCAGCGCAACCATCGCGGTCGCGGTCATTGGCGATACGGTCATCGAAATGAATGAGACCTTCTTCGTAAATCTGAGCGGCCCGGTCAACGGGACGTTGGGCCGCAGCCAGGGTGTGGGGACAATTATCAATGACGACGGGTTCCCGGGCGAGGTTGATCATTTTACGTGGAGCGTGATTGCTTCGCCGCAGTATCTCAATGTGCCGGTTGGTGTCACGATCAACGCTTGGGACGCATTGAATAATCCCGTCACTAATTTCACGGGCGCAGTATCGCTCTACAGCACTTCGAACAGTGTTGTTCCCATTGTTTCCGATAATTTCACCAACGGAATCTGGAGCGGGAACGTTGCCGTGCTGAACCGGGCAACCAATGTGGTGTTGGTGGCGGACGATGGCAATGGCCACACCGGTCTGAGCAATCCGTTCGACGTTGTGCCTGCCAACATGGCGCCAGTCATTCTTGCGCAGCCGACAAATCAAACGGTCGTTGTGGATGGCACGGCGACGTTCACCGTCGCGGCAGATGGCACACCGCCCTTGAACTTCCAGTGGGCTTTCAACGGGACGAATATTGTAGGAGCGACGAATTCGATGTTGACGTTGACCAACGTGCAATTCAGTCGAGCGGGCAGTTATGCGGTGTTAGTGACCAACCTGTTCGGCTCGGTCCTCAGTTCCAATGCGATGCTGACAGTGAATTTGCCGCCACCGGTGCCGGTCATTACCGGATTCAGTCCGATCTCCGGTGCCGTCGGCACCAGCGTCACGATTTCGGGAACCAATTTCAGCCCCGTGGCCGCGAACAACATTGTCTATTTTGGTGCTGTCCAAGCCGTGGTGACGGCTGCAAGTCCGACGAATCTGGTGGTGCCGGTGCCAGTGAGCGCGACGTATGCGCCGATCACGGAGACGGTGAATGGATTGACCGCCTACGCGGATCAGCCGTTCATGCCCACGTTCTTCGGCGACGGTTCGGGCATCAGTACCTCCGGCTTTGCGCCACGCCTGGATTTGGCTGCGGATAATAGTTCGGCACAGGCAGTCATTGCCGACATGGACGGGGATGGCAAGCCGGACTTGATCATACTCAATGGAAGCCTCAATGGAAACAGCCCGTCGGTTTCCATCTTTCGCAACATCAGCACCAACGGTTCCTTGACAGCGGATTCTTTTGCACCGCGAGTTGATTTGCTGGTTGGCGAGATGACCCAGGGCGGAGACATGACCGTGGCTGATTTGGATGGGGATGGACGACTGGACATCATCGTGGCTTCGTTCGATCCCAGCAAGGTTTCGATTTTCCAGAATTTGTGTAGTCCGGGCAGCATCACCAGCAACTCGTTTGGGGCGAGATTGGACATACCGGTGAACGGCGGTTCGTCCAGAGTGGCGGTGAGGGATTTGGATGGAGACGGCAAACCGGAAATCGTCACAGCCAATTACTACAGCAATACAGTGTCTGTTTTACGGAACATTGGGAGCAACGGAACGATTGCCACAAATTTTTTTGCCGCACCAGTCTCTTTTCCAGTCACACAAACTCCGCGTCGAATAGCCATTGCAGATTTGGATGGAGACGGCAAACCAGATATTGCCACAGTTAACTTCGTTGATTGGTCTACCGATACTAACAACCAGGTTTCGGTATTACGCAATATTAGCACCGTTGGAAATATCACTTTTGCTTCCACAGTTAATTTTCCCGGTGTTCCCACCAGTTGTAGTTTAGCAATTGGCGATTTGGATGGCGATGGCAAATTAGATCTGATCGTATCTTCTTTTAATTATGGGCAGGCTGTGTCGGTGTATCGGAACGTGAGCACACCGGGGAGCATCACCATCAATTCGTTTGCGCCTCATGTGGACTTTGCTGTGGGTGGATGGGGTAACGACGTGGCCATTGGCGACTTGGATGGGGATGGGAAGCCCGACTTGGCAGTGGTGACTCAGCTACCTGATCATCTTTCTCTCTTTCGCAACATCAGCACCGTTGGCAGCGTCACGACCAGCTCGTTTGCGCCACGGGTTGATCTGGCTGCCGGTTATAATCCCAACGGCATTGCGATTGGTGATCTCGATGGAGATGGTCGGCCGGACATTGTGTTTTGCAATTCTTATGATAACACCATCTCAATATATCAGAATGTGATCCCATTTGGTGAGCCGCCCGTCATCACCACGCAGCCGGCCAATCAGACGGTGGCGGTGGGTGGTACTGCAATCTTCAACGTTGCGGCCAGTGGCTCGCTGCCTTTGAGTTACCAATGGAATTTAAATGGGACGAACATTGCCGGGGCAACGAACACCTCTCTGACGTTGACCAACGTGCAGTTCAGTCAGGCGGGCAACTACACCGTGCTGGTGACCAATGCTTATGGTTCGGTGCTCAGTTCCAATGCGGTGCTGACGGTGACGCTGGATCACTTCACTTGGAGCCCAATTTCATCGCCGCGGTTCGTCAACACGCCCTTTGCTGTCACCATTCAGGCACGGGATGTGACCAATGGGATATTCACCAACTTCACCGGCACCGCCATTTTGGGAACCACCAACGGCGTCGCCGTCACCCCGCCGGTTTCGGGCAACTTTGTGCAGGGGGTATGGACCGGCGCGGTGGTGATTTCCTGGACGGCTTCGAACTTGGTGTTGCGGGCGGATGATGGGCTGGGGCACTTCGGTTTGGCCAATCCCATCAATGTGATCAGCCTGCCCACGCTGGGGATGTTGCATTCCGGCAACATTGCCTTGTATATGTGGCCGGTCGGATACTCGGGGTTCGTGCTGGAGACTTCAGGCAGTCTCTTGCCGGCCACATGGGTCGTGGTGCCCTATTCTCCCATCCAGATAGGTGATCAATACCTGCTGCCGCTCGATATGTCCGGAACCAATGGCTTCTATCGCTTGTGGTTCCCCAGCCCTTAAACATACGGTCGGGAATCAAGGAATTGATGAATCGGGGCAATCCGTCAGCGTTGACCGGACGGAGTTGCTTTCCCGCGAGAGCAACGATCCTGATGCCACTCAACTTGCCTTCAACTGGGCAATGAGCGTTTGCAACGAGGCTTTGGCGTCACCGAAGAGCATTCGCGTGTTGTCCTTGTAGAACAGGAGATTCTCAATACCGGCGAAGCCCGCGGCCATTGAGCGTTTCATGACGATAACTGTTTTCGCGCGGTCGGCTTCAATGATCGGCATGCCGTAGATGGGGCTGGATTTATCCTCGCGCGCGGCGGGGTTCACCACGTCGTTGGCGCCAATCACAAGGCACACGTCCACGCGGTCCATCGTGGGGTTGATGGCTTCCATTTCGCAAAGCTGGTCGTAAGGGACGTTGGCTTCAGCCAGAAGAACGTTCATGTGGCCGGGCATGCGGCCGGCCACCGGATGGATGGCAAAACGGACTTCCACGCCGCGCTTGCCGAGTTCATCGGAAAGTTCGCGCACCTGGTGCTGTGCCTGCGCCACGGCCATGCCGTATCCGGGCACGATGACGACCTGTTGGGCGTAGCCAAGCAGCAACGCGGCTTCGTCGGCCTGGATGGGTTTGACGGTTTTTCCGCCGAGGTCGCTCGCGCCGGCCTTGCCGCCGCCGCCGCTCGAACCAAACGCGCCAAAAAGAACGTTGGTGACGGGCCGGTTCATGGCCTTGCACATGAGCAGGGTCAGCAGCGTGCCGCTCGAACCGACGAGCGTGCCGGCCACGATCATCGAAAGGTTGTTGATGGTGAAGCCGTCCGCCGCGACCGCGAGGCCGGTGAACGAGTTCAACAGCGAAATGACCACCGGCATGTCCGCCCCGCCGATGGGCATGACCATCGCGATGCCGAAAAACAGCGCGAGCAAAAACATCACGCCGAATGCCGTGGTCGCCTGGCTGGCCGAAGAATTGATCGTGAGATAACCGCACAACCCAAGGATGACGAGGAGAATGAGGCCGTTGAAAATGTTCTGTCCGGGGAACGTCATCGGTCTTTCAAATTTTCCTTCCAGCTTCAAATACGCGATGGCGCTGCCGGAAAATGACAGCGAACCGATCAACGTCGCAAACAGCATCGTCACTGCAAAAAACGGCGTGAGGCCCTCGAGACCGTGTGCGCGTTTGAAAAATTCCAGGCTTGCGACCAGGGCCGCCGCGCCGCCGCCCACGCCGTTGAACAGCGCCACCATCTGCGGCATCGCGGTCATTTTGACCGAATACGCGCCGATCGCGCCAATGACCAGGCCGATGAGCGTGCCGATGGCAATGAGTGTGTAGTTCAGGGTCCAACCCTGCGACCACACATATTCCCCCGTGGGTTGGTGCAGGGTTAACAGCGCCACCAGCATTCCGGCGGCGGCGACGAGGTTGCCGAGCCGTGCGGTCTTCGGTGAAGCCAGCAGCTTGATGCCAATGATGAATAAAACCGCGACTCCGATGATGATGATGGCGATGGTCGAACTCATTTTTTCTTTTTCTTGAACATTTGCAACATGCGGTCCGTGACCATGAAGCCGCCGAAGACGTTGGCGGAACCGAAAATCACCGCGACGAACCCGAGGGTTCGCGCCAGCGGGGTGGCCGCGTCGGCCAGCACCAGAATGCCGCCAAACAAAATGATGCCGTGAATGGCGTTCGTGCCGGACATCAATGGGGTGTGCAGCATCGAAGGCACCTTGGAGATGACCTCAAAGCCGATAAAAATGGAGAGGATGAAAATAAACAGGATGTTCGTATCCATAGGACTTTAATTGGGTTTGGCCGCAAGCTTTTCGTTCACGATTTTGCCGCCATGCGTGACGAGGCAGCCCTTGATGATTTCGTCGTCGGGCTTGACGACGAAATTTTTGTTCTGCTTGTCCCAAAATTCCTCGATCAGGCTCGTGAGGTTCGCGGAATAAACCTGGCTGGCATGAAGTGGCACGCGGGCCGGCAGGTTGGCGATGCCGACAATCTTGACGCCGTTGCAGTCGGTCACCTGGTCGTAAACCACGCCTTCGACATTGCCGCCGGTTTCAACCGCCAGATCCACCACCACGCTGCCCGGTTTCATGGCGTTGAGCATTTCAGCGGTGACCAGAATCGGCGCGCGGCGGCCAAACACCTGGGCGGCGGTGATGACCACGTCGGAATCGCCGCAGGTTTTTTTCATCGCGTCGCGCTGCTTCTGCACCTGCTCTTCGGTCAGCGCCCGGGCATAACCGTCCTTCGTCTGGCCGGTTTCCCCGAGGTCAATCTTCAAAAACTGCGCCCCGAGCGACTTGACCTGTTCCTCCACGACCGGCCGAGTGTCATAGGCGGTCACTTTTGCGCCCAGCCTTTTGGCGGTGGCAATCGCCTGCAACCCGGCCACGCCCGCGCCGATGATGAACACCTTCGCCGGCAGAATCGTGCCCGCCGCCGTTGTCATCATGGGAAAAATCTTGTTCGCGTGGCTCGCGGCGAGAATCACGGCGACATAGCCGCCCAGGTTCGCCTGCGACGACAGCACGTCCATTTTCTGCGCGCGGGTGGTGCGGGGAACCAGTTCCATGCTGATGGCGCTGACGTTGCGTTCGGCCAGTTTTTGGATCAGCTCCTTTTCGTTGAACGGGTCCAGCAGGCTCATGTGGACACAACCGGCTTTCAGCAGCGCGATTTCCCCGACCGGCGGTTTGCGCACGCGCAAAATCATGTCGGCGGAGGAGAGGAGCGCCTGGCGATCCGGTGCGAGGGTGGCGCCGGCGGCGGTGTAGGCGGCGTCGGCAAAGCCCGCAGCGAGGCCGAGGCCGGCCTCGACCTCCACCTGCGCGCCAAGTTTTACGAGCTTGGCGGCGCTGTCCGGCGTCAACGGCGCCCGGGTCTCGCCCGGATGCGTTTCTCTAGGAACGGAAATTTTCATTTCTCAAAAAAAGGAGCGCGGAAATTATCACAATCTCTTCGCGCCGCGCAATTTATTAAACAATGTAATCTTTCGACGGCTGTTTGCTGCCGGAGTCCAATATCGCAACAAAAACCGGGACGTGGATTTGGTCCGCGTTCTGCCGGTGGTTCCTGCAAAAAATGCCTTAGCGCTGGATGCGGGCTGAACCGCCTTTGGCAAAGGACTTGACCTGCTCCACCGTCGCCATCGTCGTGTCGCCGGGGAAGGTCGTCAGCAGCGCGCCGTGCGCCCAGCCGAGGTTGACGGATTCCTGCGGCGATTCGCCGGTGAGCATGCCATAAAAGAGGCCCGATGCAAAGCCGTCGCCGCCGCCCACGCGGTCATAGACATCCAATTCGCAGGTGGATGAGGTGTAGGTCTTGCCGTCAATCCACGCCACGGCGCCCCAACTGTGGCGATTGGTCGAGTGGACTTCGCGCAGCGTGGTGGCCACCACCTTGACCCCCGGAAAATTCTTCACCACCGAGTCAATCATCCCGAAGAACACGCTCGGGTCGAGCTTGGATTTGGCGGTCACGTCCGGTCCCTTCAAGCCAAGGCCTTTTTGCAGGTCTTCTTCATTGCCCACAATCACGTCCACGTGCTCCACGATGCCTTTCATCACTGACAACGCCTTTTCCTGGCCGCCCCAGATGTCCCAGAGTTTCTGGCGGAAGTTCAGGTCGAAGGACGTCACCGCGCCCGCGGCCTTGGCGGCCTTCATGGCTTCGATGATCAGTTCGCCGGTCGTCTCAGAAAGCGAGGCGAAGATGCCGCCGCTGTGGAACCAGCGCACGCCCGAGCCGAAGATTTCCTTCCAGTTGAAGTCGCCGGGTTTGAGCATCGAACCCGCCTCGTTGCAGCGGTTGTAAAACACCACCGGGGCGCGCACGCCGTGGCCCTGGTCGCTGTAAACTGTTGCGTGGTTCGGGCCGCGCACGCCGTCATGCTTGAACTTCTTGTAGAACGGCTTGACCCCCATCGCCTTGACGCGCTCGGCAATCAGGTCGCCGATGGGATACTCCACGAGCGCCGTGGCAACGCCGGTGTTCATGCGGAAGCAGTCCGACAGATTGGCGGCGCAATTGAACTCACCGCCGCTGACGTGGATTCTGCATTCCATGGCCTTGCGGAACGGGACGATGCCGGAATCGAGACGGTTGACGAGTGCGCCGAGGGACAGGAAGTCCAGCGCGCCTTTTTGGGGGATATTCAACCCTTTGCTCATGGTGTTGTTTTAATGATTTACAATGTTTGGCTGTTTGATCTCGCAGACAGGATTTCAGAATGCTCGGGAGGTGCAAGGTGCTTTTTTTAAAAATTTTGTAAAAGCGTTTCGTTTTTCTGCAAAAAACCGCTAACTATACAAATGGCAGGGGGAAATTCTTTTACAATCCGCCGGTCTTTAGAGAGATTCTATGAGTTTTCAGACGTGGATTAGCCAAGTTGGAGCCATTGTTTCAAGACATTGCCAGCCATGACCCAAGTAGTGTAGAATAGATTGAATTTATGTTGTATTACGAACGCGGTTCTGTAGCTGACAAGCTATCATTGGACGACTTGCGCAAGGGGCTGTCGCGCGCCCTCGACCACCTCGGCCCGCGCAAGCGGGTGCTCGTCATTCCCCCGGATTTCACCCGGTTCCATTCGCATGCGGGACCGGTGACGAAACTCATTTATGACTACTACGGAGAGCGTTTGACCGACGTTTTACCCGCGTTGGGCACCCATACGCCC
>Ga0224534_1001295_pt1 | contig 13438 bp, 11 predicted proteins | sample 714E12024metaG_FD_172012 | JGI IMG/M metagenome (GOLD analysis project Ga0224534, IMG submission 172012) | Peat soil microbial communities from Stordalen Mire, Sweden - 717 E1 20-24 | ecosystem: Environmental > Terrestrial > Soil > Wetlands > Peat | place: Sweden: Norrbotten County, Stordalen... | reverse complement strand
AATTGATAGCTCTCATGAGACGGTACTATTCGGGAAGCCTTACCGCACGGGAGATGGTTGAGGCCGAAATAGTCCTTCGCTCCACAGGGCTGATCCGGTCAGTTCCGGCAATCATGAAAAATAATGGCCAGTTGCTCAACATGCACAGCGTACAGAAGCGAAAGAGGGTTTTCCACGTCACGTCCAGGGAAGAGGCTGCCCTTCGGGCAATTCCAAAAGGAATGAAGTGCAGCATTCTCGAATACAGCAGGGCATTGCTCATCCTGGTCAACCGCTACGCCGAGGAAGAGGAAGAAACCGGCGGGACGAGCTTCACACACACCTATGCGGTCGACCACTGCTTCTGGCCTGCGATCCAGGCGTCAGCAGGTGGTTCTTCCGCCGCAAACTCTGACCAAGGCCCGGACCGACGATGCCAAGAAGGCTCCGTGGGACGGGGCAGTTATGTGGTTCTCCGTGATACGGACACGAACGAGACGATCCACGTATGCCTGGCAGGCGCCGCCCAGCCGTCATCGAAAGAAGAGCGCTACGTGCTTTCCCCCAAAGCGCCTCTGGCGGAAGCTATTTATGGGCTGAAAGAGGGAGAGAGCGTGAGCCTGGAGATCATCAAAGGGATTAAGGTGAATTATGAAATTTTGAATATCCAGCAACAAAATGCATAATGCATGGACCTTGACTTCCTCACCTGGGAGTTCCAAGATTTTTCATGCGCTCAAATCCCTCAAAATGCGAGGGGTTTTTTCTTTTCAAGTCCAAACCCTGAGGTCGGCGAGGCTCATTTCAATTTGTAGTTTGTTGTTCTTCTGAGATTGGGGAGTGCTAAATCTGAGGCGGGAGATGGGTCTGATGGCGCTCTCCCGCGGCATATCGCCATGACTTCTTCGATCTTGTTATTATGAAATATAGTAATATTAGTCGAAAATTGATGATAAATGTTATATATGTATATTAATGATATAATAGTTGGATTTTATCAATTAATGTGATAAAATATGTCCCATGGAGGATGGGAGGGTAGTATAATGAGTGTTCTCAGCGCCGAAGAATCGTCCCGCCCAGGAATCGAGGTCGCCGTAAGAGAACGTGAAAGAAGAATATCTTCGATCAACGACCAGTTCAATAGGGATGCCGATTCTATATTAAAAGATACGCGTTCGCGGATGGCATCTCTAAGGGCTCGACGCGATGAGCAACTGATTGCGGTCTGGCAGGATTATTATAAAAGGGAGCTGGAGTACTCACCCCCTTCAGAGGTAGAGATGATAGCGCCATAACATTCCTTCATGAATCCAGTATTTTTTCGGCTTTAGAGGTTTTCCCTCCGGCGTCGCTCGAGGCTTCAACTGGCTCTAAGCTTCATCAAATAGTCAGCAGGGGTGCTGAAAACAAGAAATATGGAAATAATCGAGATATACCTGGGAGCCCAACAGCGGCTCCCCCTTTTTATAATTTTTTCAATTGCGCCCTGGTACTCGGCCTTATCGGTGGCAGGCCGGATAGCTCAGGATTACCTTGAAGAGATGCATGCACGAGGCGCGCCGGCGCCCCGAGAGACCCCGGGCATTCCAGGAAGGGGGAGCACCTCAAACGCGTCAAGTAGCCAGAGAGGAGTGATTCTGTGAAACTATCTGAATGGTTAGCGCAAAAACCTGGGCCGCATGATGTGGGCTTGTTTACGGTCAAGCCGGGCGTGGATCCAATGGAATACACCGCAGGTAGGGTAGTTTTTTCTGCGGATTCCGATGAGGTCCAGGACGGTATCGTGTATTTTTACCAGATGCGGGGAGGCGAGGCGGTAGGCCACATAGCCCTGGTCGAAGCGGCTATAGCGCCGGATAATGTCATGCCAGACGGTACGTTTGCCGGGAATTATGGAAACTTGACGGTGCCCAACGACGAGTTCGAAGAGTTTTACCCGTATTTGAGAGTAACCGTTTCTCACAGATGACTACCCGCTCTAATGCCCCCGCTTCTGAAGCGGTGGGATAAGAGCGGCTACGCCCCTAGTTAACTGGCTCTAAGCTTCAGTGGGGGCAACTGAAGCCAAGACCCAGTTGAACGCCGGCAATCTGCATAGGAGGTTGGAATTAAATGACATTTAGGTGGCAGAAGAGATCTTGTCAGAAACTTGTAATCTTGTTTTTGGCGATCATGGTATTTGCATCAATTTCAACCGTTCCTGCCTGGGCGCAGGCCGATACTGGTGGAATAGCGCCAGTATCGGCAGCGCACTTTATAGCATCGCTACAGGGCCTGGGAAACAGGCTGTATAACAGCGCCGCGCCAATAATTGACGTAGTTGCAAAGCTTGCTTTCGCGGCGATAGGCATATTTTTGATAGTCGCCATCTTTCTTGGCGCTAAAGCCCTTCGTTGGATTTTAGGAACAGCGTTGGCGATGGCCTTGGGTATCTTGATTTTTTACGGCGCGCCCTGGATCGTAGAGGTCATCAAGCATGTTGCTTTCAGCTTGCAGCAATAGGGGAGGATGATAGATAAAAATGCGAATCCTTAACACAACGAACACGGTAGCGTATTTCTGGGGAAAGTGGCGAGCGCTGCTGAACAATTTTTGGATCTTTGCTGCAGCGGCAGCAGCTTGCCTGATGTTTGCCGCTCCTGCATGGGCCGATACCGGTGGCATAACCGCGGTAACGGTTGATACGCTGGGCAGCGATTTGAAGACGATTGCAACTCAGTATCTGATGCCGCTCGGCGCAATTTGCATTCTGGTAACTTTGATCTGGACCGCTTTCTTAATGATCCTCTCTGCTCACAAGCCGGAGGAGCGCGCCAAGGCAATGGGCTCACTCCCGTATATCATCGGTGGCGGCCTGCTGCTGGGCGCAGCCCTGCTGGTAGCGGGTGTTATTGTGAATATGTGGGGAGTGTTTCCAACATCTTAACGATGGCCGCTCACACCAATTGCGCGAAAGGAGGATAGGCGCAGATCTCTCATCTATAGATACGGGATCTGCGCCTGATCATCATCATGAGATCCTGGCCGGTGCCTGTTCAAATGACGGAAGACGAAAAGATGGTTGGCGGCGTTCTCACGCTGAAGCAGCTTGGCTATATGCTTGCCGGTCTCGCTTTGGGGGGAACCGCCGCCGGCGTTTTCCGTCTGCCTGGTATCATGCGATTCGTGATTTATTTTGTCATTCAGGCTTTTGGTTTTGCCCTGGCGTTATGCCAGGTAAGCTACACGCCGTTGGACAATTATTTGATCAATGCCTGGCGATGGTGGCGTTCTCCGAGGCAGCTTGTTTTTCGAGGGGATGAGTAGATGCTGGCGTTTACGATAACGATACTTACTATATCAGTTTTGGTTGGTGTCGGGACCTGGCTCTACCTCCGCTTCGATGCCGCCAGGCAATTGGGAGAGGCCGCGCCTGTAGTTACGCTTGGAGCGGGAAATAAGAAGCAGATCAACGTCAAAAACATCTGGGGCATCGAGGACGTAAAGCGTGGGGTGCTCATTCTTGAAGGCAATGGTTATTGCATAGTCTGCCGGGTATCCGCCGCCGATTTTTGGCTCCTCGCTGATTTCGAGCAGGACGATGTTGAAGACGCCGCTACGGCGGCAATGAGGCAGATCTCGTTTCCGGTGCAGTGTCTGGTAACCTCTCAGGTGCTGGATACCCGCGCCGCGGTAGAGGAACTGCGTCAGGGTGCGGACCGCCTTCCCGGCATGCTCAAAGAAATGGCCAATGCCCGGGCAGACTATCTAAACGCCATCGCCCGGGAAAAGGCCGCCTCGGCCCGGCAGGCCTACCTGGTGATACCCTACCATACGGTGCAGGGTTACGATCATGCTTTGAGAGAGTTGCAGGCTCGCGTGGTTAACCTGGCCAGCGCCCTGACGAGCGCCAAAGTCAGCATGGAAGTTTTATCGAGCGATGCCGCCGTGGATCTGCTGGGACACCTGATCAACCGCGGCAGGACCTGGAGGCCCAGCGATGCTGTCCGTAACGGAGCAATGAGCTTCTATCACGTTAGCGAGAGGAGCAGCGCCGCCAATGGGTAGGAAAAAGAAGATAGCAGATATTCAACAGGACACTCTCACGCAGCATACCCTGCGCATTCACGACCTCTTCGCTCCGGACAGTCTTTCGATCGAGTACGACCACCTCAGGCTGGGCCACCGATACACGCGTATCTATGCTCTGCATGCTATCCCCCGTCGAGTGCGGGTGGGGTGGCTTGATGAAGTGTTCGACGCCGGAGATGTCGATCTATCGGTTCAAATCGTGCCGGTTCCTGACAGAGATGTGATCAGAACGCTGATCAGCAAGGAGAACACCGCGCAATCGCAGCTTATTCTGGACCAGAAATCCGGGAACATCTCCCGGTTGCCGGAGTTAGAGACGCAGGTGGGTGATTATCGCGCCTTGCGGGAGGCGATCCAACTCGGGCAAGACCGGCTGTACTACCTGACTTTTCTGATCGCTGTCCATGGCAGCGCTCCGGAGGAGCTGCGCAAACGCTGCGATGTGGTAGAGACCGTCTTAGCCAGGCGCGGAGTGCTGCCCCGGATGCTGATAATGAATAGGCAGGTGGAAGGGTTCAGAGGGATATTGCCGTTGGCGAGAAATTCTCTGCATGATTACGAACGGAACCTGACCTCCGGAGCGACAGCCTGCTGCTTGCCAATGGCCGTGTCCAGCGGTGGGCATTCTACCGGGGTCATGCTTGGTGTCAACCTGTTTACGAAAACTCCGGTGTTCCTCGATCGGTTTGCCGGAGAGCATGTGATCAGCAACCCGCACATGTTCATTTGCGGAGAGACCGGGTCGGGCAAGAGCGTCAGCAAGCGGGAGATCATGTTGCTCGAAGCATACCGCGGCACCAAAATCGCCGACATCGATCCTGAGGGCGAGGATACCTACTTCATCAAATCTATCGGCGGACAGGTGATTTCCTTACGTCCGGGGCGTTTCTCGGGAATGAATCCCCTGGAAGTGGAACCGGAGCTTGACGAGAACGAACGCCTGACGGTAAATGTCTTATCAAAGGTCGAAGACGCCCGCGCTCTGGTGGGTTCGGTGTTCAACTATTATCAGCAGAACGGTATGGGTGTGGTAGAAGCGGCTCTGCTGGAAGAAGCGGTCCGTGAGGACTACCGTGAGCGGGGCATTACTGACGATCCGGAATCTCTCTTCGAGCATGGATTAAAAAAGCCCATGCCCACACTGAGCAGCGTCCGGGAGCAGATCATGAAAAAGCCCAATGGAAGCAGATTGGCGGATGCGATGACGCCACTTCTGGCGGGCGGTACGGTGGGGATGTTTGACGGGCAGACATCAGCGCACCTGGCGGATGTGCCGGCCATCGGATTTGATTTATCCGCTCTCAGCGGAGACTTTCCGCGACTGATTTCGATCTGCGCCGCTCTGAACTGGCTCTGGCAGACATTCGCGCAGAAGGGCGGGAAGAAAGTGCCGAAATCTATTACCGTAGATGAGACCTGGATGTTCATGCGCCAGCCTGAAGCCGCGCTTTACCTGGAGACCCTGGCGCGCCGCGGCAGAAAACACGGTTGTGGGTTGACTATTGCCACGCAGAAATTCCAGGAGTTCTCCGACACCAAGGAAGGCCTGGCGGTAATTGATTCTTGCGCAACCCGGTTGATACTGAAGCAGGAAGATCATGCCGTGCAGGCGGTGATCGACTATTTCAAACTGGCTAGCGGTTGTGCAGGGATGCTGACTCATGCCAAGCCCGGCCAGGGCGTTTTATGCGCCTCTGGACAAACGACTGCCTTGCAGGTACAGCCGGCGCCGTTTGAGTGGGATTTTGTGGAGACGAAGCTGAGAGCGAGGTCATAATCTTGCGGCGAGCATCAGCGATCTGTCTGGTTGTTGTCATAGCCGTGCTGCTGCTGTTCTCTGCCGCCCTGCCCGGTTTTGCCGCTGGAACCGGCACCTGGTCGGCCAGCTATGATTCGAACAACAACTGCATCGATGTCGCTGCCACTCCTCCCGCCGGGCCTAATATCGGAACCACAGTGGTATGGTGGGACGCTGCGAATGCTGACAACATGCAGATTGCTGTGGCGGACTCCGATGCCAATCCATTGACTCTTTCCATCACTTCGACCATGATTCAGCAAGCACTGGGGATTGGGGCGCCGGCGACTGGAAATCAGTATGTTGTGCAGGTCTATTTTGTAAATAATCTCGGTACTATATCCGGCTACGGGGGGCAGGCTACCGTAACCTGGGGAGATCAAAACTCTGGCACGGCACAGGGAACCGCTCCCGTAGGCAGTGGCGCTTCAAGTTCTGGCACCACCACTTCCAAGGACACCGGGGGGTTGTTTGAAACCATTATCGCTGACCTCGTCAATGTTCCTGTCAATATGATCGAGAGCTTGTTTGAAGCAGGTGGCTTTCAAACACTGGACAAGCTGATCTTCCAGCAGGGGCTGACCGCTCAGCAAATACAGAGCTTGCCATGGGAGAGCAATGAGCCACCGCAGATAGTGTCTGACTGGTTCCTGGCGATGTGCGCAATCACCATCCCATTTTTCCTGATTGCCGTGATCGTGAGCGCCTACAGATTTCTCTACGGAGCAGCAAACCCAGCCGCCAGGTCGGAAGCGATGGAGTCAATCCAGCGCTGGTTCCTGGCCATCGGGATCATTGTCATAACTCCGTTGTTGTTACACGTGCTGATGTGGGCGTCGTCCATTATGATCACCGGCATTACGGGGGCGTTCGGAGATGTAGCGACCAAATACGGGGCGACATTTACTACCGGCTCCTGGGCGCAGATGACTTTCTCGGGAAAGATCAGCTTGGCCGGAGTGCAGATCGACACCGGATCGATTCTGGGAAACGCCATCGTCAGTTTGTTTCTGGCGTTTCTTTTTGGGTATATCAACGTTATCTTCATCATCCGTGGATTGGCGCTTACCGTGATGTTTGCCTTCACGCCGATCATGGCTCTTTTCTGGGCAATGAACAAGAGGACCACTGCCGTGGTAGTCTGGCTGGGGGAAATAGCGTCGAACGTGTTTTTGCCGGTGGCATACGCCTTGGTGCTTACCACTCTCATGTTGATAATCAACCTGGGAGCAACGAGTTGGATAACTATTGTGGTCATGCTGTATGCCAGTATTCCGATTGCAGAAACGATTAGAAAAGCCCTGCAATCGGTAATTGCGCAGGGAGCAGGTGGTGGCGAAGAACGTGGCGCTCTAGGAGCGATGGCGACCATGATGGGCGTGGGCGCTCTCATGGGTTTAGGTAATGTAGGCAGGGCAACCTTTGGGAGCACGCCGATAAGAACTGGTGGCAATACACCGACTGTAAAAAGACAGAACGGGCCTCAGACCACAACAAGCCGCCAGATCGATTTCGGGGCGCGGGAAAGATGGTCTACCGGGCCTGCGGGTGAATCTTCTGGCGGTGCAGGCGCAAGCAGCGCGGAATTGCCAGGCAATAGTTCTTCGAGAAGCGCTGGTTTGGCGCCGCACGACGGTAGTGCTTGCCTGGTAGGGGATAACATCTCTGGTGGACCGCCACAGCAAATGGGCGCCTATCATTTCCAAGGCAATGCCCAGAGTGCTGAGGGCAAATCTGATCCTGCCCCCGCCGGCCGGCATGAGAAGGCAGTCAGGTTTGGCAATGCTGTGGGGACGGTAGCCGGCATAGGCGCCGCAGCCGTACTTGGCATGGCGGCGATAGGTATTCCGGGAGCAGGGGTTTTAGCAGCTCCAGTGTCCCGTGTTATTGGTGTCAGCACAAGATTCGTAGCCACAGGAGCGCATTTGGCGGGTGGCCATGTGGCAAGCAAGGCCGGCCAGAGTTTGCAAAAGGCCGCCCGGGGAGGGAATAAATTTGCCCGGGTGGCAATCGGGGCTGGTCAAAAAATCTCCAGTATGTCACAAAAGGTCATATCTCATCCATTTACCCAGCATGCAGCCACAGTGGTTCATGCTGGTGTCCACCCAAAAAGCGCAGTGCAGAAAGCGAGATACAGGGATAACGGTGACTACAGTCTTTTGTGAACATCCCGGAACCGGGGCGTTTTCTTTTTGAAGGGGATGGTTGGCCATCGACGGAGAAGAAAATAACCCTTTAAGCGGTGCTGCGAACAAAGGTAAAAACGTGGCAAAAGAGGCAGCGAAGCAGAACGCCAAAAGGCTTGCCAAAGCGGCGATCAAAGCCGGCGTCAAACTCGCGGGGCGTGCTGCGCTATATCTGATTGGTTTGATAAGCTGGCCGGTTGTCATTGTTATTCTGATAGTATTGATCATGTCTATTCTGATGGCTGCTTTTTACGGCTCCATGCCGGCGACAGCAACCCTTACAGGAGTCAATGCCAGTCAGTATGATCAGGTAATCCATCAGGAGGCGGTGAACGATGTTAGTGCTTGGAATGTCAAGAATACATGGCTTGTCTCCGGGGAGTCCAGCGTCAAGAAACCCTGGTACCCCGGAACGAGTTCGCAGAACTTCGGAAAACTCATGGACGAATACGGCCAGGATCAAGAATTGGAAAACCAGTGGGGCGACATCTACGCCCCAGTTTTATATCAGGCGGCTCAAGTGACGAGCGAGAACGCAACGCAAGATCAGGCCTGGACGGATAATAAACTGGACGCCGCGGCGCAGAACTTGAAACCCTGGTTCTACTACAAGCAGTCACAGATCACGACCACCACCGTGGGTAGAAATGGACATTCAACTACAACCACAACCACCGTGTACCTGCTAGTGGAGGCTTATACAATACGAGGACACTGGCAGTATCACTACGCCTGGACGACGAGATCCCTGCCGAATGGCGGTTCGGAGACCTATGAGAAACTGTCTGGGTCACAGGAGATCTCGGACGGCATGGACTGCCTCAAGAAGTATTTGCTGACCGCATATCAAATCCCGGATGATAACAATGCTGACCTTGTGACTCAAGCGACCTTTCAGATGGCACAAGGTTTCACGGCTGAGGAAGAGGAATTCGAAGCATTGGAAGCCGACCCCAACAGCGCGGTGTACCGGGGCGGCAGAATATACACTTCACCTCAGGAGTTGAAATACCAACCTGTCCATGCAGACGTGGTTGCTGTCTTCATGAATCAATATGTAGCTGCTGAAGGCGGTTCATATCTTGCTCAACAACCGGGAGACATTCAAACTATTATCAATGCTGCCCAGGCGCATGGATTAAACCCTCTGCTGCTGATTGCCATAACCGGCCAGGAACAATCATTCGACCCTGTCAATCAAGATACTCCAACAGATGATTACCTAATCTCTCAAGATCCGTTCAATTATGGCGGGTGCTGGAATCAATGGGATGGCACTTTGGCAGAGTCTGCCAATGATACTGCGAACAAGCTGGCAGGACGACTGTCTACTACCCCGCCTGTCGGCGAGGGCGCTATCGAATGGATTAACGACCCGAACAACACGGGTGATGATGGACTTTACGCTGTAACAGACGGACAGCCTACCCCCGGCTGGTGGGAGGGCGTGAACATGATCTTTCAGGATTTGAATAACACGCCGGGGATATATACAGGTCCGACGCCGAATAGCTAAACAACAGAAGGGGGATTGCCGCATTTTTTCCTCATATAAATGAGGCGCTTCCTGCGGCGAATAGTGATGATGCGTGTGCTGATAGTATCGGGGAGACCGGAAGCGATATCGGATTACCTGAAAGAAGCCGGGCACGAAGTGCGGGAATGCCTATCAACCGACATGGCCGGGCGCATGGCTGGAATATATGCGCCTGATGTTGTGATATTCTTGGCTGATGTGCCAGAGGTGCCACCTGTATCGCACCGTGATGCCTTGAAGGCTCTGCAGGGCTACCGGATCGTGCTTATCGGGGACAAGGCAGATCCGCTGGTGACCTTTGCTGCTGCGCTAGGAGTGAAAGACTTTGCGTTCTTCCCCGCTAACCCTGCGGCCATCTTGTATTGCGTAAACAACCCGACAAGTCCGGGGGATGCCGCAGATTTGCTGGACAAGACGGATTTGGGCGGTGAAAAATTCGAGGGGGAAAAACCTCGGAAATCCGGATGGCTTAATTTCTTGCGGAACAGGAAACGTGCCGACGATCAACCAGAAGATGAAGGCAAGGCGTTCACCCGGAGCACCGAAGAAGCTCAAGATGTACCAATCCAGGATGTGCAGGCGCAACTAGGTCAACATGTTCAAACCATCCTCAGCCAAAAGCGGGTTGAAAACAACCAACCCGAACCGCCTGAAAACCGGATACCGGAGCCTATACAAAGCGAGGAAGACTATAAAGTAGAAGCGTGGGACGATTCGGCGTGGGACGATATGATTGTAGGAACTGATGATATCAAGAAGCCAGAACCGTTTTATCTGGAAACACAAAAGCCAACGCCAGAGCCAACGCCAGAACAAAGTGTTGTCGAATCAGTTGAGACTACTCACCCCCAGGCAAAAAAAGAATTGTCCGATGCGGATGGCGGTGTTGACGAATGGCAAGATCCGTGGCCGGAACCAGAAACCATAGAAAAGACTGCAATCGAAGAGTCAAAAGGAACCGAGGATACGGCTGGTGAAGTGCGGACCGCGGAACCGGTTGGCGAAGCGCAGACTGAATGGCCAGTTAGTAAAGCGCAGCCCGCGGAACCGGCTAGTGAATCACATGAGCCGGTTGGTGAAGCGCAGGCAGCGGAACCGGTTAGTAGAGTATGCATCCCGGAGCCGGATGCAGCCCTAAATCCATATATAGTTAATAAAGGAGGGGAAACTCCTAGAGGAGAGATTAATACCACCGGAAGCTTGAATTGGGGCGAAGAACTCCCATCAGTTCCCTCTGGAGAAGAACAGACAGCGGAATCCGAACATGAAAACTGGGAGATACCCGCTGAGCCGGAATACCAGGGCGCAAAGGCAATATTCTTTCAGGCGCGCAAAGCAGCACCGGAGAAAAACAGCTTGCGCTATCTGCCCCACCAGTTGATCGCCGTCTGGTCTCCTGACGGTTGGGCCAAGAGTTACACCGCCTTCAACCTGGCTGCGCTGGCGGCAGCAAAAGGTTTCGATACCGCCCTGGTAAACTACGACCTGTTATGCCCGGAACTGGATACCTGGTTCGGGGTGAAGCAGACCGGCATCGGAGATTTCGAGGAGAACAGCGCCGGCGTGATAACCTTCGGGGAAGGTTTCAAGCCGGAATTGGCGTCGCGTTTCTTGAAAAAGCGCGCCTGGGGGATCAAGTACCTCCCGGCAGGGAACAAGCTGGGCAATATCTGCGCCCCGGGTCTTGATACGGAGGCTCTGGAGCAGACGCTGAAGATCGTCTACCAGAGAAACACCGGTGGCAAACCGGCTGTTACCATAGTGGACGCCGGTAGAAGCTATGAGCAGGCGTCAACGATGGCCGCCCTCCGGCAGGCGGCGATAGTCCTGATACCGACTGACGGTTCTCCGGCCATTGCAGAAGTGACCAAGAGGCAGATAGAGGAATTGAACCGGCTGGGTTACAGTCCCCGGTTCATCGAGCTGCTGTTCACGACGCCCGGGAGAAAAGTGTTTCATTTCTGCCAGGAACGCTGCTCGGTGGCGTTCGATTGGATGACCTACCTGATCGACCGTGCTGCCATGAAACCGCAGTGCTTAAGGGTAGATGGGCGGAGGGCGTGGGAGGGCGTATTGAACCAGTTGGCTCCGACCGGCGCTGGCAATGTATTTAGAGAACTATAACAGAAGTGGGAAAGCAGGAAAAACTGTTCTGCATCGAAATAACAATACAACCCATAACTTCCCGTGGTCTCCCATTGTAAACGTTCTAAAGCTGGATTCACGCAACAAGCTTTGATTTGTTAAGTGACACGCCGGGTGTTCCGGCATTTTCTATGTCAGGGGCAAAGAACAGGAGGAGAAAAACTTGAACCTTAACCGTAAGACCGTAATTATCATGCTTTTCACGACTATGCTTCTTTCCATCATCGTTTTTCCCGCTTTTGTATGGAGTAACAAGGCCATTGCCGATACTACCGGAAGCACCGGCGCCGGCACTATCCCGATCGATAACGCTGAGTTCGTGATTGGCATGTCCCAGTATTTCGTCAACGACCAGACGCCCGGCATTAGTATGGACGCCGCGCCGTATATCGACGTCGCCAGCGGGCGCACTCTGGTTCCGGTCCGGTATCTGGGGGATGCCCTGGGTGCCACGACTAACTGGGATGCCAATACCCAGGAAGTCACCGTGACTACTGCCGTCTACAACATCGCTATGACCATCGGCAGTGCTACCCTGACAGTGAATGGCCAGGCGCAGGCGTTGGACCAGGCCCCGGTGATCAACAACGGCCGGACGTACCTGCCGGCAAGGTGGGTAGCCAATGCTCTGGGATATCAGGTGGACTGGAACGCCCAGTACCAGATCGTGATCATCTGGCCGAACGGCACAACGGAGCCGGACTACAGCAACGTGATCACCCAGGCGCAGCAGAAGCCGACCGTGGTAAACGGGTTCAACATCCCGGCGGGGACACTTTTGGATGTTGATGCTACACTATCACAAGGGGCTCTCACTCTCATTCCAGCAGGTCCCGATCCGGGAGATGGCTATGATGCCATAATGGACTTTACAATTGAAGGATCCAAGGGAGACGTTCAGGGTCAGGTTACCGATGCCCAGAGCATTCTCTCGCAGACGAAATATTTAGACCCGGCTACTGTCGCCGCCGCCATGGTCAAGATCAACACTCTGACAACGCTGCAGACAACTATGTTTATTGCAAATAGTGTTGTCTGGAACTCGCCAAATGGTGGCAGTGTATATGTTTATCCCGGGCCGCTAGATATGTTCAAAGGAAACTGCCAGATTGGAGTTGAGGTCTTCCCAGAACATCTGCAACCGTCCACGGGTTACACGATAGAATAAACGGAGGTAAACCCGAAATGCTATTGAAAAGACTTTCCGCAATCGCGGCGGTCTTTTTTCTTTTGACCGCCTTTTCGTCTCTGGCCTACGCAGATACGTCCAGTGTCGCCTCCAGCACCGCCGTTGCAACGGCAGAACAGGCAGGCATACCGGCTACTGCAAACGGGGAAGGCTTGCAATACATCGCCCCGCCCACGGAATTGCAGATCATGCCGGGAATGGATTACGGTTATCTGGCCTATGGCAGTCCCTTCGATCCCAACAGCAACGGCGTCGACCGCTACATAGGTTATAACCAATTTGGTGAGGCAATCGACAACGTGGCCTTCCCTCCTGACGCGGACCCCGACGGGGCCAACTTTGAAAACGAGGATTGGGTTAGCACACCGTGGCTTAGCCCTCAAGTTATGAGTGAATTTAATGTAAACAATCTGGGCGGATGGGATGGCAGCACTCAGTATCAGGATTCTATCATGGCCGGCGTATATTGGCTCAACACCACCACCGGAGTGGGCGGCATTGGAAGCAGCACCGGCTACACCATAACCGAT
>Ga0224534_1001294_pt1 | contig 13438 bp, 12 predicted proteins | sample 714E12024metaG_FD_172012 | JGI IMG/M metagenome (GOLD analysis project Ga0224534, IMG submission 172012) | Peat soil microbial communities from Stordalen Mire, Sweden - 717 E1 20-24 | ecosystem: Environmental > Terrestrial > Soil > Wetlands > Peat | place: Sweden: Norrbotten County, Stordalen... | reverse complement strand
AGGCTTCGACGTATTTCGACAATGCCCTCAAGATCGCCAGTACGATTCCAGACACCGAGTACCCGTTCTTTACCAAGGAAGCACTCTTGGAGAATCTGATCGACGCCAAAAAGCCGGACGCCGCCCAGAAGTTGGCCGATGAGATTCGGGCACAGGCACAGCAACGACGCCATCCTCAGGCCGAGGCCATTGTGTTGACGCTCGAAGCTGATATCGCGAAGCAACGACACGACGACGCGGCAGCGCTGCAAAGTCTCCAACAAGCGATGGCATTGGCCAAATCCGGCGGCTTTATCAGGGAACTCGCGGGTGCGCAGGCCCTGGCGTCAGACATCTACCGGGACCGCGGCGAACTGGAGAAGGCGACCGAGTTTGCAAATCTGGCTGCGGCTTCCACTCAGGAAAGCGGCGACACTTGGTCGGTCCCACGGCGCCTGCTCACCGTGGCGGTGCTGGATGTCAAGCAAGGCAAGTATGAGGAGGCAGACCGCGTTTTTGATCGCGCCTCGACGTTCGTCGATGCACTGATCGGCGACTATTCCAGCGTTTTAGAGAAGACAGCCGTCATCAGGGCATCCAGCGAGTTATATACGCAGCATTTTGCGCTGGTCGCGGATCGCTTCAACGATCCGGCCAGGGCCTACTCGATCATTGAGCAGGTCAGAGGGCGCGTGACGACCGACCTCCTCATGGCAGGCGCCGTCGCTCCTGCACAGGCCAAGAGCGATCAGCGCGCAATCTCCGAACTACGCCTCAAATTGGCCGGAGTGCGATCGACCAGCGAGGTTCGCCAGATTCGTGACCAGATCTTCCTGGTGGAGCAAGCCCGGTGGATTACTCCCGAGATCAGTATTCTGAAGGCGCAGTCGCACGACCCGGTCGGCATGGAGCAAGTCCAGCGCAGCCTCGATCCGTCAGCCGTCATCTTGGAATACGTTGTGGCGGATCCCCGGTCGTATTGCCTAGTCATTTCAAGCACGGATGCGCGCATCGTGCCGCTCGCTGACAGACAAAGCATCGAAGCCCTGATCGCGGCGTATCTGAAAGCAGTGAAGGCGAAGGTGCCGGCCAGCAAGGAAGGGCGTGCCTTGTATGACGCGCTTCTTGCGCCCGTCCCAACGACGGCGCGGAAGGAGCGTCTCGTCGTGGTTCGGGACGGCCCGCTGCATCTCGTGCCTTTTGATGGGTTCATCGATAACGAAGGCCGGTACGTGGCCGAGACCCATACGGTGGTTTACGAACCGTCGGCAACCAGTTTCTACCTGCTCACGTCGCAGAGACATCGTCCTACCTCATCTGCGCATGCCCTATTGGCAGTGGGCGGCATTCCGTACGGTCCCACCGAACTGAAGCGGGCCAGTGTAACCCGCGGTTATGAGCCTGGAGCGTTGAGTGACCTGCCCGCATCGAGGGACGAAGTCATTGCCGCGGAGGCTGCCTTTCACGGCCCTGGAAACCTGCTTTTGATCGGACCGCGCGCCACCGAGTCGGCATTCAAGCAGGCTGCCGCATCGCAATACGGGATCATTCACCTCGCGGTACATGGTTATGCCAGCACAACGGAACGAAATCGCTCGGCGCTGGTCTTATTGAGCGACCCGGCCGCAGGCGAAGACGGTTTTCTTCAGGCTTCTGAAATTGTTCAACTGCCGCTGAATTCCGATCTCGTCATCCTCTCGGCCTGCGATACCGCTATCGGCCCAATTGAGGGAGAGGAGGGAATTGCGGCACTGTCGAGCGCGTTCTTGCTGGCCGGCGCGCGCAGTGTGGTCTCGACCCTTTGGTCGATTGACGACACTTTTTCGCTCTATCTGATGAAGCAGTTCTACAAGCATCTGGCGGCGCGTGAGTCGGTTGCGGCGGCGCTTACAGCGGCGAAGCGCGACATGTTGCGGAAGTACGGCTCCGCGGCGGTTCCATATTATTGGGCGGGTTTTACATTGGAGGGCGCCGCCAACCTGCCCGTCGCACATCATGACTAAAACCAACATGACAACCACCACTCTAGGCCCAAAGCAGCGCACTGACATCCTGGCTACGGTCAAGAAATGCATTCTCAAGCAGCACTTCAATGTGGGAGGCGTGAACTACGACGAGTGGGCCAAGCGGTTTGACGAGCGATCACCTTCCCTGCTCAGGGTGGACATTGAGGAATTCGAAGGCGGGGTGCGCAAGGCCCTGGCGGAACTTGGCAGCAGCCATACCGTGTTCTACCACGAGCGGACCAACCGGCTTCTGCCGCAACACTCGATCAATGCAACCGTCCGCGCCTTTGGGCCTGATGGTCAGCAACGCTGGCACTTCCTGGACGTCTTCGAAGACGGTCCAGCGCACCTTGCTGGCATCAAGCCGGGCGAAATGCTGGTCGCCGTCGATGGGACTCCCTATGCACCTCCGGCGATGCCCCCCTTCAGGATCGGCGAGACGCACAAGATTGCCATCTCAAGCGCGCTGGGTGAGAAGTCGCGCGAAATCACCGTCAGCATTCCATTCAGAAAGGGCACCAAGGACCGCCCGCCTATCGTCGAACCCAAGAGTCCGATTCATCGAGTCGGCGCTCCCAAAACCGGGCTCCTCAAGATCCCGTACTTCCCTGGTCCCACGGGGATTAGTTTCGCGAACGCACTCGACGTGGCACTGCGGGATCTCAAGAGCCAAGGTTGCGACCGGCTCATCATTGATCTGCGCGGAAACATCGGCGGCAGTTTGGGCTTCGCCCGCCTTGCGAGTTACCTGTGCGCCGGTCGGATCCCGATCGGCCACAGCCTGACGCCGACCCGCCTCCGCAAAGGGTACACCCGAGACTCCTTGCCGCGTGTTCCGATGCCGCGAACGACGCCTCAATTCATGTTGGCCCTCGCCCGTTTCGCGGTTCGCGACAAGTCCGTCATGCTCCTTACCCAAGGGCTAGGCCCGCAGCCTTTTCACGGCAGGGTCGCCATCCTAGTGAATGAATGGACCAACAGCGCGGCCGAGATGCTCGCCAGTTTCGCCTCAGAGGACCATTTGGCGACGATAATCGGCACCAAGACCGCCGGCAATGTCCTCGGAGCGGTGAACCAGAGAGTCGGGGCCGGATACTGGTTACGCGTGCCAGTCTTCGGTTGGTACACGTCCAATGGCAAGTGTCTGGAAGGCCAAGGTGTCTCACCTGATCTGCAGGTAGAGGTCACCCCAGCCTCGCTGGACCCGGCACTCGACCAACAAGTGCGCCGCGCGGCTGAGGTTCTTGATGCTGCCTGAGCGGCCAGCCGGCAGGGCACTTCCACGAGCCGGCGGTTCGTCGAAGTGGCCGTTCACCGAACGGCCATCTCCGTCTTCAGGGAACGGCGTATCCGAGGATCTATCGCCTGGAGCCGTCTTAAGCGACACGCTCGACGCTAACCAACAACCCTGCGGTTAGCAGCAGACCCGATTGTCGCCGCCTCACATTGCAAACACAAGGCTTACGCGCACACACTGCACTGGCGATCCAAACCTCAACGGGGTTACACTGGAGGAGACTTATGGGCCCCAAACTGCCACTTCTGGTCGAAATCGCGCAGACGCCTTGCAACATTCTGCACCGCCTCGACATACATGAGCGTGCCGCGAGGCGCCGGGGCTCAACCCTGTCGGCTGAGATCCGCAGCCCAGTCGCCGATGCGATCCGCAACTCGGGCCGTTCGTTTCGAGGATCGTTGCGCACCGGGCGTCAGGAGCCATGACGAGGGCGTCGTATGTACAGGCGATTAACCGCCCCTCTAACTGTCCAGCTTGAGGTCACCGGTGAATGCACCAGCGAATGCCTTCACTGCTACAATTTTTGGAGAAACGCGGCCGATAGGTCAGTGCTGCGCATACCCAGTGGTACGCTCAGCGACGAAAGCGCTGTCGCCATTCTTCAGAAGCTTGGCGCAGCGGAAGTATTCAGCCTAACTATTACGGGTGGCGAGCCACTCCTCAACTATTCGGCTACATTGATGAGCCTCAACCTTGCCAGGTCACTGAATATGGCAGTTAGCTTGAACTCGAATCTCATCCTTCTCACTGCGGACAAGGCAGTGAGCCTTCGCCAGGCCGGGCTCGCCAGCGTGTTAACATCCATTCTTGGCCCAACTCCTGAGGTTCATGATTCCCTAACGCAGAGAAAGAATTCGTTCGAGAAACTGATCACGGGAATTGTGGCTGCGCAGCATGCAGATATCGCAGTTTCAGCCAACATGGTTGTGTCGCGGCACAACTATCGATACGTGAGGGAAACGGCAGCGCTAGTCGCGCGTCTGGGGATCAAGAAGTTCATGGCAACCAAGGCTGGTTGCCCAGGGAATTGTTCTGACTTTTCCGGTCTAGCTCTGAGCCGAGCGCAGCTCGTGGAGGTTCTTAACGACCTCTGTTGGGTTCATGAGACGCTTGGGCTTCAGGTGGACACTCTTGAGCCAATCCCTTTTTGTGGCTTGAATGAAGTTAGCCATCCCGAACTGTTTACATCGCGAAGATGCCACGCGGGGGTCACGACAGCAGCCGTCTCGTACGACGGATCGGTGAGGCCTTGTCCTCACCTCGATATTTCATACGGAAATCTGTTAAGCGAAGATCTTAGTACGATTTGGACACGGATGGACCCCTGGAGCGCGGGAGTTCAGGTGCCCGCGGAGTGCTCGCGGTGCGCGATATTCAACTTCTGCGGGGGCGGCTGTCGAATGGAAGGAAAGACTACTACAGGGAGAGTCGACGGTCTCGATCCTTTTATTTCTGTCGACCATGTTGCTGAGATGGGGGAACGTATGCGCCTCCTCAAGAGGCCCTTCGAGGGAGTTGCCGCCCGGCGTTTTAAGACACCGCGGTTTAGGTTGAGGAGGGAGTCCTTTGGTGGGGTGTTTGCCTCGGGCAATACACATGTGTTCCTGGACGACAGAGGGTTTGCCGTCGTGCGCCAGTTCAAGCAGGAAGCCGTGTATGATCTGGCGCGTCCAGATATCGATTGGAACGGGCTTTCCCCAGAGAGATTTATCTTTGGGCTAATATGCCGTAATGCGGTCTCATCGATCGCAGACTAGTTATCGTGGCAAAAGTTAAGGAAGGAGAACTTGTGGACGAAGAAGGCTTTGTGTCTCTCGTGGAACAAACCAATGGGGGCAGTGTGACGACTGCTGGTAGTGGCTGTGAGTGCGACTGCGTTGCGTGTTACAACGAATGCCATTCGTGTGATTGCGACGATTGCGAAACGGAGTGTCACACTGAGAGGTGAGGCGAATCGAGTCGGTCAGGCGAGAACGATTGCGGCGGCGTCGGCTGGCATGAGAATCAGGGGATGGACGGCATGTGTTCGCTGCTTCGCCACGGATTGGTCCCGATGTGTCCCGGTCACATCAACTGGACGTAGAACCGTTGATGGCTGCCACACCGCCCGGAGATTCAGCCGTGTGCCCAATGGAGGGCGGACTTGAGAACGCTCGATCCCCTTATACCGCAATGCGCGGAACTGGGGGATCCTGAATGCGGCGCACTATTGATGCCTGCTGCGAGTGTTACGCCTTTCTCAGGTAGGTTGTCCTCGCAGAATCGGAAAGCCACCCGCCTTGGTGGGCTTGCTTGGAATCAGCGTGTCAACGCTATCGATTTCAGCGTCGGGACTTGAGCGGCTGAAGGTACAGAGGCATACCAGCAATCCCCCTGGAGGTATTGGCCACTGTAAACTGACAACCACTTCCGAACCAATTGCCATGACCACCCAGGGGCACCGCAAGGCGCTTACTGACCGCCAGTTTCCGTTGCGCTCTGTGCAGCAGCCGCACCAATCTTCTTGGCCGCCCTTGCCAGTGCCGTTTTCTTGATGGCGACTTTCTTGCCAGATGCTGGCTTCTTTCCGACCCGCGACTGTGCCTTCGCAGCTTCGGCCCTCTTCAACGCCCACCGCTTTTTCGTAGCGGCGATAATCGCCTTCCTGCCAGCCGCCGAGAGTTTCCGTTTGGGTTTGTGTGCCGCTTCTGGGACTGGCGGTTCAGCCGCCTTCTTGGATGCAGCCCAACGCTTCCGCTGCGCTTCGGCGATCCGGGCACGGCTAGCGGCGCTCATCCTTTTGCGTTTGCGCTTTTGCGGTTGTGGCGCGACGGTGGGTTTGGCGGGACCACCGGAGAGCGTCTGACGAAGTTCTGCGATCTGGGCGTTGATTCTTGTCTTCTGCGCCTCGAAGCCTTCAATGGCTGCGGTTAAGATTTCGTTCGTTACTTTGGTTGGCATGTGAGTGTCGGGCTCTATTGCAACTCCTTAACGTCATCATGGCACAAAAAAGCCAGCACAAATCCTGCATAAATCCCATTCCAAGCATCGACGGTGACTTAGTGGGGAGTGCCTATCTCTTTGTGACTCGGCCGCTCGCGACGAAGTACCTCATCAATAGGGCCCGGCTGAAACCAAAGGTCGCGCTCCACAGCTAACCCGAGTGGGCCTTGGACGCTCGCAATTTCGGACAGCAGGAAATACCCCCACTCCTCCGCCAGGCCAATCACGTATCCGAACAGGAGCCAGTCTCCGTCCTCCTCCTCCGAGCCTTCCGTGATAAACCACGTCCAGCCGGCATCGGATGTGAAAAGTTTCCCGTGTGCGATCGGCGCACTGGACGATTCCTGTGAATACAGTGGTGGCAAAACCTTCTTCAGTTCCTGGGAAGAAGCAACTCCATAAGATCATTCCTCTTTTCAAAGCGCTTGCCAGCGTGAATTACGCGATGATCGCTCTCGTGCTTGCGGGTTCAAAAAAGCGAGAGCTGGGAGTCCGCTTCGACAATCAGCGGTTTCCTTCGGAGCGGTTCTCGCTCAAGCCGGGTCCCAAAGATCAAGCCGTTGGTCGGGCCAGCGGCAGCAACCAATTCGTTGAAGGGCGTACCAGCAAACTCCTGTTCGATCTCTTCCTCGTGGGAAGGCGAAGCTGGCAGGAGTCGGGCGTGTTGCTCCTGAACGGCCTTCCACACGCTTGCCGCCGATTCGCCCACTCCTTTCTGGGTAACCAACTCGCGCGCCATCGCGGTGAGTACGTCATCATCGTCTTCGATACCCTGCAGGCCCTCGTTCGAAAACTTGCCCTCCATGGCCAGTGAGACCAGGAGTTTCTTGCCCATCAGGCGAAGGCACGACGTCTGCATCGTCTCGTTGTACGTCAGGAAATGGACGACGACGTTCGACCGCTGACCTATGCGCCAGGATCGGCGGCTTGCCTGCCGCAAGGTATAGATGGAGTACCCGGTCTGCACGAAGTAGATTGAGGGCGCCCACAGCAAGTCCATGCCCACGGAAACCAGCCGCGGGTGAGCGATGCACACCTGCATGCCGTCGCGGAGCCGGCGTTCGTACCATGCCTCTCGTTGGTCGGGCGGCACCTGACTCGTGAGCACCGAAACTCGGATGCCCTCTTGTGACAGAACGCGTTCGAGCCGGCCGGTGACGTCACGCTTCGCCGTATACACCGCATAGATCTGGCATTTTCTGCCGCGGGCAAGGTCGGCCTTGATGCATTCGATCAGCTTTCGCTCCTTGGCGTATCTCACGTCCTCGGGAAGGTCTTGAGTCTGAGCGATTGGAAAAGGCACTCTTCGATGCGACTCCGGATCGTATTCGGTCCCGATCAGGTCGCCCAGGCCGTACGGCCGGTCAGGATACGAAAGCAACGCATTTAGCGCCGTGCTGATCACCGAGTGATTGCCTCGATGTTCTTCGAGCGCCTCCTTGATCTGCTCTTCGAGATCTGTGTACGCTTTCGCCAACGGTTCGTCCATATCGACGCCGATCACTTCTTCGCGATACGACGGCAATTCACTCGAGATGTCCTCCAGTGAGACGAATGCGCCCAGTTCCATGAGGAACTTCCCAAACAGCAGTGGGGACGCGCCTGGCTTTCGCTTGACCTGCTTGGTCACCTTTGCCTTCGAGCACGCATTTTCTTCCGGCGCAATGATCGTTATTCGTTCGAGCACACCATACGTTTCCGCGAAGCTGCGGACTCCCGACTCGCCCCACTCGTACCCTTCCGCGACCATCTTGCGGGGCTCCAGCCGGTACAGCACGTTGAAGAGATCGTCCGCGTAGCCGCCCATCAGGGTTCCGGTAAGCACGGCGATTTTATCGACCGAACGCGCCAAGGTTCCGAGCGCATTGCCCTGAGCCGTATCGTTCGACAATTCATGCGCCTCATCCGCAATGCCGTAGTCGAAGAAATCTCTCATGTACAAGCCAATCACGTAATACCTATCGGACCCATGAGGTGACAGTGCAGTATCCCTGGCACCCGCTCTTCGGTTCGAAATTGAGACTCGTCAAAACCGCCAAGACCACCGGTATCGAGGAGTTGCATTGCGAAACGGCCGAGGGAATTGTCCTCGGCATTCCGCGTTGGATGACGCAAGCCGAGCGCTGTCTCTCGATGGAAATCGGTGATCCAGTCGTCGAGGTGCGCGCATTAGCGGAACTCCGTACCCTGTTTGATAGTTTAAAGTCTCCGTGAGCGCGTTTTCAGAAACGCGGAATTCATTTTAAGGAGACATCGTGTTGAAGAAGACCCAACCACCGCCACGGCAATTGTCATTGCTGCCTCAATTCGAAGACCCAATCCCGGTTCCTGCCGAGAAACGGTGGGAACTGGAGCAGGTCTTAGCGGACCTCTTACTGAGCGTTGCCGAAGCTGACGAGCCCCCGGCAGGGAGGAAACTACCTTGAGCAAGATCACATCGGATCATCTCCGCCGCCGCGCTGTAGTATACGTTCGGCAGTCCACACCCATGCAAGTTGTGCACAATCTCGAAAGCCAGCGCCGTCAATATGGGCTCGCCGACTATGCGCGCGGCCTTGGCTTCAATGACGTCGTTACTATTGACGACGACCTCGGGAAATCGGGATCGGGCTTGGTCGAACGCCCCGGCTTTCAACGCTTGGTCGCTGAGGTTTGTGGCGGTCAAATCGGAGCGGTGCTCTGTATCGAAGCCTCGCGCCTGGCGCGGAACGGCCGGGACTGGCATCATCTAATCGAGTTGTGCGGACTCGTCGGCACTATCGTGATCGATCCGGAAGGAGTGTACGATCCGCGTTTGCCGAATGATCGATTGCTCCTCGGTTTGAAGGGAACAATGAATGAGTTCGAGGTTCATTTGTTCCGCCAGAGATCGCTCGAGGCTATGCGCCAAAAAGCCCGCCGCGGCGAATTCCAATGTAATTTGCCGGCAGGGTACTGTTGGGCTCCCAGCGGTGAAATAGAGACTGATCCAGATCGCCGGGTCCAACAGGCAATCCGCTCAGTGTTCGAGCGCTTCGCGGCCCTTGGCAGCGCTCGTCAGGTCCTGATGGAGTTCCGGAGCCAAGGAATCCAATTACCAGTTCATCACCCTGACCCGTCCGGTTCGAAAGTGGAGTGGAGAGCCCCGGTGTACCACGCGATTCTCCAGGTTCTAGTCAACCCCGTCTTTGCGGGCGCATACGCGTTTGGGAAGACGGAATCTCGGACCACGGTTGTGGATGGCAGAGCGAAGAAGACCGTCGGCCACCGAAAGCCCATCGAACAGTGGAGCGTTCTGATAAAGGATCACCATACAGGCTATATCACCTGGGACCAGTTTGAACGAAATCAGAAGATACTCAGTGAGAACAATTTCATGCGTACGGGGAGCACTCGGAAAGCTGGCCGCGGGGGACACGGGTTGTTGACCGGCCTTCTAAGGTGCCACCGGTGTGGCCGCATGCTGTACACCTACTACAGTGGACGAGGCGATCTCGTGCGTTACATGTGCAGAGGACTAAGGATCGTGCACGGAGGACAGTCGTGCATCTCCTTCGCTGGGACCAAGCCAGAACAGCGGGTTGTAACCGAGATACTCCGGGCTGTTGGCGGGAGCGCAGTCGAAGCTGCTCTTCAGGCAGCAAAGCGCGCCACAAATCAGGAACAGACGCGGTTACAAGCCCTTTCGCTCCAACTGGAGCAAGCGCGATATCAGGCGCGCCTCGCCGAGCGGCGCTACGAATCCTCCGATCCCGAGAATCGCTTGGTAACGGGCGAGTTGGAGACTCGATGGAATGCGGCGCTGCGCCATGTCGCCGATCTTGAGGAAGCTCTTCGCACCGTGGAGAGCGCGGTTAATGCGGCACCAATCCCGGATCAGTCTTCACTGATGCGGCTAGCGGATGACTTGGAGTCAGTTTGGAGAACGCCGGAGACGGATCTACGCCTAAAGCAAAGGATCCTGCGAACCCTCATCGAAGAAATCGTTGTCGATATCGACCAGCCGGCCAACCAAGTCCTCATGTTGATCCACTGGTCAGGCGGACGGCACACAGAGTTGCACATCACCAAACCGAAGACAGGCGAGCACGGGCATAAAACCGCCGCCGAAGCCGTGGAAGTAGTGAAGCAAATGGTCGGCCAATATCCTGACGATGTCATCGCCGGTACGCTCAACCGGCTCGGGTTCTCAACAGGCTATGGCAATACCTGGAAGAAGCACTTGGTGTGTTCTCTGCGGAGTAAGCTCGACTTGCCAGCCTACGACCCGAACAACAAGCAGGCGCAAGGTACGCTCACCGCCGAACAAGCTGCCGAGCAGCTTGGCGTAAGCATGCGAACCGTACGGGAACTGCTTCGTACCAACGTACTGGCGGGGAAACAAGTGGTCAAATTCGCGCCCTGGCAGATTCCCACCGCCGCCCTGAATGCTAATCCCGTTGTCGAGCGTATCCAGCGCATTCACAACGGCAAACACCAACGAATCCTCCGGGCTCCGAATGAAGATACGCTCCGGCTTCCCGGCATGTGAGGTTGCCCCGTCAGCAGTGGTGGGGTGTGCCCGTATTGGCAATCTCCGCCCTGGCCATGGATCCGATGCAGGATGTGTTTTCGGCAAGGGTTGCGTAGCGGTGCATCACTTCCCCGATTCGCAGTCGCTAGATCAGTAACTGCCAGATGTCCTTGGGATGATTTGTCTGCTCGGGCGACGAGCCGCGATCAACGCAAACCCCGGCGCCCAGTGAAGTCCCGTCCGAGCATCTCGGCGGGAACTAGCGTCGATGCGCGCGGGCGGGTAGGCAGAGCCGCGATCAATGGGGCGAGGAGTAGAATGCCGAGCGCTGGGAACACTGACAGCGGATCCCAAGGCTTCATGTTGGTCTGCTCCTTCTCCAGGTGTGCTCCGCATGGCCACGCGCAGACCCGCCCATCACGATGCCTAGCAAGGCGATATCAAAGTCTTTCTCGTGCCGCATTCTGCGATTCTCAGATCATTTGAATCGTAAAGTGACCGTGGGCCGCGGTCCGGCGTTTGTTTCAAACGGGCGCATTCTGCGAGCACCCGTGATTATGAATCCATAAGTTGGCCGCAAGTACAAAAGAAGACCATGACCGGCTGGCTGGGAGTGGCAGATTCGCAATTCTGCCCCGGGACAAAAGGGGCAAGCAGTTGGCGGCAGCGAGCATGGCCGGCGCTCCTGCCGCCAGATTCTCGTCGAACGGTTTACGGAAACGGCCACAGTCGAAACGCCGAAAACCTGTCGCTCTTTGCTCTTTGCAACAGGTGCCACCGAGTTCAGCGCTGTATTTTTGGGCTTACTAATCATGCTTGTACCTTGCAGCGCACCACCGGCATGTGGAGTCATCCCTTACGGTCGCGGTGTGCAGATAATTGGTTTTCATTCAATCATCTCGGGCCTTCGCCGAAACGGTCAGCCGCCGTGGGACGCGGCCCGCGAGAGACGGCTCATTTGGCTTTATTTGACCTTCTCCGCGAAATTCATCGTCTTTTTCCTTGCAAACACCATTGATTGTGTTCGATTATAGGAGCTTTAGATCTCATAGTACTAATATGGGGCGGACGCTCCTCGCTTCTGTCGGCAGACCGAAAGCCTGAACAGCACGCCGCGCACCTGATCAACCAAGAATGAAATACCCGCAATGCCCAGCGTGGCGTTGAGAGGCGGACGTGTGTCTGCGCTAGCACATAGGTTTAGTTTTCTTGCCAAGAACGCGAAAGAAGGGATACGCGCCGTGAACATGAGCCGTTTTCTTAAGGTATTCTCCGCAGTCTCGATCTTCCTCACGGCGGTATCCGCGCAGACGGGCACGCTAAAGGTCTATCTGTCGCCGCCCGCGGCGCAATCGAGTACGGTTGCGGGCGTGACCACCGAGACCTTCGACTCGCTAAACACCGTAATACAGTCTGCCTACACTTCACCCGGAATCGGCACCTACGCCGGCCCCTTCGGCATCATGGCCCCTGATCAGTACGGTGGCGCTACCGATGCCACGCACACGTCATCCACCAACTACTTGGGCGTCGGCAAGGACTCGAATAGCACAGCTCCGGTGGTCCTGACCTTGAACAACCCAGCTTCCTACTTTGGGTTTTGGTGGTCAGCCGGTGACCAGTACAATCGGGTTGACCTATATTCAGGCTCGACCTTGTACGCCACTTTCAGCACGCAGGACATCCTCACGTTCCTCAACAACGGAAACGGCAATATCACCGCCCTCAACGGCACCACGTACCCAACGAAGTCCTACTTTGGCAATCCGAACAGAGCTTCGGGAAGCAACGACTCCACGGAGCCGTTTGTATATGTCAGTTTTGTGATCACGGGCGTTTCCATCAACAAGCTGGCCTTCTACAACCTGAGTACGGCCTCCGCTTTTGAAAGCGACAACCACAGCGTAATTTTCTCTGGAAGCACCCCAACGATCCCCACAACCTTCGTCTCAGAGGAAACCCTAACTCTCCAACAGACGGTCGTGGCGCCGACGTTCAGCCCGATGCCGGGGATTTACACCTCGGCCCAAAATGTGACCATCACTTCGGCCACGTCTGGCGCCACCATCCGCTACACAACCAACGGCACGACGATGCCGAGTGAGACGGTGGGCACGGTGTACACAAGTGGTACACCTGTGGCAGTGACTGCCACGGAAACGATCAATGCGATCGCCTACAAGTCAGGGTTGAGGGACAGCGCGGTCGTGCCGGCGGCGTACACAATTAGTCCGCCAGCGGTCAGCGTTATCAGCCCCACCAGCGGGAAGCAGGGCCAAGTGTTGACCGGCGTGCAGATCACGGGCCAGTTCACGCATTTCGTGGCGGGCACCTCGACAGTGTCGTTCAGCAACACGGGGGTGACGGCGAGCGCCGTGACGGTGACCAGCGCCACGCAGTTGACGGCGACGCTGACGATCAACACCACTGCGGCGACAGGCACCAGCAACGTGACGGTGACGACGGGCAGCGAGGTTGCCACGGGCAGCAATCTGTTCACGGTCACGGCGGGCACTCCGGTGGTCCTCTCGCTGAATCCTGCGAGCGGGGCCCAGGGTACGGCGCCGACGGGCGTAGTCATCACCGGCCGGTTCACGCATTTCACGTCGGGTACTCCGGCGGTGACGTTCAGCAACCCGGGAGTGACGGCGAGCGCCATCGTGGTGACCGATGCCACCCATC
>Ga0224534_1001289_pt1 | contig 13453 bp, 17 predicted proteins | sample 714E12024metaG_FD_172012 | JGI IMG/M metagenome (GOLD analysis project Ga0224534, IMG submission 172012) | Peat soil microbial communities from Stordalen Mire, Sweden - 717 E1 20-24 | ecosystem: Environmental > Terrestrial > Soil > Wetlands > Peat | place: Sweden: Norrbotten County, Stordalen... | reverse complement strand
GGTCCGGCTGGCCGCCGAGCCCGTAGAGCGCGGCGGCATCGCGAAAGGCCTGCACGTAGGCGTCGAGCAGCGGCCGGTTCAGCGTAGCAGCGCCGCCCGCCGTCCGGGTGAAGGAAATCTGGATTTCCACGTGGCCGCGCGCCACCCCGCCCTTGACGACGGCGCGAACCTCGTGCTCCAGAGCGTCCATTTCCGCGGGCATGCGGCAGTGCATGTCCAGGCCGCGATGGTTCACGCTCTTCAGGGTGACGACAATCTCGCCCTGCTCGATGTTTCTTCTCACGCGGGCGAAGCCCGTCATGCTGCGCAGGCTCACTAATCCACCTCCGATGCAACGTGCTCGAACTGAAGCTGGTGAAGCCGCTGATAGATTCCACCGCGATTGATGAGCTCTTCGTGAGTTCCCACCTCGCGCACACGACCCTTATCCAGCACCACGATCTTGCCGGCCCGGCGGATGGTCGACAGACGGTGCGCGATCACGATGACGGTGCGGTGCTCCATCAGGTTGGCCAGCGCCCTTTGAACCAGCATCTCGGATTCCGTGTCGAGGTGCGAGGTGGCCTCGTCGAGGATCAGGATGGGCGCGTTCTTCAGCAGCGTGCGGGCGATGGCGATGCGCTGGCGCTGGCCGCCGCTGAGCTTGAGGCCGCGGTCGCCGATGATGGTTCCATATCCCTCCGGCATCTGCATGATGAACTCATGCGCCAGCGCTATTTCCGCCGCGCTACGTACCTCTTCCATGGACGCGCCGGGCCGGGCATAGGCGATGTTGTTGGCCACGGTGTCGTTGAACAGGAAGGTGTCCTGCGCCACGATGCCGATGAGCGAGCGCAGCCCGGCCAGGTTGAGGTCACGCACGTCATGGCCGTCCACTTTGATGGCGCCGGCGATGACGTCGTAGAAGCGCGGCGCCAGGTTGGCGACGGTGGTCTTTCCGGCGCCGCTTGGCCCCACCAGGGCCACCACCTCGCCGGCCTTCACTTCGAGGTCGAGGTCCTGAATCTGGAAGCCGTTGGGCGCGCCGGGATACCGGAACGAGACGTTCTCGAAGACGATGCCGCGCTCGAACTTCTCGAGCTTGGGCGCGCCGGGCTTCTCGACGATTTCTTCGATGTGATCGAGGTGTTCGAAAACCTTCTGCGAGGCGCCCAGGGCCTGCTCGAAAATGTTGTGGATGCCCACCAGGCGCTTGACCGGCTCATAGAGCATCAGCAGGGCGAACACAAAGCTGGTGAAATCGCCGGCGGTCAAGGTGCCCGCTTTGATCTGGATGCGGGCGTAGGTGAGCAGGCAGACTATGGTGATGGCGCCGAACATCTCGATCAGCGGCGAAGAGAGCGCCTGCTGCGCCACGTACCGCAGATTGGTGGTCAACAGCTTATGCGAAGCTTCGCGAAATCGCCGGGATTCGTAAGGTTCGGCCCCAAACGCCTTCACCACCATGTGGCCGCTGAGGGTTTCCTGGAGAATCTGGTTCAGCTCCGCCTGGCGGTCCTGGGTGCGGCGGCTGGTGCGCCGGATGCGGCGGCCGATGCGCGTGGTCGGCACGGCCACGAACGGCAGCACGGTCAGACTCGCCAGCGCCAGTCTCCAGTCCTTGGTCATCACCACGAACAACAGCGAGACAGCCGTAAACGTTTGCCGCAAAAGGTCCGCCAGAATGTGCGAGGTGGCCAGTTGTACCTTGTCGATGTCGTTCATGATCGACGACATGAGGCGCCCGGTGGAATGCGATTCAAAAAACTCAGCGCCCTGCTTCAGCACCTTGTCGAACACCGTGTCCCGCAGGTTGGTTACCGCGGAGAACCCCACGTAGTTCACCAGGTAGTTGCCGAAGTAATCGCAAACCCCTTTGGTCAGAAAGACCGCCAGGATGGCGAAGGCCACCATGGTCCAGACGTTGTGAATGGAAGCGGGCACGAAATTACTGAGATAGAAGCTGTGGTGGAAGATCGGGTCGGTGTACAGCTTGACTGGGGTATTGGCCGCCGAGGCGTTGAGCACTCTGTCGAAGATGGGACCGATGAGGAGCGCCATCATGGCGGTGGCGCCGCCGGCCGCGGCCATGAGGACCACGGATGCGGCCAGAGACACCCAGTAGCGTCGGGCGTAGGTCAGCAGGCGCAGCAGTTCGGTCACGCGGGCACCCGCAGGCGCGCCAGCGCGTCGAGGACCTGGGCCACGCCGCAGGGCGCGACGACCACTTCCGATACGGAGCGCCACGGGCCCCAGATGGCCGGATCCGAGGCGCCGAAGACGACCACTGAAGGAACTCCGAGGGCGGCGGCCATGTGGGCGGGACCGGAATCGTTGCCGACGTAGAGCGAGGCGGCGGCCAACAGCGACTTGATCTCGGAGAGCGGCGCGCCGGAGATAGTTCGGAACGCGCGAAAGGGGGAAAAATCATCGCCGCCGGCGCCGATGAAAACCGGCTCGAGGCCCGATTGTGTCAGGTGGTGAGCGACCGCCAGGAAGCCGGCGGCGGGCCAGGTCTTGCCGGGGGTGGTGGCAAACGGGTGGAGGATGGCGAAAGCGCCGCCGGGTTGACAGACGAAAGCGTCTGTCCCACCCAGCGCCAGTTTCGCCCTGGGGATATCGCAAATAGGCGCGCCCAGATAAAAGACCGCGCTCGCCAGGTGCTCGGCCGTGTGCACCTTGCGCTCCACCCCCAGGATCTCCTGCGCCCGAGGGATACGCACGTTGTACACCGGCTGATACCGGAAATGGGCGAAACCGGCGCGGTAGCGGGCGCCCGAGAGCGCCGTCATCCAGGCGCTGCGGCCGCCGCCGTGCAGGTTCAAGCACAACAGCGGGCGCCAGCGGCGGAGCGCGCCAAGGGCGGGGGGCAGCATTTCATCCAGGTCGGGATTGCCCTCGAACACGGCGCGGAACCGGTCTTCCACCATCACCGCGAGGCGCAGGTCCGGACGGCAGCGTTTGAGAATAGCGAGCGCGGGTGTCGAGAGCACGCAGTCCCCCAGGGACCGGAGCCGGAGAATTGCCACCCGGCTGGCCCGCGGCAAACATTCCAGAACGCTTTGCACAGCGCGCCTATTCTTCGATTTTCGCCTCGTCCACCAGCATCACGGGAATGTCGTCGCGAACGGGGTAGACGCGATGGCACTGGACGCACTTCAAGCCGCTCTGGTCGGGCTTGAGCTCCACCGTGGCTTTGCAAACGGGGCACACCAGAATCTCGAGCAGATCTTTGCTGATAGCCATAACGAAACTAACAGTTTAGCAGGCGCCGCGCCGAACATCCGGATCCGGCCGCTGCTGTGAAAGTGGTGAACGTCTCGGGCCTGTACGTCACACCGGGGTTGGTCGCCCGCTAGGCGCGCTTCGCTTCGCGCCGGATCCCCTCGGCAATCCATATCCGGAGCTGCGTCTGGTAACCCACCGACTTCGCAGCCGCGATGTGCTTCGCCGCGGCGATCTGCTCGGGGGCCAAGCGAATTGAAATCGGAGACTTTGCGCGCGCGTGGCGGTCGCGGATCTTCCTGGCCAACGCGGGCGACGGTTTGGCCTGAGAGGCCTCGGGCAACCGATCCCACACACCAGCCACAGAATGGGCCTCGAAATACTCCGCGGCCTCCTGGTCGGATTGAAACTTCGGGAGTGGCGACTTTGCGGGAGAGAGGTTTTTCTTCATTTGTCCCACCTACTTGCGGCGAAATAGCCGCCGTTCACTCGCGTCCATGTCCCGGGCCGTAATCACTCTCACCAGACCTCCGGACAATCGCCGGAACACGACGAGAGTCAGGCGGCCGTCCAGCGTTTCGCCTAACGCGATGTATCGGTGCTGGCGCCTTCGCCTGACCTTGTGGTCACCGGCGAAAACTTCCTCCACCTCTTCCGGGGTAAACTGGTGCCTCTCGATATGGAAGATGTTGTCATCATCCCACTCAAGACCGGAAACAAGCACAGTATTATCGTAGCAGGTTGTATATACGAAACGCTACTTCAGGCATGCCGGTCGTCTACCGCCCATCCGGCCGCCCGGCGGCGGCAGTCGAGGCTTAGGTTAGTACCCTGATTCGGAATTACGGTGACGTATTCCGAAGGCTTGGTGGGGGCGGTGCCGCCTGCCCTCGCCGACGTCCCGCGCAGCGGGACGCGGCGAGCTTCGCTCGGCCGCGGGCAGGCGGCACCGCCTGCCCCACCGCAGGATACGCAACCGTATTTGCGAAATCGTGTACTTAGTTATTGCACCAGCCGAACAGAAGGATGTCCGCCCCTCCCGGCCCGGAAGAGCCGGAGGTCTGCGGTTAGAACCGGACAATCGTGTTCCAGGGCGAGCGCGAGATAAACGCAATCCCACAAGGACAATTGGCGTTGCAGAGACAGATCGAGCGCGCGGGAAAGTCGCGGGCGCGTGTCGTATAGCCGAGGCGCGCATCTCGTCATCAATGAGAAGGCCTCGTGAGCTTGCTCCGCCGAAATCTGCTTTCGGCGGTTACGCTTCGCTACCAGACTAGCGAATTCCGCCAGGAGAATGTCGGGGGCTATCAGCAGAACCTCTCGCGATGCATACTGCTCGAACAATCCGAGGGCTGGTACGCTCCCGGGTTCGGGCAACACCCATTTGGCCGCCACACTACAGTCCAGAACAAATGTGTCCGGCATCCACTATCTCCCGCGGTCCCCGCGGATCAGAGGCACACTATCGTCGAGCGGCGGCAAGGAGGCGGCAAACCGATCCAATTCCTTCCGCAGGTTGCTCAATTGCCGTCGCCGCTCCGCTTCGGCGGCCTCTGTTTCCAGCGCCTGGATGATCTGGGCATTGAGACTCCGCCTCTTCGTTTTCGCCTCTCGCTTCATCACCAGGTAGATCGAGTGCGGAATATTCTTGACGGTGATGTTCATGGAACCATTTTGGAACCATTTACACTTGCTCCGCAACCGCGATCCCGACCGTCCCGATTCTAAACTGTTCGCCGCCCCGCTCAGAGGTACGCGATCACGTCGATTTCGACCAGTGAATTGCCCGGAACTCCGGCGGCCGCGATGGTCGTGCGGACCGGCGGCTCGGCGCCGAAACGGCCTTGGTAGACCTCATTCATGCCTGCGTAGTCCTTCAGATCGGCCAGGTAGACGTTGCACTTGAGGACCTTCTCCATGGAGGAGCCTACCTTCTCGAGTTGCTGCTGGATCTGATCGAGGACGCCTTTGGTGTGCACCTTGATATCCCCTTCAGAGTGGTATCCCACGCCGGCTATGAAGACCAGGTTGCCGTAAGAAACCACGCCGTTGAACAGCGGCGGCTTGGCGCCCCTGGCGCCGCTCCCGTAGACCTTCTTCACCAGCTTCTCCTGGGCCGCCGCGGGCACCGCCGCGACCGTGGCCGCCGCAGCCGCGGCAACCCCCGTTCGGAAAAAACGCCGTCGATTCGTGTTGCTCGTACAAGCCTCCCTTTGCCGACTGCTTCAAACCAATCACCCGGCCCGCCGCCGTTCTATGCGCTCGGGGTTGGTTCCCGCGATGCAGGCCGCCGTGCAGTCGGTGAGTGCGCCGGCCAGCGGCTTTCTGGCTTTGTTCCAGAATTGGCTTGGCATGGTTCCTCATCGAGATTATACGCCCAAACATGTGCGGCCATGGGGTGTAGACTGAAGCTGTCTGCGCATATGCCAGCCGACCTATCCAGCCGAATCGTGTTGCGTTGGGATTCCACGGCGAGCTGCGCCGCGCTCCTGGAGGCCGGCGGCGTGGACGCAGTGTGGCTTCGGGCGGCCGATGACAATGTCGCGGCGGCTTGCCGGGCCGCTGGCGCGGAAGCGATCCCGGCTGGCGCCATCCGCCTGGCGGGCCGGGAGGAGTTCAGCCTCGCGCAACCCGAGGAGACCGTGGCGGTCAAAACCGGGATGTGGCCGGGCGCGGAGGCCAGCCGGCGGACTGACGATGGCGCCTTTGTGGCTGGAGCGACAACCCGAGTCTGGGTGACTGCCAACAGTTACCTGGTTGCCTGGCTTCGAGCGCTTTATCCCGATCGACCGCCGGTCCTCGGATACGCACACGATCGCGACGCCGGAGTGGATGCCGGGCAGGTGTTGCCGTTCGGTTCCCTGGAACTCGCGCTGGTGGACGCCTGGATCGCCGGAGGCAACTACATCCTGGCTCCGGATGCGGCTTACCAGGATGCGCTCCTCGGCGGCAACAAGACAGCGCTCGCGGCGTGGACGCAAATGGGCCGCACCGCGCGCTGGCTGAAGGAGCATCGGTCCCTGTTCGGCCAGCCGGCCATGGGCACGATCACAGTGCTGGTGGAGCCCGGCGACGCGACCGCCGAGATTGCCAACCTCCTGTTTCGCCAGAGCGCCTCGCCGGATCTGGTATCGACCAAGCGCGCGCCGGCGCCGGACCCGGCCAACCGGCCGGTGGTGGTGGCCGCGGGTATCGCCGCTCCCTCGGCGGAACTTCGAAGGGTTCTGCTGGCGCACGCACGGGCCGGCGCCAGCGTGGTCACCGACGCGTACGGAAACGAGGCATGGTGGCGCGCGCCAGGGCTGCGATTGGTGCGTGGATTCGAAGACAGGGAGCACTACGCTTTGGGTTCGGGCCGCATTGTGGCCTATAAGGAGCAGGTTACCGATCCCGGAGAATTCGCGCTGGATGCGATCGACCTGGCCGGGGACCGCCGGCCGGCGCGCATATGGAACTGTCCCGGTGGAATCGCCCTGGCCTCAAAGGCCGGGCCGGGCGCCAAAGCGGCGCTCGATCTGATCAACTACGGCTCGCCGGCGCGGGGGCAAGCGCTGGCACGCAGATACGGCGTGTTCCGTTCCGCGACCCTGCTGCGGCCTGGGGAAGCCGCCACACCATTGCGCACGTACCGGCGCGGCGGCTCGACGGAGGTGGTGCTGCCGGCTTTCAACCGGCTGGCGGTTGTGGTATTCGACTGAGTATGAGGTCTTGTCAGGAGTCCGTCACATGAGTCCGACCCGTCGAGACGCGCTGCGCCGCGGCGCCGCCGCCCTGGCCGCGGCCATCGTCCCAAGATCCGGAATATGCGCGGCGGACGCTGCACGAAAGTATTTCAGCCCGCATCCGTTCATCGAGCAGAACCCGAAGGCTGTTTTCATCCGCCGCACTCACGCGGCGCACAAGATGGACGCGGAAGCCAAGCGCCGGGAGGGATTGCGCCTGGCGCAAGCGATTTTCGTTGCGCGCGACGATGCGGGCGTGCCCATCACGCACAGGGTCATCCTGAAGCCCAACGTCACCAGCCTGGCCAGCCGCACCAGGAACGCGGAGGAACTCTGGGGCACCGGGACGGACCCGCAGTTCTATGAAGGGCTGGTGCTCGGCTTGCAGCAACTGGGCGTAAGCCGTTTCCACTTCATCGATTCCACATCGTATGCCGATTGGAATATTCGAGGGCTGCTGGACATCAACGACCGCCTGGGTGTTGTCACCGAGGATCCCGAGCGCCGGATGAAGCATCTGCGGGAAGGCTGGAAAACGAACTGGAGCACCGTGCCGGATGGCGTTGTCTTCAAGCGCATTCCGCACTACGCGCCGGTGAACGAGCCGGACACGTGGCTGCTGAACATCGCCAAGTGGAAGGCGCACAGCATGGGCCTCACGCAGACGGTGAAGAACGAGCAGGGGTTGGTGGCGCACCCATTCACGACTTTCTGCGGCGGCTGGCGCGCCGTGCTGGGGGTGAGCGACGAGGTGAAGCCGGACATCAATCCCCGGGTGGAAACACTCGTGAACGGCTTCTTCGAGAGCCATCGCCAGCTCGGCTACAGCCGGTACGACAGTCGCGGCTCAGGCGGGAATGGCGTCCGCCTGCTACCGATCGACCAGGAGATCTGGGCGCATAAGACCTGCGACAACATGAGCACGCTCACCACCGGGCTGGCCATGGTCGAGGGCATCTGCGGACGCGATGGGGACGGCTTCTACGTCGGCGACGATTACCTCACCAACATCGTGTTTTTTGGCAAGGACAAGTTCCGGGTGGACCTGATCGGCCTCTGGCTTGCCGGCCACGAGCCGGGAAACGTGCACCTATACCGAATCGCCAAGGAGCGCGGCCTCAGCGACACGTTCAATCCCTGGGAAATTCCAGTGTATGAATGGACCGATGACGGCCCGGTCAGCCGCCAATTGACCGACTTCCCCCGCACGCCGCTCAAGACCGTGTATCTGCCGCGTGAAGGCGAGGCCTCTCTCCATTTGTTGGATGAGCCGTTCGATTACGATCGCCACAAAGTGTGAGCCGGCAAGCAGGGTCTGTCCAACCGCTCCCTAACGGTCGCGGCTCTGAACGCATCGGAGCCGCGATCGTTAGGGGGCGGTTGCGGGCGATCGGACTGGTTATTTCCTGACAGACGGTTATCCTTGCGACCGGGCCGTGGCGATGGCGGCCAGGTACTGGCGGGCGCGGTTCTCGATGATGTCGAAGCGGCCTTCCTTTACGGTCTTGGCGTCCACCAGCTCGCTACCTACGGCCACAGCACACGCGCCGGCCTTGAGGAAGTCGCCGGTGGTCTCGAGATTGACGCCTCCCGTGGGAATCATCTCGATCTGCGGGAAGGGGCCTTTTAGCGCCTTGATGTACTTGGGGCCGCCTACGTTGCCGCAGGGGAAGATCTTGACCACGTCGGCGCCGGCCTCCCAAGCGGTGAGCACCTCGGTGGGTGTCAGCGCGCCGGGGCAAATGACTTTGGAGTAGCGCTTCGCCATCTCGATGGTGGAAAGGCGCAGGCTGGGCGTGACGAAGAACTCGGCGCCGGCCAGCATGCAGGCGCGCGCCGTTTCCGGGTCCAACACCGTGCCGGCCCCCAGCACGATCTTGCCGCCGAACCGGTCCGCGACTTTTTCCAGCGCGTGGATGGCCCCCGGCACGGTCATGGTGATTTCCGCGGCCCTAATGCCGCCGGCGTAGATGGCCTCAACTGCCTGGATGGCGCTCTCCGCGCTCGAGGTGCGCACGATGGGGACGATCCCGACTTCAGTGATAAAGGCAAGAATCTCTTTTGATGTCATAACTTTTCACGTTATCATGTGGCTTGACACCCCAGCCAAACCCGGAGCAGGAAAAGCGGCCGCCGCGGGTATCGGTAGTGGTGGTTTCCCGCAACCGGGCGGCCCTGTTGCGGCGCTGCCTGGAATCCCTCGAAAAGTCCGAGGGACGGGAGACGCTCCAGATCGTCGTGGTGGACAATGGCTCCAGCGACGGCAGCGCGCACCTCGACACCGATTTTCCGCACGCGCAGTTTATCCGGCTGCCCAAGAACTTCGGACTCACCAAGGCCATGAACATCGGGTGGCGCGCGGCCGACGCGGAATACGTCTTCTTCCTTCACGACGATACCGAGGTGGAGCCGGGGGCGGCGATCCGGCTCGCCGAGACGCTCGACGCCAACCCCAATGCCGCCGCGGCTTGCCCGCTGCTGGTCGATGACGAGGGCCGGCCGGCGCCGCAACTGGGCACTTTGCCGCCCGACGGCCAGTGGCTGGCGGCCGAGCCTTCCCTCAGCCAGCCGGAGCCGGTCGAGTATCCGCGCGGCGCGGCCCTCATGATGCGCGTGTATGTCATCCGGGCGGTTCGCCAGATCGACGAGCGCTACGGCCAGTTCGGCAGCGACGCGGACCTGGCGGTGCAGATCCTGAGGGCATCGAAGCAGATCCTCCTCGATCCCGCGGCGCGGGTGCGGCACCATGGGAGCGCGGGCTACTCGGCCCTGGAGCGCGCCGATTTTCTGCTCGGCCGCGCGGTCTTCCTGGGAAAATACCGGGGCTTCGGGGCCGGTCTGCGGGCGCGGCTGGCGGCGGTCGCCGGACCGCTTGTGTCATTCCGCTTTGGCGAGGTGCGCTACACCCTGGCTGGTCAGAAGATCGACGGAACGCAACTGTGACTGGTAGGGGCCTACGCCCCGCTATTAACCATTGATATCTAGAACGCGGCGTAGTGTGGGGGTTAACATTAACCCCATGGATACGCTGTTGTGCATCTTCTTGCCCGCCTTTGCGGCCGTCGCCGCGGGCCTGCTGGCGTGGTTTGTCATGCAGTCGCGCATGGAAGTGGCGCTGGCGGGGCTGCGGGAGCAACTGGCGGAGTCGCGAGGGGCATTGCATGCCGAAAAGGCAGCCATGGAAGGGTCGCTCGAAACCGCTTTGCACGCCGCCGAGGAGAGCGCGCGCCGCCAGGCTTTCGACCGATTCCTCACCGAATTGCGCGTCGAGCAACGCCACTACACCCGCGAGAACCGTATGCTGGCGCCGGCCCGCACAAGCCTGGTGCTGCAGGAGCGAATGTTCTTCCGCAACATTCCGCTTTCCGACTGGATCGAGCACGAGATTCCGCTGGATGACGCGGCGGACGTCAACCGGTTGGTGCGGGACATGACCATTTTCGACAATGCGGTAGTCAGTATTGCCGACCTCCCACGGCCGAAGAAGGCCCTGGCCTGACTTTGCCTGATATCATGTTCCATATGGATCGATTTCGTATTCTCGCAGCCTGTGTGGCCTTGACCGCGGGCCCGCGGGTATTGCCGGCGGCTGATAAAGGCGCTGCTGAAAAAGGAAAAGCAGTGTTCCAGCAGTGCGGCGTCTGCCACAACGCGGATAGCGACCAAAAGAAGATGGGACCTGGTCTGAAGGGGCTGTTCAAGAAGGACAAACTGGCCAACGGCAAGAAGCTTACCGATGCCAACATCCGCGCCAAGATCGAGGAAGGCGGAAACGGAATGCCCGCCTACAAAGACATGCTGACCGACGCGGAGAAGAACAACCTGATCGCGTATTTGAAGACGCTGTAAAGAGCTCTGGACAAGCTATGGCATGCCCCACCTGAAGACTACGCTTTCGCTCCCAGGACTTCCAGAGCCTTCTTGACCACGGGATCGTCTTCCGCTTTCTTCTGCGGGGCCGGGGCGGGCTCGGGCGGGCCGGGGATGGGCTCGCCGTTCTCGTCGATCTCCACTTGCACTTCCGGCTCGTTGACCACCACTCCGGGGGTCACGCCGGTGTCCTGAATGGCCTTGCCATCGGGCGAGTAGTACTTGGCCACCGAAAGAATGATCGCGCCGCCATCGTCCATGGTGAGGGTTCGGCGCACGGAGGCGTCGCCGTAAGTGCGCTCGCCCACCAGTTGGGCCCGCTTGTTCCCCAAGAGGGCGGCAGCCGCGATTTCCGCGGCGGATGCCGTGCCATGGTTGGTGAGGACCGCCAGCGGCAAGCTGGTGACGGCCTTGGAGGGATCCGCTTCGAAGTTCTGCCGCGGCACGCGCTGGCCCTGCTCGTAAACGATGAGGCCCTTGCTCAGAAAGAGATTGGCCAGGGCGATGCCGTCATCCGGCGTGCCCACGGCGCAGCTTCGAAGGTCGAGCACCAGCTTCTGCGCACCCTCCTTCTGCAGCTTGTCGATGGCGGCCGCGACTTCCTTGACCAGGGCCGGGGAAAGGGCATCGATGTTGATGTAGCCCACCTGGCCGGCCAGCATCTTGGCCTCGACGGGCGGCAGCGTCAGGGTGGCGCGGGTCAGCTTCACAATCTGCGGCTCGGGCCGCCGCACGCGCACCACGCTGAGCTCCACGGTGCTGTCGGGTTCGCCCTGCAGCAGCAAGCCGGCATAGGCTAACGGCATGTCGCGCGTGGCGACGCCCTTGATGGTCTCAATCATGTCCATGGTGGAGAGCCCGGCTTTGGCCGCCGGCGATCCCGGGACGGTCCCTACCACCCCTACGTATCCGAACCTCTTCGACAGGATCAACCCCACGTCGGCCCGCTTGAGGTCCTTGTTCTTCATGTAGTCTTTGTACTGTTCCGGGTTCAGATAGCTGGCGAACGGATCGATGGCTTCCAGCAAGCCGTTCAAAGCGCCCATGGTGACGCTCTTCATGTCGGGCTCTTCGACGTACTCGGTCTTGATGCGGGAGACCACGTCGCTGAAGACGCCGATGTGCTTGTAAGGGTCGTCCGAAGGGGATGCGCCCTGGCCGAGCACACTCCCGATCAGGAGTAGAACCGCGAGACACGAGGACGCGCTCACGATGAGGTACTTGAGACGGCTATTCATAGATATCGCAAACTCCGGAGGCCCTAAGCCATTATACCGTGACAGGCGGCACCGCCTGCCCCACCACATTGGACGCTCCGGCGGGTGGTTTGGTTGTAACTGTTATTTCCAGCCCATCCGCTCCCGCAGCCCAGGTGGGGTCGTTTTCGGTCAGCGCCAGGATTCCGGCCATTCGAACCTTCCGATAGGGTAACTTAGATCCATGATGACGATCTTACCAACGAAGCGGATCGCCATTGCCGCGCTGCTCGCCGCCGCTGGTCCGCAATGCGTCCTGGCGGCCGAACTGAAGCCCCAGACCGCGGCTGCCTTCGACCGTTACGTCCAGCAGGCCGAGCAGCGGATGGACGGGCGGAAGAGCTTTCTTTGGGCCGGCGAATCCGCCGCACGCGCGCGCCGCGTGAGGCAGGGCGAGATCGTGGTGGACCCGGCTACGGGGACGACCGAAACGCCGGTGATCGGCGGGTTGGTGCACGACTGGGTAGGCGCGGTGTTCATACCCGGAGCGACGCTGGAGAAAACGCTGGCGGCGGGCCAGGATTATAACCGGCACAAGGACATTTACCGGCCGGAGGTGATCGACTCTCGAATGCTCGCCCGCACGGGCAACGATTTTCGCGTCTATCTGCGGTTTCTGAAAAAGAAAGTGGTCACGGTGGTGCTCGATACGGAGCACGAAGTGCACTACGAACCGGTGGACCGGACGCGATGGCGCAGCCGTTCCCGCAGCACGAAGATCGCCGAGGTGAAGAACGCCGGCCAGCGGAATGAGCGCGAGTTGCCGACCGGAACGGGAGCAGGGTACCTGTGGAGGCTGAATTCCTACTGGCGCTACGAGGAGCGCGACGGCGGGACGTGGGTGGAATGCGAGGCCATCTCGCTCACGCGCGATGTGCCCACGGGGCTGGGCTGGCTCATCGAACCGATCATTCGGAGCTTGCCGATGGAAAGCCTCGCCAGCACGCTGCGGGAGACGCGGGCGGCGCTGGGGAGGTGAGCGGGGGGCAAGAACCGCTCTCTGACGTTCGCGGCTCGGAATGCAGCCTCGCACCGAGCCGCGAACGTCAGGGAGCGCTTTGCTTCGGTTGCGGGGGTTTCTGCTCTTCCACCAGGTGCCAAAGGCCGCGGCCGCACATGTTCCGGCACTCGGGGAATGGCTGGCCCGCGGTGAACGCTTCGGGCAACTTGCAAACGGTGCACCAGTAGATGCCGGTGACAGGCACGGTGGCGCCGGGACGATCGTTCATTTACTGCCTCCGTCTTGATTGAGAATCCAGTCGGCCAGTTCTTCCATGCGACCCACCAGCAGGTCGGGGGCGGGATCGGCCAGCGTTTCGGGCTGGAATCCGTAGGTGACGCCGCAGCACGGAATGCCGGCGTTACGCGCGGTTTGAACATCCACGGAACTGTCGCCGACCA
>Ga0224534_1001283_pt1 | contig 13498 bp, 16 predicted proteins | sample 714E12024metaG_FD_172012 | JGI IMG/M metagenome (GOLD analysis project Ga0224534, IMG submission 172012) | Peat soil microbial communities from Stordalen Mire, Sweden - 717 E1 20-24 | ecosystem: Environmental > Terrestrial > Soil > Wetlands > Peat | place: Sweden: Norrbotten County, Stordalen... | reverse complement strand
CTTAGTGCTCGGAGTGCTGCCCCTGAGCCAGGCCGGCGCCGAGGTTAGGAGCCTCGCCCCGACTATCGGCTTTCTCGCTGCCGTCCTCGTTCTCGCCGATCTGTGTGACCGCTACGGCCTGTTCGAGGCCGCCGGGACCTGGATGGCGACCGGCTCTCGCGGCAGGCCGGTCGCGCTCCTTGCCCTGGTGTTCGTAGTCGCAAGCGTGGTGACCGCCGTGCTCGGTCTCGACGCGACGGTCTTGCTGCTCACCCCGGTCGTGCTCACGACGGTGGCACGGCTTCGGCTACGGGCCAAGCCGCACGCCTATGCGTGCACCCACCTCGCGAACTCGGCCTCGCTGCTCCTGCCAGTTTCGAACCTCACCAACCTCTTGGCGTTCCGCGCCAGCGGGCTGAGTTTCGCCCGCTTCGGGGCGATCATGGCGCTGCCGTGGTTGGCAGCGATCGCCGTCGAGTGGATCGTGCTGCGGCGGTTCTTCGCCACCGATCTCGTCGGGCGCAGTGAGACCGAAGTCGCGACACCGCTTCCGATCCCGGTCTTCGCATCCGTGGTAGTGGTGCTAACCCTCGTCGGGTTCTTCGTGGCCTCGGTCCTCCATGTCAACCCCGCGTTCGCGGCACTCGGCGGCGCCATCACCCTCGCTGTGCCGGCCCTGGTGCACCGACGCGCAAAGGTGCGCGACATCGGCCTTTCCCTCGATGTCCCGTTCCTCGCCTTCGTGCTGGCCCTCGGGCTTGTCGTCAAGGCCGTCTCGCTCCACGGCCTGAGCTCGCTGGTCGTCCACCTAGTGCCAGGCGGCACGTCGCTCGGGTCGCTCCTCGTCGTCGCTGCGGTCGCTGCCGTGCTCGCCAACCTTGTCAACAACCTCCCAGCGGTGCTCCTCCTTCTCCCGGCAGCAGCGGCCGCCGGACCAGGGGTGGTGCTCGCGGTGCTCATCGGCGTCAACGCCGGACCCAATCTCACCTACGTCGGCTCGCTTGCGACCCTGCTCTGGCGGCGTGTCCTGCACCAGCGCGGCGAGGAACTGCCCACCTCGGAGTTCCTCCGCCTAGGCGTCGTGACCGTCCCTCTCGTGCTGGTGGCGTCGACCATTGCCTTGTGGGTGTCACTGAGATTGATGGGATGATTGAACCGGTGAGGGTCGTCGTCTGGTTGGTCGAGGGAACATGGCAAGGGTGCCTCGACGCAGCAGTCCAGTTCGTTCCCTCCGACGCGGGGATCGCGCTCTTGCACGTCACGCCCTCCGATGTCGGCGAGGTCGCCGAAGCGGCAACCGCCGGACTGCTCGGTCGGGCTTTTCGGGCGCACAGGCCTATCCGCCGTTTTGAGGAGGTCGCGGACCAGGAGGCCCTGGAGATCCTGCAAGCCGCGGCAACGCGGCTCGGACGGGAGAACGCGGAGCTTGTTCATCTTCGGGGCCGGGTGGAGCGCGAAGTTGTCGAAGCAGTCGCCGACGGCGTCGACCTCTTGGTTGTGGCCCGCGACGGTGACCGTTCGCGTCTCGGTCCGCACAGCTTGGGTCACGCCACTCGCTTCATCGTCGACCACGCCCCTTGTCCCGTGCTGCTGGTATGGCCGGACGAGGCACCGGGCATCGAGTCGATGCCACCGCCGCCCCCGGGGCACCATTCGCCGCCGCCGCCGCCGGGGCACCATCCGCCGCCGCCGCCGCCCCCGGGGCACCATCCGCCGCCGCATGGGCCCCACCGCGAGGACCCGTAACTGGGCAATCTGTGCCGGTTGTCTTGTAGCGCGGTCACTGCCGTCGTGAGTACGGATTCGGCGATCTGCGTGGGGTCGTCGCTGCTCGGGAGAAGGCGTGGGCAGCCTCGCCGCCGAGTGCGGGTTCGGATCAGTCCCCTTGAGGACAGGTGTCTGGGTCTTCCTTAGCGGCGGCGCTGGCGATCGGTCAGTCGCTGTTGGAACGGCGACAGCGCTTGTCCCCAGTGGCTGGGCTGGCCACCAGCGGTCAGTCTCTGTTGGACCGGTAACGCCTGCTGTGTGAACCTCGGCGAAACCGGCATAGCTGGGACGGGTCCCACGAGGACCCCCGATCTCCTCCGAACACGCGGAGGTCTGCTCGGTCTCCAACCTGAAACGTTCAGCGCACCCTAGCTCTCCAGTGGCAGCGGTCGTCTCAGACGGGACCGCGCGACACCTCCGCGTGTTCGGGACATCGGAGGAGATGCCTCGAGCGCGTCATGACCGAGAAGACCCGGCGCTCCGCCGGCGGCGAAGTCAGCGCACCGGTCGCGGAGGTCCGAGCACCGAGGAGCAGCTGTAGGTCGCACTGATCTCTCTCTGGGTCGTCAATGCAAGCGGATCGGCTCCTTCGGGAACATAACGGTAAAAACAGATGGTCTTACCGTCGTCGTCGAAGTCATCCGCCTCCACGTAACAGGTCGTGTCGTCGACGAACTCCAAGTGGAACCGCATCTCCTAGCCACCTTAGCTTCGATCCACGACGTCCAGCCTGGCCACTCCCGCGCGCTGCGCCTCGTCCCATCTGCACGAACACATGTTCGTTGAACTACACTGATGAAAGTAGGGATGGAAGGGCGCGGCAGCAATACACCCGTGCCGTAGCTTCAGCCCTCGGCCGACGAGGTAACTGGCGAGGTAATCCGAAAGGGAGGAAGCGATGGAGCGCGACAAGGCCCTTGACGCGGCGCTGAGTCAGATCGAGAAGCGGTTCGGGAAGGGCTCGGTCATGAAGATGGGGGAGAGCCCCACCATGTCGATCGAAGTGATCTCCACGGGTGCGATGGCCCTCGACATGGCCCTCGGCATCGGGGGACTCCCGAGAGGCCGCATCGTCGAGATCTACGGCCCGGAGTCTTCGGGAAAATCCACCCTGGCGCTGCATGTCGTGGCCGAGGCCCAGCGCAACGGCGGGATCTGCGCCTACATCGACGCGGAGTACGCGCTGGACCCGGTGTACGCGCGGGCGATTGGCGTGGACGTCGACGAGCTGCTCATCTCCCAGCCCGACAACGGTGAGCAGGCACTGGAGATTGCCGACGTCTTGATCCGCTCGGGGGCGCTCGACGTCATCGTGATCGATTCGGTCGCGGCGCTCACGCCACGGGCGGAGATCGAGGGGGAGATGGGCGACATTCACGTCGGCCTACAGGCCCGTCTCATGTCCCAGGCGCTGCGCAAGCTGACCGGCGCGATCGACAAGTCCCAGACGATCGCGATCTTCATCAACCAGCTGCGAGAAAAGATCGGTGTGATATACGGCAGCCCGGAGGTTACTCCCGGAGGCCGGGCGCTCAAGTTCTACGCGTCCGTCCGCCTCGACATCCGACGCGTCGAGCAGATCAAGGACGGCGCGGAGATGACGGGCAACCGCACACGAGTAAAGGTAGCGAAGAACAAGTGCGCCCCGCCCTTCCGCACCGCCGAGTTCGACATCATGTACGGGACGGGGATCTCTCGAGAGGGTTCGATCCTTGACGTCGCGGTCGACATCGGCATCGTGAAGAAGTCCGGTGCCTGGTATACCTACGAGGGCGAGCAGCTCGGCCAAGGGCGGGAGAACGCGAAGCAGTTTCTCCACGACGCCCCTGAGCTCGCCGTCGAGCTTAACCATCGGATCCGCCAGGAAACACTCGCGTTGGTTCCCGCTGCTGTCCCCCTCGGCGCCAACGCTTCCGACGACGAACCGATGTCGATCGAGGACTGAGCTTTCGACCCGGTCGGTCCGGAAAAGGTGGTAACTGTTCGAAGCTTTGTAAAGCCGCACCGGACGGGGCGTCGCCTCAGAGGGCAACCGTAGTGTGCTTGTACTCGTTCAACTCGGGGTGGCCGATGACGAGCTCGAGCGGTGCCCCTACTCACCGAACTCTTCGCCGCAAAGAGTTGAGGACGGCGCGCGACGAGAACCGGTCGGGGGTACTGGGATTGGTCGCCGAGGTGCCGCCGTCGGTGCGGCCTGTCAGGACGGGGTGGGATGGCGAGGTTCAGTCCGGCGAGATGGTCGGAACGGGATCACGCTAGGCCTTGTGGGCGTGGGGCCACCGCCTCGTCATAGGCCCCTTGCTGGCCGCGGCGTTCGTCTCGTCGTAGGCCTTCTGGCCAAGGTCATCGCCTCGTCGTAGGCCTTCTGGCCGAGGCCATCGCCTTGTCGTAGGCCTTGCGGGCCGGCGCCATCGCCTCGTCGTAGGCCTTGCCGGCCACGCCCTTCGCCTCGTCGTAGGCCTTCTGGGCCGGGGCCGTCGCCGCACCGTAGGCCTGCTGGGCCTGGGCTGTCGCCGCACCGTAGACCTTCTGGGCCGGAGCCAGCGCTTTCTCGTAGGCCTTCTGGGCCTGGGCCGTCGCCGCGGCGTAGGCATTCCTGGCCTCAGTGGGCTGGTCGGTGCTCATCTTCTCTTCGCCTTCTCGTAGGCTTTCTGGGCCTGGGCCACCGTCTTGCCCCAGAGGGGTGCCGACCGGGGCCACCGCCTCGGCGAGGGTCCCGGTGAGGGCTCGTGGGAACGACGACGAGCCTTGGTCACTCAGCCATGGGCGACCTCTCGGTCATCGAGCGTACCCTGCCGGCTGCGTCACTCCGACCAGCTCCGCGAGGAGCGCCACGCCGCCACGTGCGGTGTGAACTTCTCCGCTCGGACTTAGCTTGCGCGGGACTTCGATAGCTCGGTCGCCTCGACGACGGCAAGAGAGATTCTGGTTCGGGTGGTCACGGGCCGTAGCCATCCAGGGTCCAACGTTGCACCCTCAAGCTCGGCACGTGTCGCTCGCCAGGAGCGCCTGCGGGCGAAAGGTGTGGGACCGCGCTAGTCAAACACGCCGCGGAGTGGCACCATTCGGCATATGGCAGTCGTTGGTGGTCGTGTGCAGGTCCCGTCGAGGAAAGTCGGCGAGGCTCCCCGCGATGGAGTCGTGACCGGCGTGACCGGGTCGCTCTTGCGGGTGCGGTGGTCGACGGGGGAAGAGTCCACTGTCGTGCCCTCGATGGGTTCGCTCGCGGTCGGCGGGAAGCAGTCGGGCGGTGGCGGGCGCAAACGGCAGACAACGAGTGCTTCTGCGGCGAAAGGGCAAGTGAGCCGGTGACGGGAGTCAGGAGCTACGACGAGAATGCCGAGGATTGCGCGTACTTCCTGATCCAGCCCGACCCGAGTTGCCCCGAGTGCGCCACGATCATGGACTGGCGGTCCGCGCACCGCGGGATCGCCATCACCCACGGGGCGGAGATAAAGCTCTGGGACTACCCGTGGGGAAGTCGCCACCTTCACGTGCTGGACGTGCGGGTCGCTCACCGCAAGAACCGCGTGGTGCGCCAACCCAAGGAATGGGAGAGGAAAGACCATCTCCACCCGGTGGCGTAGCCCGATCGTGCTCGTCGCCAAGTCCGTCCCTCCCCTCCCCCGGTCGTCCGCCGATAGGGGACTAGTCGACGTACCGCAAGGCACGAGGATCAGGTGTTACGCCGATTCCTCGCGCGGTCGATTCCACTGCGTAGCGACTGCGCATCAAGCCATTGCAGCGCACGCTCCAGTTGTCGTTCGTCCGGGATGTGAAACCCCTTCGGACCATCAGTCTGAGCACCGCAGCGCCGGCAGACCGACATCCGTCCGTTGGTCTCCGGGGCATGGTGCTCGTCGAGCCGAGAACCCAATTGCTGCGCTTCAGGTGATACCACGATCTCTCCTCGTCCAGCCCGCTCGACGATTGCCCGGTCCGTTCATTGTCAACGCCATCGTTGCCGCTCGTTCTCGTGATTCGAGGTAACCGAGGGTACGTCGGGTGCCGGTCGAGGTTGTGTCGCGCCCGGTCGTAGTGCCTCGTCGTCCTCGGCTCCGCGTGGCCAGCAGCGTCCTGAACGTCCCGGAGGCTGGCCCCAGCATCCAGGCTGAGCCTCTCCCTACAGCCCAACCGCGCTGGCGGCGTTCTCACGAAACAGCGAGCCCTCCCGGATATACCGGCGAAGCATCGCCGTGCCTTTGTGGCCCGTCTGCTCGGCGATGACCCGCTCGGGGACCCCAGCCGCGGCAGCCGAGGTCGCAAGACCGGCCCGCAGCGAGTGTCCTGCCACCTCGCCGGGGTCGAGCCCGGCTCCTGCGGCGTGGCGCTTCAAGACGAGCGCCACCGCCTGCGCGGTGAGACGCGTTGCGCCGATGCGGCCATGGCGGTCCACTGAGCGGAAGGCGGGTCCCTCGGTGATGCCCGAGACCTCAAGCCAGCCACGCCAGGCACGGACCGGGCAGGTTGCCGGGTTCGACCCTTAGGGGACACCTGCCTCGACCAGGCAACAGCCTGTGACCAACTGCACCGCAACGACTGGGCACGCACCGCCTACGTCCGCCACATGTACGGACGCGATCCCCGAGATCCCAAGCTCTACCACCTGGTTATCGACACGACAGTGATGCCTGTCGACACCTGTGTGGATACCATCGTCGCCGTGGCTACGGGCTTCTGGGACGCTCGGCGATGATCCCCGCGTTCTGTTCGGGGAACGCCCTGCTGGCTCGACCCCGTCAAGTGCCAGATGACCTGTTAGGCCGCTCACGAGAGGAGCCACCGTGGCGTCGACGCCCGACCCAATGCATCTAAGTAGCCATCACCGCGATACCCTGTCGCTGATTTTTCAGCACCCAGTAAACCGCAACATCGAGTGGCGAGCCGTTCTTTCGCTACTGGATGCTGTGGCTTTTGTCGAGGAGCACCGTCCCGGTCGGTTCCTTGTGACCCTCGGAGCTGAGACCGAGACGTTCGAACGTCCCAACGACAAGGACATCGACCCTCAACAGGTCGTCGACCTGCGCCGCATGTTGCAAAACGCCGGTTACGGACCCGAGGTTGAGGACGTCGAGGCGGAGGACAAGGAAACCTGAAGCTACCAGGGCTTTCTCGGTGGGCCCGTGACCGCCCGAGTCCTAACCCGTTGATTCACGGGTAACCGACGTTCGCCGATATGCGCTGAGACCTGCTCAGATGTTCTCCCGCTCACCATCGTTTGTGGGAAGAGCCGGGAGTTGTAGTCGCGTTGTACTCTCACGTCGTGACCGGACCATGACAACCCAGTCGACTCCACGGGCTCGCATCGCCAATGGGTATTGCGTGGCCACGACCTTCGCGCTCGAGCGGTACAAGTACGGGAACGGTGGAGGTGACTACCCCGACCCGAAGTCCAAGAAGGTCCATGCGGTCAAGGTCACGAGCGGAGCGCTGGCGACGTCCCAGTACCGCGACGATGCCGTGCGATCTGCTGGCGGGGAACAGCTCTTGGGCGCGCGACTTCAAGTTCAAGTCGTCCAGCATGATGCTTGGAAGGACTGGCTGATTCGCGTACGTAACCGGCCTGAGCTCGCGAAGGAGACGTGCAAGCGGTGCATGGAAGCAACTGCTGGGCTCGCCTGGGAAGACGTCCGAGAAGAAGACTGAGAACCCCGAGCCGGTTGTAGTCGGCCGGGCGGCCTAGGAGGCTGCGAAATGCCCAGATTTGCGATCTACGCGCAGACATACATGGAACGCAGGCTGGTCACGCACGGCGGAGAGCCAGTCAAGCGGCTCGACAGGTACCACCTCGTCGATCTCGATGTGACAGATGAGTTTTCGATTTGCGGCGTGAGTGTCGATCGTGAGTACGCCGAGCCGCCGCTAGAGCGCTGGGAGACGTTTCGAGATTTGCGTTGCGCTGAGTGTGAGACCAAAGCTGGCGACGCGGCAAGGGAGCAAGTCGAGCGCGAGCAAGCCGAGAGCCGGAAACGTGAGCCGGACCACTGGCAGCCCTTGGCTTAGGCGCTCGCCGGTCAGCCCGCACGCCCTCCAATTTGGCCCCATCGAACCGAGCGCCCAATCGAGGCCCCCGGGCTTATCCTTGTGCGATGAGGCTGGCGCTCAGCCCGTCACAACTCGACGCCGCGGCCGGGCACCTCGCGTACGAGGTGAAGATGACGGCGGCGCTGTACGCCTGGACCCTTAAGTTCGATAACGAGGGTCCCGCTTGCTCAGGTCGGAGTTGTTCGGCTCTTACTCGCCACAGTTAGATGCCGCCAACGATGCGTCGGATGGTCCGCTAGCTCCTACTGCGCGTGGGGTACGGGACTGGGCGTAGAGCAAAGGGACCTGTCGCCGGAGGCATTCACTCGCCCCCCCCAATCCCGGGCTCCCCGTCCTGGGCAGCGGGCCGGCTCCCGCTGACGCCCCGCCTGCGATTGGAAGCCGGCCAGGAGGGGGCGGTCAAGAAAGGGATCCTTGTGCGGAGCGTCATCGTCCAGTACGCGTAGCGATTTGCAAGGAACTGTTTACAGACCCTCCAGTCGACGTACGACTACCGGTTCACTTGATGACCGCGAGGGACTCCTTCGCGAAAGTCGAGCGCATGAAGTCCGTGCTGCCGCCATAGCTGGCGACGAGGTGGTAGCTGCCCACCCGGAGCTTCTTGGCCGACAGCGTGCACGATCCCTTGGCGCCCGACAGTGTGATCACACACAGCGTCGTCGTGGACTCCTTGATCGTGACCGTTCCAGTCGGCGTCGAGCCGGAGTACTGCGGGGAAACCGTGACCACCAGGTGCTCGGTCTGCTCATGTCCGTAGGTCACCTTGGCGGCCGAGAGTCTGAGGGCGGTCTTCGAGGTTGCCTTTGCAACGGTGAGGGACTCCTTCGCGAAAGTCGAGCGCATGAAGTCCGTGCTGCCGCCATAGCTGGCGACGAGGTGGTAGCTGCCCACCCGGAGCTTCTTGGCCGACAGCGTGCACGATCCCTTGGCGCCCGACAGTGTGATCACACACAGCGTCGTCGTGGACTCCTTGATCGTGACCGTTCCAGTCGGCGTCGAGCCGGAGTACTGCGGGGAAACCGTGACCACCAGGTGCTCGGTCTGCTCATGTCCGTATGTCACCGAGTTCGGTGAGGCGATGAGGCTGGTCGTGGCCGTCGCGGTGGCGACGGTGTAGGTGATGCTCGCGGTGCCGATCTGGCCGTCGCTGCTAGTAGAGGTGACGGTGTAGGTGAAGGTCCCTGTCGCCGAGGTGTCGAGCTGCCCCGGGGAGGTGTCCCCGTTGCTGTCGAGGCACGTGGCGATACCCGGGCCGGATGCCCCCTCGGTGCAGCTGAAGCTCGTCGCCACGGTCTGGCCGACGGCGTAGGTCCCGCCGGCCGCAGGCGAAGTGATCGTCGCCGTCGGCGCGCCTTCGAACGTGAACTGATCAGATACACCGACCGGACTGAGCGTCATGTCCTCGACCGACATCACGAGATTGTCCGTCCCGGGCTTTGTTGCTGGGAGGGTACCGGTGCAGCGAGCGGTGGTCGTGCAGGAAACAGTGATCCACGTCGTGCCGACCTCAAGCTCGTCCGCTCCTGTGATCGGGAGGAAGCCCGACCCGGTAATGGTCACAGAAGTGGAGTGACTGCTCGACCCCTCCTTCGGCGAGACACCGGTGATGCTCGTCGTGTCGAGCTTCGTGCGGTATTCAAAGCACATCTGCGCGGCCAGTCCGGGGAAGTAGTTGCCGGCATGGGCGAGATCCAGCGAGCCGAGCCCACTCGCCAGGTCGTAACCGGCCGTCGCTGGGTAGTCTCCTCCGGAATAGCCCGACGGCAGGTAGTCGTTGTTCCCCGTCGTGATGTCGTTCAGGGCTAGTCCGTAGTAATGCGAGCCGGAACTAGCGATGTCGTAGAGACCTTCCGGCCGCACCCCGGCATCTCCCGATCCGTAGTCGGCGCAGAACGGGGAGGAGTCGATCAGGGCGGCGGCTGCGGCCCACAACGGTGCAGCGGCGCTCGTACCGCCGATCGACGTCCAGGAACCGGCATTGAAGATCATGTACCCGGTGTATGGGTCGGCGTCGGCCGAGACGTCGGGGACCTCTCGTACGTACGGCGTCGAAGTCCCGCAGTAGTCGGAATCCGAGTACGCATTGATGATCCCCGGGATCGCCGGCTGGTCTTGATAGGACGGCACGCACCAGACCGCGGACGCCCCTCCACCGCCTGCGCCGCCTAAGTCATACCAGTCGTTCCAGACGCTTTCGGGGTTAGTCGTGAGCGTCGTCCCGCCGACCCCGATGACGTAGGGCTGGCTGGCAGGATCGCCAACGGAGGGCCGGGATTCGTCTGGCAATCCTGTATCACGAAGGCAGGCGGTCGAGCCGGTATCGCCCGCAGCGGCGAAGCCGGTCTGGCCCTGCGTGGCGGCCTGCTCAAAGAGGGACTGCTCGGAGGTCATGAAAGACGAGTCGCTGTCCAGTTCACACGTCCCCCAGGATATCGAAACAACCTGATCGGTGTCGGCGTTCACAATGGCCGAGTACACGTCGAATGTGTCCTGGTCTCCGCCGTTGGGTTCTTGGTAGACGTCGATCGTCGCTTCAGGGGCGAGGCCGATGACGTCCTCGATGTCGAGGGCCGCCTCCCCGCTGCCAGCGCCAGAACCGGCGCCGCCGTCGACGTCGATGTAGTTCACGGTGGCGTTCGTCCCGTAGCATGCCTGGTAGGCGGCGATGTCGGATGACAAGTCTGGCTCGAACTCGACAAGGGCCACGCTGACACCCTGGCCGAAGTCTCCGAGGGAGTAGAGCGGGTCAAAGCCGTAGTAGGACGCGAGCTGGTCCGCCGTGTAACTGCCGTAATACTTAGCTATGCCACTGGCTGCTGTGCACGGTGTCGGACCCGCCGTCATCGTGTGAAGGTCTCTTGACGGACGTGACGCGGATTCACGCAAGACTGGCGAACGACCGATCAAGCTCTGTGGCTGATCAATATCGCTTAGACCTACGACCCCCTCGACGTCCGGGGCCACGGCGGCCGAGATGCTCGGCGGTGACAGGGTCGTGAACGCAGCACGCCCGCCGGGCAGCCGGTAACTCACGAGACTGACGTGAAAGGCGCGGTCGATCGCAGAGGCCGAGGCCGTTACTGGGATCGAGAGCCTGTTCGAAGTGACATGCCCAGGCCGGAGACCGTCGGAACGGAGAACGGCGTCAACCGCGGACACTTCCGATAGCGACGGGCCAAAGACCTGACCGAACTGGCCTGGGCGTAGGAAGTGATGGAAGTTCCCCGAATGCCGGTTAGACAGAGATGCGATGAAGGTCGTCACGCCTGACGGATCAGGCAGCTTCAACGTGACGTCGATGTGAAGATCCCTTGAGGCAGCCAGAGGTCCGAGTGCCAGTGAATGCGCAGGAGGTGGTGGACTGGCACTCGCGTGAAGCGTGGCTAGCTCGGATGAGGCAACTGCCTGCGCACTGGACGGGGCTGAGAAGGCCACGATCGACGAGACCGCCGTAAGGACGCCGGCGAGCGAAACTACGAGCCACCGATTCGTCATCATGCCTCGATTCTGGGTTCGACAGCTGTGATGTCGGCTCTCCTGCCGACAAAGGTCCGGGCGCGCCTTTCTCTCCTCATCCTTATATCGACTCAGGACTGTTGAACCTTAAGTGGTTCTCCGAGTTTCAGCGGAATGACCCGCGCGACGCTGGGTGGTTGTGGGCCGGCGGGCGGATGGCACCTCTTGGCAGGCGGTGCCGTCAACCGCGGCGATGCAGTTGGGAAGGGCTTGGGCGATAGCGTGCCCCACACCCAAGCGATGCATAGTCACGGGTTGCTGCTGCCCCACGCCCGGTCCCGAGGTATACCGTGACGGGCGCAGGCCCTCTGTTCCCCCGCAAGACAACAAGGGGTCATGCAGATTGCCTCCCTCGGGCAATCCGGCCCCGCTGCACCCCCCCACGGCGGGGCCGTTCTGCGTCAGACTTTCGGTGTCCGCGTGAGCTGGACGTGCTGCTGCTCTGCGTCGGGTCCCGCGAGACACCGGGCCGGGTGCACGACCCCGTGCTTCCCTCGCAAGGCGACCGGGGGTCGTGCACTCGCTATCACGATCGGCGCGGGTCATTCGGCCCTTGAACGTTATGATGAGCAGCGTCCGTGTAGCGGCAGGTACCGTCCCGACCGGCGGCTCGGCGTCCCAGGACCTTGTGTTCCGGGGACCCACCTGGTAGAGCTTTTCTGTGACACCGGTGTCCGCCGACCACTGACAACCTCTGCTTGCGGTCCCGCACGGTCTTCGCTCACTGCCCCCATTGGAGATCGTAGAGGCGGCCTCAGGCCTGTGCGAGATCATCTGGCTCCTCGACGAAAGCGTTCCCGAGAACGCCGTCACCAGCCGGCTGTTGAGGAAAGTCGGAACTGTGGTGAACCTTGCCGGCCTGTCGCCGAAAGAGACCGCCTCGTTGTTGCGAGAACATTCTCCCGACGGAATCGTGGCCTACCGCGACGACGACATCGTCCTTCTCTCGTTGATAGCCGCAGAGCTGGGACTCGACTATCACACACCAGAGGTGGCCCGGCGCCTGGTCGATAAGCTTGCGCAGCGCGAAGCGCTCCGCAACGGCGGCTTGCCGTCGCCGCTTTGTTGGGAAATCCCAGCTGACCGTAGTCCCGCCGCAATCGTAGCCCTCGCCGCGGCGGTGGAATTCCCGGCGGTGCTCAAGCCGCGCACCGGCAATGACGGTCAGTACACAACGCCCGTCACGGACGCCGGCGATCTTGTCCGCCAGGTCGCCATGCTCCCGCCGCAGGCGGGTGGCAAGACGGGGATGTTCGTCGAGCAGTATCTTCCTAGCCTTGCGACAAGGGCAAGCCAGCGCTTTGCCGACTACGTGTCGGTAGAGAGCCTGGTGGCTGGCGGCAAGATCAGCCATATGGCGGTGACCGGGCGGTTCCCGCTGGCCGAGCCGTTTCGGGAGACCGGGTTCTTCATCCCCGCTGACCTGCCACACGCTCAGCTGGCGGCTGTACTCAAGGTTGCTACGGCCGCGTTGCACGCGCTCGGGGTGAGGACGGGTGGCTTCCATACCGAGATCAAGCTGACCCCGGCCGGTCCGCGGGTGATCGAGGTGAACGGCAGGCTCGGTGGAGGAATACCTGAGATGCTGTCCCAGGCAAGCGATGTGTCGCTCTTCGAGCTCTCGATGCGCGTTGCCCTCGGTGAGCTGGTGGTCGTAGATGGTCCGATCCCGTGTGCCAGGGTCGGCTGGCGCTTTATCCTCCAGCCTCCGACCTCCGCCCGACGCGTTGTCAGCATCGAAGGTCTCGACCGGTTGGCCAAGTGTCCCGGGGTCAAAATTGTCCTCGTGAATCGGGCTCCCGGCGAGTCGGTCGACTGGCGCGAGGAAACTGGCCAATACATCTACTCGGTTTCCGGGGTGGCCGCGGACTACGACGGAGTACTAGAGATCAACCGCTTCCTCCATGAGGAAGTGTCGATCGTCTACGATTAGAGACCGGCCCTGAGCGCGCGGGTACCCGGTAGCGCCAGGAACTCGTCCGGTAACTCGAAGCACACCGCCATGGCGGGAGGAACTAGTCGTCTCCCTGAGTTCCATCGACGAGCGTCTCCTGAAGGACTCAACCAGGATGACGGGGTCCACGGCCCCCCACTTCCCTCGCAAGGCGACCGGGGGTCGTGCACCTTCTATCAATATCGACTCGGGTCATTCGACCCTTGAAAGCGCGTCGCTGAGGTCCGCATCCGGGGC
>Ga0224534_1001282_pt1 | contig 13513 bp, 9 predicted proteins | sample 714E12024metaG_FD_172012 | JGI IMG/M metagenome (GOLD analysis project Ga0224534, IMG submission 172012) | Peat soil microbial communities from Stordalen Mire, Sweden - 717 E1 20-24 | ecosystem: Environmental > Terrestrial > Soil > Wetlands > Peat | place: Sweden: Norrbotten County, Stordalen... | reverse complement strand
ACCATCGGCTCCGCGGCCGCTGCGTTATCGGTGGGCCTCGTTGGATTATCTACGGGAGGAGCCGGAGCAGCCAGTACGCCGACGGGTACCATCACACTCGCCGAAGCGGCACAGACGCCTCCAAACTATATTTTCCCATTCATGAGTTGCGCCACCTTCTCGGTATCCAACATCGACGGCTTCGACCAGCAGCTGTTCCGCCCGGCCTACTGGTTCGGCCTCGGATCCTCGGCGGCCATCCAGCCAACGCTTTCCCTGGCTAATCAGCCCGCCATGAGCGATCACAACAAGACGGCCACGATCGTCATGAAGGGCTGGAAGTTCGCCGACGGCCAGACCATTGACGCCGAGTCGCTCATGTTCTTCTTGAACATGTACCGGGCCGATCCGACGGACTACTGCGGCTATAACGGCAAGTACGGGATTCCCAACATGGTAAAGAGCGCGAGCGGAACGGGCAATACGGTCACTATTCACTTCACGACGTCGGTCAACCCGTACTGGATCCTCTACAACTACCTGGCGGAGCTCACCCCGATGCCCAACTCCTGGGACATCACGGCTCCCGGTAAGACTTCGACCTGCGCTTCCGGTGTCTACAACGCCAAGTCCACGAATGCGGCGTGCACGGCGGTCTACAAGTACCTCAACAAGGAGTCCTCGAATACCTCGACCTACACCGACGCCATGTGGCAGAGTGGCGATAGCGGACCGTGGAAGTTGACATCATTCGACAACCTGGGCAACTTGACCCTGGTGCCGAACACCAAGTACTCGGGCCCCCAGAAGGCCCAAGTCGCGGAAGTGAAGGAAGTCGCCTTCGCGTCGACGACCGCCGAGCAGAACGCGCTGCGCGCCGGCACAATCGACATCGGCTACGTGGATAATGCAGTGCTCACCAAGAACGGAACGCCGAGCAAGCCCGGCCCAAACTGGAGCGCCATCGCCAGTAATTACTCATTGCACGTGTCCGCGCCATGGTCGGTTGACTACTCCGCCTACAACTTCAACAAGTTGAATCCGCAGGCCCCGCTACTGAGCCCGCTCTACATCCGTCAAGCCCTTCAAGAGACGGTGAACCAGCCCGGCATCATCAACAAGGTCTTCAAGGGCTACGGCTACGTGCAGATCAACCCGCTACCGCCGGTCACTCCGTCCTCGATCGACACGGGCGTGTCGTTCACGAATCCCTATCCGTACAACCCATCCAAGGCGTCGGCGCTGCTCAAGAGCCACGGCTGGAAGATGTCGGGCGGAACCCTCGAATGCGAGAGTCCCGGAACGACGGCCACCGACTGTGGTGCGGGAATCACGAAGGGCGAAAAATTGGCCTTCACCTTCCTGTACGACTCGGGCTCACCGGTTACTGCGCTGCAGGTCGACGCGGAGGTTTCTGAGTGGGCTTCCATCGGAATAGCCATGAAGGTCTCCTCGGCGCCCTTCAACTCTGTCATCTCCACGTGCTCGGCCAATTCGGGCAAGTGGAGCATCTGCTACTGGGGCGCTGGGTGGATCTACTCACCCGAGTACTACCCGTCAGGTGAGACTCTGTTCACGCCAGGTGCAAGCTTTAACATCGGCAACTTCAACAACGCGGCATTGAACGCCGCTGTGCAGAAGACCGACTTCGGTACCGCCAGCCTTGGGAAGTTCGCGAACATCGCGGCGCAGCAACTGCCGGACTTGTACCAGCCCAATACCACCAACGACTTCGTCGCGGGCGGCATTGGTGAAGTCATCAACACCCTCAAGAGCAAAATCGGCTTCTCGCCGAACCCGCTCGAGACCTTCATGCCGGAGTACTACTCCTTCAAATAGAGGTTCACACGTAAGGGTGCAGGCCCAACGACAAACAGCCCCCCAGTCGGGGGGCTGTTTGTCGTTGGCGAAGGGCGCGCTCATTTTGTCAGTGCTTTTCAAACCTGCGAGGGGGAACGGTGCTGGTAAACCCGCCCGGTGCTCAACTACATCCTGAGGCGGCTCGGTCAATCGATCATCGTCTTGCTGACTGTGATGCTGATCACGTTCACCCTTCCCTACTTCGAGGTCAACGGCATTTTGGCTCCCGCGTATGCAGTGCTCGGCACGCACGCCGATCCAGCGACGGTGCACGTGTGGGGCGTCCAGCACGGGATGTTCCACCCGTACTTGGTGCGGTTCTGGAGCTACATCGACCAGGTATTCGTCCACTTCAACCTGGGGCACTCGTACAAACAGAACCTCTCGGTGTGGCAGGTTATTTCGGCTCTTGTGACTCATTCGTGGGTCGCTTTGGCTAGTTGACGCCCGGGTAGCGGTGGACAGTAGCCATCGCGATCGAGCAGACACAGCGCGATGAGATTGTCGGTGGACTTGAATCCGTAGGCCATGCGGGTGAGGAGGCATAGCTTCGCGTTGGTCGATTCCACGAGTGCGTTCGACAGCCCGTCGTTGGTCAGGGTGGCGACGCCCGGGTAGCGGTGGCGAACGATCCGGTGACAGAGGTCGACGAAGGCGGGTATTCGACAGCGCCTCGCCCAGCTGCGCCAATCGTCCAGGGCGTCGATGGCTTCACGACCTCGCAACTGAAATATCAGGCGGAACTGCTCCTTGAGTAAGTACCCGCGATACAGAGTCTTGTTCACTGGCGCCACCCGACTGAGGCTTTCCTGCTGTCGCCCGCTCGGGTGGTCGGGGTTCTTCAGCAGCGCGTAGCGACTGCCCTTCGGGAGGGAAATGAGACTGGGTGCGCCGATCCTTCTCGCGGTGCGCCAGATCTGCTTGCGCACCTCGCCGAGCGCCCTGGTCGCCCGGGCGACAATGTGGAACGCGTCGGCGCACAAGGTGGCGTTGAGGCAGCGTTCACGAACCACGGTCGCGATCCACTCGGCGGCGTCAGCGCTCACCAGCTTGATCAGGGCGGACCGTTCTTCACCCAGCAGATCGAAGAACGCGTTGAGGGTGGCCTTGTCCCGACCCACCGCGGCCCAGACGAGCCGTCCGCTGTCGTGGTCGACGACCACGGTCAAGTACTCGTGACCCCGGCGGTAGCTGATCTCGTCGATGCCAATGCGGGTCAGTCCCTCGAAGGGATCGCGAGCGGCTCGACCATCGGCCACCACCCGGGTGATGATGGTGCCTACGCTGCGCCACGCCACTCGCATCAGCTCGGTGACCGCCGACTTCGAGGTGTGGGTCTCCTTGCTTTTGCGATTCAACTACATTGGGTGCTGCTCAATAGTGGTAGTACTCCGGCGTGATCGTCAAGAGCGGATTCGGAGTGAATCCAATTCTGCTCTTCAGCTTCTTGCTGATCTCAACTGCGAAGGAGGGGTTTGGTACGAAAAGAACTGGCAGTTGTTCAGCGGTGTACTGAGCGTACGCCGTCAACTTCACGTTCGACGAGACCGTGGCGTGAATCAACGTTCCCATCTTGCCCGTTGGGTCGACGTAGGAGCCGTAGTTGGCCCCGGCACCGGGAGCGAAGAGCGACTCACCCGTTGGGTAGTAGTCAGGCGAGTAGCCCCACCCTCCACCCCACGAGCAGATGTCCGTGGTCGATCCGGGACAGCCGCTGGTGACGTAGTAGAACGTGCCCTCTGAGTGCGAGACGGTGATACCCAACTGCTGCCAGGCTGAAACGATGGCGTTGTTCTGGGCGTCCTGTGAGTTCGAACCAGACGCCCACTCAATACTGATGTTCATCGCCGTGCCTGACGCAATGCCTGCACCACAGTTACTCGAGCCGGAACCCGGGCTGGTGCAAGTAAGCTTTCCGCCCGAGTCGGTCCAGCCATGGCTGGTGAACTGCGCCGCTGCGCCGGTGACGCTGTACGGGTATGGCTGCTTGAAGGCGGCGCTCAGGGACGACGGTGCGCCCGTGGGCAGTGCGCTGTCGTCGAGGAAGGAGTAGTTCTTCCACGCGTTGGCAATGATACCCGGCTGGTTGATCGCCTCTTCGAGGGCGCCACGGACGTACGTCTGGGCCAGCTCGGCCGCGTCAGTACCGCTCTTGAAGTTGAACACGTCAAAGCTGGTCGACCAGATCGGTCCGGAGATCAGGTTGTACCTGGAAGCCACCGGTGCCCAGTTGGGGCCAGCTGTTCCGGGCGCGGGCGCCGGTGCAGTGAGGTTTGAGGGGTCAACGAAGCCGAGGTCTACCGTGCCGGCCTGCAGGGCGGTCTCTTCTGTCTGTTCGGTGGTGAACGCGAGTTCCTTGAAGTACCGCACCTGAGCCTTCTGCGGGCCCGAGTACTTGGAGTTGGGCTGGAACGTGGCGTTGCCCAAGCTGTCAAAGGAAGTCAGCTTCCACGGGCCGCTGTCCCCACCCTGCCACAGGGCATCGGTGAAGGTGCTCGTGTTGGATGACTGCTTGAGCAGGTACGCCTCAACTTTCTTGCACGCGACGTCGGTGGAACTCGCGCCGTACTTGCCCGAGGCGCAGTTCGAGACCGTGTGGGCCGAAGTCCGGTCCCACGAATTGGGCATGGGGGTGATCTGGGATAGGTAGTTGTACGTGATCCAGTTGTGGTTCACCGGAACGGTGAAGACTATTTTCACCGTATTTCCCTTGCCAGTGATATTGGTCACCTGGTCTGGAATTCCGTAGTGGGGGACGTAGTAGCAGAGTCCGGTCGGGTCGGCCTTGTACATGTTCAAGAAGAACATGACCGACTCGGCGTTGATGGTCTGACCGTCGGCGAACTTCCAGCCCTTGGTGTTGATCGTGACGGTCTTGCTCCCGTTGGAGAAGGTGGGGAGCTTGGCGAGTGACAACTGGGGCTGCAAGCTCACCGACGTGCCCAGTCCGAACCAGTAGAGCGGACGGAACATCAGAAACTGAAAATCGGCGCTGTTGGCTTCGGAACAGTCTTGGGGGCTGAGGTAGGGGAAGATGTAGTCAGGATTTGCCGTTGCAGCTTCCGCGTACGTGATCGTCCCTGCAGGAGCACTCGCGCCACTCATCGTTGGGGCAATGAGGCCCATCGATAACGCACCGGCGGCAGCGCCAATCGTTATCGCAAGCCGTAATCTGCGTCCAAATTGCATAGTGAACTGCCTCCCAGTGCCACCGAAGTAGTCACAATTATCTTGCTTCCCCATCACGGATGGACTAAAAGCGACTGTAACCCTTGCCGTTAGGGCGAACAAGGCAACCGAGACGGAAACGCTCAAATAACCATTACTTTTCTGTTACTTTGCTCTTGTAATTACCGGTCACGAGGACCGCAATTGGCTTCTCGATAACGGTCCCGACTAGGGGCGATACGAGAAGGCCGAAGCGAGGATGGACCCAATTGCCCTGTTTTCGAACTCAAAACCGCTCTCGGTCAAGACGGTGGGCACGACTCGCTGACTGGCCAATACGGCTTCGTCGGTGAGCCCGGATCCGAGGGCGATCCTCAGGGCGACCGCGGGAACCCGAGCCAAGGTCGGCCGGTGCAGATGACGCCCCAAGCCGCTGGTGAAGTCCCGGTTGGTCAGGGGCTCGGGACCGACCAAGTTGACCGGGCCTTCCAGCGAACGATCCAGGACCCACAGGATGGCTCGCACCTGGTCACGCAGTGAAATCGGGCTAAGCCACTGGCGTCCGGTCGAAAGGGCGCCGCCGAGACCCAGGCGAAAGAGGGGGATCTGCTTGCTCAGCGCTCCGCCGGCCGCGCTCATGACGATTCCGGTCCGCAGCGAGGCGACGGTGGTGCCCCCTAGCGCCAAGGGCGCCGCCGCCGCCTCCCACTGGCCGCAGACCTCGGCGAGGAAGCCGGTCCCCTGGGAGGACCCCTCGTCCAGCACCTCGTCACCCCTCGAGCCGTAGAAGCCGACGGACGATCCGCTGGCCAGCACCCGAGGGCCGTCGTCCATTGCGCCCAGGGCCTCGACGAGCAACGACGTCGAGACCGTTCGCGACGTGCGGATCTCGTTGCGGCGCTGGGCGGTCCAGCGCCCGTCCCCGATGCCGGCGCCGGCGAGGTGCACGACGCCGTCGAAGCCGCCGGCGCGGCGCAGGTCCCCGTCGTCGACGATCTGGCGCGCGGGGTCCCAACGGATGATCGCTCCGCCAACGCCGCGGGTGCCCGGGCGCACGAAGCGCACCACGGCGTCGTCGCGATCCTCCAGGGCGCTGGCCAGGGCCGAACCGATGAGGCCTGACGCCCCCGTTATCGCGACGCGCACTGGTCCTGCCAAAGGTGGTGGAGAAGCTCCGCGAGCTGATCGGGGTTGGAGAGGTGGGCACCGTGGCCGGCGTGCACCAGCTCGCGCGAACTGATCATGGGGCTGACCTTCTCCAACTGGAGGCAGAGGGAGCGGTAGAAGTCGGCCTGGTTCCAGTCACCGTGGACGTACACGCTGGGTGTGGCGAGCCGACCGAGGTCGAACGGTGCAGCGCCTCGCAGGATGGCGAGGTCGCTCAGCAGGCCCGGACCGTCGAGGCGTCGCGACTCGCGCTCCGCGTCGCCCAGGCGCTCCCACGCCCTGTCGGACACGACCCGCTTGAAGAAGACCTCGGACTCGTGGGCGGCGTCGTCGGTGAGCGGCATCCGAGCGTCCGGACGCACGAGGATCCACGGCAGCGGCGCTTCGTAGACCGCCACGAGCCGCGCCAGCTCCGGTTCGGCGAGGTCGGCGCCGAGGGCGACGACCCCTCCGTAGCTGTGCCCGAAGTAGATGACCGGTCCCCGCTGCGCCTCGCGGCGCGCGATGGCTACCAAGTCCTCGACGTGGTCCGCCAGCGAGAGGGGCTTCAGACCCCGGGAACGCTGGTACCCGCGCCGGTCGTAGGCCACGACGTCGAAGGATTCGCAGCGTCGAGCCAACCTCGCGAAGGAGCCGCCGCGGTCGAGACCCCCGTGCACGCAGATGATGGTGGCCTCGGGTCGGGGAACCCGCCGTTCGGCGACCGCCAGGCCTGCGACGGGCGAGCTGCGCACGTAATGCAGGTTCAGGGGGGCGACGGGCGTAGAGGTCACAAATGAAACCTACCGGTTTCCCTCGACGCCGCGGCCTCTCATTCCTGGCGATGAGGCCCCTAGGCTGGGGTAGTGACTTCCCCTCCCGACTCCTCGTTGCCCCAATCGAACAAGGGATCCTTCGGACCCAACGCCTGGCTCGTCGATGACATGTACGACCGCTTCCTGGCCGACCCCGGCTCGGTATCGGCCAGCTGGCGCGAGTTCTTCGCCGACTACCAGCGCTCGACCGTTCCCACCGTCGCCACCGCCGTCGCCACCGCTGCGCCCGTGAAGGCCGCGGCGAGCCTCGACGCGCGGGCGACGCCCCTGCGCGGCGCCGCGGCACGCATCGTTACCAACATGACCCAGAGCCTGGGGGTGCCGACCGCCACCAGCGTGCGCAGCGTCTCGGCGCGGCTCCTCGAGATCAACCGGACCGCCCTCAACGAGACCCTTTCGCGCTCCAGCGGCGCCAAGGTCTCGTTCACGCACTTCATCGCCTTTGCCGTCGTCAGGGGCCTCGGCGAGGTCCCCTCGATGAACGCCTCGTTCGTCGAGGCCGTCGACGACAAGGGGACGCCCGGCGTCGCGCGACACGAGCACGTCGGACTGGGTCTCGCCGTCGACGTACAGCGTCCCGACGGATCGCGCAATCTCCTGGTGCCGGTGATTCGTGACGCCGACACGATGGACTTCCGCGAATTCCTCCTGGCCTACGAGGACCTCGTGCGCAAGGTGCACAACGCGAACTTCGGCGCCGACGACTTCGCGGGTGCGACGGTCTCGCTCACCAATCCCGGCACAATCGGCACGGTCCAGTCGGTGCCGCGGCTCATGGCGGGCCAGGGCGCCATCTTCGGAGTGGGCGCCCTCGGCTGGCCCGCGGGCTTCGAAGCCGCCGATCCGCGGGTCCTCGCCGAGATCGGCGTCGGCAAGGTGATGACCCTCACCTCCACCTACGACCACCGCATCATCCAGGGCGCGGAGTCGGGCCTCTTCCTCAAGTACGTGGCGGAGTGCCTCACGGGCGGCCACCAGTTCTACGACGAGATCTTCGCCTCGCTCGGGGTTCCGTACGAGCCGGCGCGCTGGGCCAAGGACTCCAATCCCGCCAACGTCGAAGGAGACTCCGAGCGGATCCTCAAGCAGATTCGGGTCCAGGAGCTCATCAACATGTACCGCGTGCGCGGACACTTGTACGCGCACCTCGACCCGCTGCACAGCGACCCGCCGCCGCTGCACTCCGAGCTCGAGATCTCGACCTACGGACTCAGCATCTGGGACCTGTCGCGCACCTTCGTGGTGAACGGCCTGGCGGGCCGGCGCGAGGCGACCCTCGAGGAGATCCTCTCGATACTGCGCGAGGCGTACTGCCGCACCATCGGCATCGAGTACGGCCACATCATGGACCCAGAGCAGAAGCGCTGGATCCAGGAGAGGGTCGAGGGCGTGAGGCCCACGATCTCGGTCGACGAGCAGATGAGGGTGCTCGACGCCCTGACCGAAGCCGAGGTCTTCGAGCGTTTCCTGCACACCCGCTACGTAGGCCAGAAGCGGTTCGGACTCGAGGGCGGCGAGTCGACCATCGTCGCGCTGCGCACGGTGCTGGACGTGGCGGCCGACCAGGGCACCAAGGAGGCCGTCATCGCCATGGCGCACCGCGGGAGGCTCAACGTGCTCGCCAACGTCGTCGGTAAGTCCTACAGCGACATCTTCTCGGAGTTCGAAGGGAACCTCGACCCCGAGAGCGTCCAGGGCAGCGGCGACGTCAAGTACCACAAGGGCGCCCGGGGGGTCTTCACGAGCCACGCGGGGGCGTCCATCGAGGTGTCGATGGCGTCGAACCCGTCGCACCTCGAGGCGGTGAGCCCCGTCGTCGAGGGCATCGTGCGCGCCAAGCAGGACCTCGTGCTGCGCCCGACCGACGGCACCCAGACCACGGTCATGGCCGACCATTTCCCGTACCTGGGAATCCTCATCCACGGCGACGCCGCCTTCGCGGGCCAGGGCGTGGTCGCCGAGACCCTCAACCTCTCCCAACTGTCGGGCTACTACGTGGGCGGCGCGTTGCACATCGTCATCAACAACCAGGTCGGCTTCACCACCGCGCCGGACTCGGCGCGCTCGAGTTTCTATCCCACCGACGTCGCCAAGATGATCCAGGCGCCGGTCTTCCACGTGAACGGCGACGACCCCGAGGCCTGCGCGCGCGCGGCGCGCCTCGCCTACGACTACCGCGAGACGTTCCACCGCGACGTGGTGCTCGACATCGTCTGCTACCGGCGCCACGGGCACAACGAGGGCGACGACCCCAGCTACACCCAGCCCCAGATGTACAAGATCATCGACCAGATGCGCTCGGTGCGCAAGGTCTACACCGAGACCCTCGTGCGCCGCGGTGACCTGTCGATCGAGCAGGCCGAGTCGGCCCTCGACGCGTTCAACGCGCGCCTCCAGAGCGTGCTCGACGAGGTGCGCACCGTGCCGGTGCCCACGCTCAGCGGCGTCCCGATCGCCGAGGTGCCCTTCGACGCGCCCGCGCCCGAGACCGGGGTCGATCGCACGACGCTGCTCGCGATCGCCCGGGCCACCACCACGGCCCCCGGAGGCTTCGTGATCCACCCCAAGCTCGAGCGCCAGTTCGCCCAGCGCGCGACCCTGCTCGATTCGGGCGAGGTCGACTGGGCGCTCGGCGAGGCCCTGGCCTTCGGCTCGCTCGTCGTGGAAGGCTCGAACGTCCGCCTGATGGGCCAGGACTCGCGGCGCGGCACGTTCTCGCATCGCCACGCCGCCCTGATCGACTACGAAAACGGCCAGCAATACGTGCCGCTCTGCAACATCGAGGGCGCGGCCGGTTTCTTCACCGTGCGCGACTCTCTGCTGAGCGAGTACGCGGCGCTGGGCTTCGAGTACGGCTACTCGGTCGAGGCGCGCAACACGCTGGTCGCGTGGGAGGCGCAGTTCGGCGACTTCGTCAACGGCGCCGAGATCATCATCGACAACTTCCTCGTCGCGGCCGAGGACAAGTGGGGCCAGTGCGCGAGCCTGGTGATGCTACTGCCTCACGGCTACGAGGGCCAAGGTCCCGAGCACTCGAGCGGGCGCATCGAGCGGTTCCTTTCGCTGTGCGCGCGCAACAACCTTCGCGTGGCCCAGCCGACGACCTCGGCGCAGTACTTCCACCTGCTGCGAAGCCAGGTCCGCCGCGAGCACGTCACGCCGCTGATCGTCTTCACCCCCAAGTCGATGTTGCGCGCCGTCCAGACCCGCTCGTCGCTGGTCGATTTCGAGACGGGCTCGTTCCAGACTGTCCTCGACGACCAGGTCCCCGACCGCGAGGCGGTCACCCGGGTCGTGCTGGCGACGGGCAAGATCTGCCACGAGGCGACTGCGCGGCGCGACGAGATCGGTGCCGCTAACGTCGCCGTCGTGCGCCTTGAGCAGATCTATCCATGGCCGGCCCAGGAGCTGGCCGCCGTGCTGGGCTCGTATCCGAATCTCGTCGAGCTGGTGTGGCTGCAGGAGGAGCCCAAGAACATGGGCGCCTGGCCCTTCGTCCACCACGAGCTGCACCATCATCTGCGTGAGACGCCCGTGCGCCACGTCGCGCGCGCCGAGTCGGCGAGCCCCGCGACCGGCAGCGCGCTGGTGCACGCGGCCGAGCAGGCCGACCTGTTGATCCGGGCCATCGGATGAGCACCCCACGCACCGCACGGATGAGGGTCGTGGTCGACGGGTCGAACTTCGCCACCGAGGGCCGCACCACTCCGAGCCTCGTCCAGCTCGACGAGGCCGTGCAGTCATTCATGGAGGAGAACCCTCACGCCGAGATCATCGTCGTCGCCGACGCCAGCTTCGAGCACCGGGTGGCGCCCAACGAGAGGGCCCGATTCAAGGAGGCCGAACTCGCCGGCGAGATCGTCACTCCTCCGGCAGGCGCCGTCGGACGAGGCGATGCGTTCATCTTGAAGATCGCCGAGCGCATCAACGCGGTCGTGCTGAGCAACGATTCGTTCCAGGAGTTCCACGAGCAGTACCCGTGGCTCTTTGACGCCAACCGCCTCATCGGAGGCAAGCCGGTGCCGGGCGTCGGCTGGGTCTTCACGCCGCGACTGCCGGTGCGCGGCGCCAAGAGCGGTCGAGGCGTGAAGAAGCTCACCGTGGCGCTGCCCAACGGCGCCACGCCGACCATCGGCACGACGCTTACGCCGGTGAAGAAGGCCGCCCCGGTGAAGAAGGCGGCGACCAAGGTCGTCAAGGCACCGGCCAAGGCCGTGAAGAAGGCCGCCAAGGCCCCCGAGGCTCCGGCCAAGGTTCCCGCGGAGGCGCCCGCGCCCGCACCGGCGGTGGCCCTTCGTCGAGGACGCCAGCCCGTCAACCCCGAAGCGGAGTTCAAGATCTTCCGAGCGACCCACAGGATCGGCTCGCGCGTCGAGGGCGACGTGAAGGCCTTCACCTCCCACGGCGCGGTGATCAAGGTCACGCTCAAGGGCGACCAGCACGTCGAGTGCTACGCGCCCACGACGCTGCTCGGAAACCCCGCCCCGGCCCGCGCCCGCGACGTCCTCAAGCGCGGTGACCACCGGACCTTCCGGTTGGTCACCGTGGACATCGAGCGTCGCATCGCCGAGCTGGCCCTGCCGTGAGCGAGCTCTCGCTGGATCCGTTGGACTGGTTGCCGCACCGCGCGCCGTTCCTGCTGCTCGACTCGATGCTGAGCATCGAGCCGGGAGTGAGGGCGAGCGCGCAGTGGACGCTGCGCGGTGACGAGTGGTTCTTCCCCGGCCACTTCCCCGGGCGCCCCACCACGCCCGGAGTGCTGCTGCTCGAATCCATCGCCCAGTGCGGCGCCGTGGCGGTGCTGAGCGATCCCAAGTACGCCGGGCGCCTGCCGCTCTTCGGAGGCGTCGAGCACGCCCGGTTCCGCCGCCAGGTCGTTCCGGGCGACACCGTCACCCTCGAGTGCGAGATGACCAAGCTCTCCGCGCGCGCCGGCAAGGGCCACGGCACCGCCAGCGTCAACGGCCAGCTGGCGGCCGAGACCGACCTGCTGTTCATCCTCGCCGACGCCCCGTGAACGTCGCCACCTGGAACGTCAATTCGTTGACGGCCCGGTGGCCGCGCGTCGAGGAGTGGCTCGTCGCCAATCGTCCCGACGTCCTGCTGGTCCAAGAGACCAAGCAGACCGACGCCAAGTTCCCCTTCGACCAGTTGCGCGCGCTCGGCTACGAGTCCGCCCACTACGGCCAGGGCCAGTGGAACGGCGTGGCCATCGTGTCGCGCGTGGGCCTCGACGACGTCACGAGGGGCTTCGGCGACGACGACCCCGAGGCGCGCATCATCGCCGCCACGTGCGCCGGCGTGCGGGTCTACTCGTGCTACGTGCCCAACGGTCGAGCGCTCGACGATCCCCACTACGTCTACAAGCTCCAGTGGCTCGCCAAGCTCGTCGACCTGCTCGCGGCCAGGGACCCGTCAACCCACGTGATCGTCGGCGGTGACTTCAACGTCGCGCCGCGCGACCTCGACTGCTACGACCCGAGCCTCTTCGAGGGCGCCACCCACGTCAGCGCACCCGAGCGCCACGCCCTGGCCGCCATCGAGGCGACCGGACTCGTCGACCTCACGAGGGCGCTGCAACCCGACGAACCCTGCTACACGTGGTGGGACTACCGCAACGGGTCCTTTCACCGGGGCTGGGGGTTGCGCATCGACCTGCTCTACGTGGACGCCGGGCTTCGCGCGAAGGCGACGGCGAGCTACGTGGACCGCGAGGCGCGCAAGGGCGAGAAGCCCTCGGACCACGCCCCGGTCGTGGCCGAGTTCGCGCTCTAGTTGCCCAGGCCCTTGGGCAGCATGGCCTCGATGAAGGTCGGTCCGGGCGTCGCGTAGGAGCGCTGCAGCGCCGACACCAGCTCGTCGGCGCTGGTCACCCGCGTGCTCGGCACGCCCTGGGCCGAGGCCACCGCACACAGGTCGAGCGCGGGGTCGTCGAGATCGAGCATGCGCTGGCTCGTCGAGCCGTCGCTCATCGCGCCGACGCGCTGGCGCTCCAGGGTGAGGATGGCGTAGCTGCGGTTCGACAGTCCCACCACCGTCACGTCGAGGCCCTCGCGCGCCATGGTCCACAGCGCCTGGGGCGTGTACATCATCGAGCCGTCGGATTCGAGGGCGAGCACGCGTTGGCCGCTGCCGATCGCGGCGCCGAGGGCGACCGGAAGCCCGAACCCGATGGCGCCGCCCGTAAGGGTCATGAGCCGGTGCGGGGGCGCGAACTGCGTGGCGCCGTAGAGGTGCAGGCCGCTGGTGTTGGACTCGTCGGCGATGATCAGGTCCTCGGGCATGGTGGCGCCCACCGCGGCGGCGAAGCTCTGCGCGGTCAAGGCCCCGCTCGGGGTCCCGGGCCGTTCGCCCGGCGCGACGACGAGCGCTGCGGCGTCCAGTTCCTCGACGATCGCCTCGAGCGCGCAGCGCGTGTCGGTGCCCGGAGGGGCCACGTTGAGCAGCTCGCACCCGTCGCCGACCAGCTGGCTGGCCACGTTCGGGTAGGCGAAGAAGCCCACGGGCGCGGTGGTGCCGATCAG
>Ga0224534_1001280_pt1 | contig 13517 bp, 8 predicted proteins | sample 714E12024metaG_FD_172012 | JGI IMG/M metagenome (GOLD analysis project Ga0224534, IMG submission 172012) | Peat soil microbial communities from Stordalen Mire, Sweden - 717 E1 20-24 | ecosystem: Environmental > Terrestrial > Soil > Wetlands > Peat | place: Sweden: Norrbotten County, Stordalen... | reverse complement strand
CTGTGTGCGAAGCACCAGCCGCAGCACGTTGAAAAGCTCTGCGGCATCAGGCGTATTCCAGTGGGCCAGTCTTGCGAAGCTGCTGCGGCTGGTCTTCGACACAGCCGCGCTCCGGGGGCAGTGCGCGGGTGCGCCCCGGTTGGTTTGGTCGCGAACTTCCGGCTTTCATTTTTTCTGAAAATTTTTACCCTGTCAGCCAATGAAAGGAATCATTCTTGCCGGTGGCGCCGGTTCGCGGCTGTATCCGCTCACGCGGGTCGCGAGCAAACAGCTCCAGCCGGTGTATGACAAACCGATGGTGTATTACCCGCTGACGACGCTCATCGAGGGCGGCATCCGCGAGTTATGCCTCATTTCCACGCCGCAGGATTTGCCGCGCTTCAAGCAATTGCTCGGCGACGGCCGGGCGTGGGGGCTGTCCATCGAATATCGCGAACAGCCGAAACCGGCGGGCATCGCGCAGGCATTTTTAATTGCGGAATCGTTCATCGGCAGCGACAGCGTCACGCTGGTTTTGGGCGACAACGTGTTTTACGGCGGCGATTCGTTTCATCGCGCGTTCGCCGAGTTCAAGACCGGCGCGACGATTTTCGGTTATCACGTCAACGACCCGGAGCGTTACGGCGTGGTGGAATTCGACGCGCAGGGTCAGGCGATTTCGATCGAGGAAAAGCCAAAACAGGCCAGGAGCAATTACGCCGTGCCGGGACTCTACATCTACGACAACAGCGTCGTGGCCGTCACCAAGGCGCTCAAGCCGTCGGCGCGCGGCGAGCTGGAAATCACGGATGTGAACGTGGCGTATCTGCGGCGCGGGGAATTGCGGGTGCACCGGCTGAGCCGCGGTTTCGCGTGGCTGGACGCGGGCACGAGCAGCAGCCTGCACGAGGCGTCGGCTTACGTGCAGACGATTGAGAAGCGCGCGGGCGTAAAAATCGGCTGTCCGGAGGAAGCGGCGTTTCGCGCCGGCTTTCTCAAACTCGATCAACTCGAAGAACTCACCAACAAAATGCCCAGATGCGAATATCGCGATTACCTCGCCGAGGTGGTTGCGGAAGCCAAACGGCTTAAAATTTAACCACGGATGAACACGGATAAACACGGATGTGGGAATGGAGTGTTGGAGCGTCGGAGTGCTGGAAAATCCCATTGCTCCAACACTCCATCACTCCAATATCCCTCTTGTCCACCAGTGGCTGAAATATGATCCTTCTCCTCGGCGCATCGGGTTACATCGGCCAGGCCTTCGCGCGTGAACTCGAACGGCGCAAAATTGATTTTGTTCCGCTCTCGCGAAAGCAGGTTAATTACGCGCGCTTCGATGTGTTGTTGAAGCTTTTGAAGGAGCGCAAACCGGAATTCGTCATCAATGCCGCCGGTTGCACCGGCAAGCCGAACGTGGACGCCTGCGAAATTGCCCGGGCCGACACGCTGGCCGGCAACACGTTGTTGCCGCAAACCGTCGCCCACGCCTGTGTGGCGGCCGGCATTCCGTGGGGACACGTTTCGTCCGGGTGCGTTTACTCCGGCGCAAAAGTCACGGTCGGTGGTCGCACCCGCGCCGAAAAAGACCTTTCCAAACCGGAATTGCGCGCGCTCGTGGACAAATCACCGGAGCACATTCATGGTTTTACGGAAACGGACACGCCTAATTTTTCCTTCCGCGACGGCCCGTGCAGTTTTTACAGCGGCAGCAAGGCGTTGGGGGAGGAAGCCATCGCAGGCATGGGACAAAGTTACATCTGGCGGTTGCGGATTCCGTTCGACGAATTTAACAGCGAGCGCAACTATCTCAGCAAGGTGCAGCGTTACCCGAAGGTCTATGACAACGTGAATTCCATTTCCCACCGCGCTGATTATGTGAAAGCGTGCCTCGATTTATGGGAACGCCGCGCGCCGTTCGGCACTTACAACGTCACCAATCCCGGTTTTGTGACGACGCGGCAGGTCGTGGAATTGATCGAGAAAATTTTGCCGCCGGCCCGGAAATTTGAGTTTTGGAAAAATGACGCCGAATTTTACAGCGTCGCCGCCAAAACGCCGCGTTCCAACTGCGTGCTGGACGTTTCAAAATTGCTGGCTGCGGGCGTCAAAATCCGGCCGGTGATGGAAGCCATCGAAGATTCGTTGCGAAACTGGAAACCGGAATAACTCTCAACCATCAACTCTCAACCATGAACTTGCTGATCACCGGCGGCGCGGGCTTTATCGGCTCCAACCTGATCCACCATGTCATTGACCGCGCGGAGATTGGCAAACTCGTCAATCTCGATTGCCTCACCTATGCCGGGCACCTGGAAAATCTGGAAAAGGTTTCCAAACACCCAAAATACATTTTTGAGAAAGTGGACCTGCGCGACAAAGCCGCCGTGCTGGCTGTCGTTGAAAAGCACGCCATCACGCACGTCATGCATCTCGCGGCGGAATCGCACGTGGACCGTTCCATCACCGGTCCGGGCGATTTCATCCACACGAATGTCGTCGGCACATTTAATTTGCTCGAAGCCTGCCGCGGATTCTGGCTGAATCCGAAATCCGAAATCCGAGACCCGAAATCCGATTTCCGATTCCATCACGTTTCGACCGATGAAGTTTACGGTTCGCTCGGTGCCACCGGCTTTTTCACCGAGACGACGCCTTACGCGCCGAACTCGCCGTATTCCTCGAGCAAGGCATCGTCCGACATGCTCGTCCGCGCGTATCACCACACTTACGGTTTGCCGACGGTCATCACGAATTGCTCGAACAACTACGGTCCGTATCAATTTCCCGAAAAGCTCATCCCGGTGGTGATTCAAAGCATCCTGGCGCGGAAGCCGGTCCCGGTCTATGGCGACGGAATGAACGTGCGCGACTGGCTTTACGTGCGCGACCACGACGAGGCGCTGTGGCTCGTGCTGACGCGCGGCAAATTGGGTGAGACCTACAACATCGGCGGCCACAACGAATGGGCGAACCTCCACATCGTGCAACTGATTTGCGACACGATTGACGAGTTCGTTCCCAAACTCGGCGGCAATTCGCGCAAGCTGATTGCTTTCGTCAAAGACCGTCCCGGCCACGATCGCCGTTACGCCATAGACGCGTCGAAGATCCAGCGCGAGCTTGGCTGGACGCCTGCGCACAAGTTCGAGGACGGCATCCGCGAAACCATCCGGTGGTATCTCGACAACCAGGCGTGGGTGAAGACCGTCCTGGCCAAGGCGAAAACGCAGCCGCCGGGGTAACGGGGCGGAGGGCGTATCCGGGTGCCGCCACCAAGACACGAGGTCGCCCCGACTGTGGAACGCCGGATTCATCCGGCAGGCGGGCGAACCGCGAGTGGGACTGCCGGATGAATCCGGCGTTCCGGGGATAGTGTCCGATCGCCCTGTGACGGAGTGATGTGTCTGCCGCCCTTTACGAAACGGCCTTTTCAGGCGAAGATAATGGCGTGAACATTCGCTTGTGCTTTGGGACGGGCGTTGCCGTCTGGTTTCTTTCCGCCGCCGGACTTTTCGCGGGCGGCAGCGGGTTGAACGTTGTCGTGGTCGTCAACCAGAACAGCACGAACTCGGTCCAGCTCGGCAATTACTACTGCGAACGGCGCTGCGTGCCGCCGCAAAATCTTTTGCGCATCAACTGGACCGGGGGCAACACCTCATGGAGCAGGTCGGATTTCGAGACTTCCCTGCTCAATCCGCTGGTCTCCATGCTTTCGAGTCGCGGCCTCACCAACCAGGCGGATTATGTCGTCCTGTCCATGGACATTCCCTACCAGGTCACGGCCGCCGATGGCATCAACTCGACGACCGCCGCCTTGTTTTACGGGTTCAAGACGGACGATTGCACCAGCGATTGTCCGGCCGGGATTCCCGGCTGCAATCTACCCGCCGCCAGTTCCAATGCCTATGCCGCCAGCGAGGGCATTTTCCGCCAGACGCCGCCGATTGCCGCCGGCAGCAACTCGTGGCTCGTCACCATGCTCACGTCCAGCAATCTCGCGCAGGCGCAGGCGATCATTGATCGCAGCGTGGCCAGCGACGGCGCATTTCCCACGCAAACGGTCTGGCTGGCCAAGAGCACCGACGTGTTCCGCAACATCCGGTATCTGGAATTTGACAACACGATTTTCGACGCGCGCCTGGCCGGCGATTTTTTCATCCAGCGGACGAATCTGGCTTCGCCTTACGGGCTGACGAACCTGTTGGGCTACCAGACCGGCCTTTACCAGTTTAACATTCTGTCCAACGTGTTCGTCCCCGGTGCCATTGCCGACAGTCTGACGTCGTATGGGGGGCTGATTTATCAGCCGAATGACCACACGACGTTGCTGGTTTTTCTGAATGCCGGCGCCTGCGGCAGTTACGGCACCATTACCGAGCCTTGTGCCTACCTGCAAAAATTCCCGTCGCCGCAGGTTTATTTCTATCAGGCGCGCGGCTTCAGCCTGGCAGAATGTTACTACCAGAGCCTCGTCAATCCGTATCAGGGCTTGATCGTGGGCGAGCCGCTGGCCGCGCCGTTTGCCCGGCCACCCGGCGGCGCGTGGACCAATTTGCCGGCGAACGCCGTGTTGAGCGGCGTCACGAATCTCACGTTCCAATGCACCACCGGCGCGTCGAACCGGCCCGTTCAGCAGGTGGATTTGTTCCTGGATGGCACATGGGTGCAAACCTTGACCAACATTCCGCCCGGCGCGGGCAACCAGCTTTACGTGACCATCAATGGCTGCACCACAAACTACCCGGTTCCAAGTAACGCAACGATCAAATCGGTCGCGTCCGGGCTGGCCGACGTTCTTAACCAGTCCGCCTGCGCCCAGCAGACCAGGGTGTACGCCACTGCCTGGGGCGACCGCATCGGCCTGCAATACACCGACACCGACACGCTTGATGCCCAAATCCCGGTAAGCGTCAGCAATTCCATCGGTTCGGCATCCGCGCTTACCACCTTCATCGCGGCCAGCAGCAGCAATCTGCTCGATTCCATCGCGTTTGGACTTCGCAATTACTTTGTCAGCAACGCCCCCGCCTCCAACAGTTTTCTCCAACTGAGTGTGACCAAAACCAACGGAACCCCAATCGTCCTGGCGGTTACGAACAGCCCCGGCAATACGAGTGTCGGCCAGCTCGTCCAGCAACTGGTCACTGCGATCAACGGCAACGCCGGTTTGTCGGCAACCGACGGCGTCGTGGCGGAGGATTTCATTGATTATCTGCCCGTGACGTCGCCGCCAATCAACGCCGCCGAATTCAATCTGCGCGCCCGAACCGCCGGGTGGAAGGCTTCGCAGATTCAGGTGACGCTCAGTGGGTCATCCAATCTGGTGATCAATCCGAATGGCACTCAAGCATTGGATCAGAACCTCAGCGACCTCCAGCCGCGCAACCACCTCTACCTCACGGCTGGCGTCACCAATCTCTTGTTCACGTTTCCTTTGGACACAACAACCCTGTCCGACGGCAGCCATGAGCTTGCGGCGGTGGTCTATGAAGGCAGTCATGTGCGCACCCAGGCGCGAGTGACGCAAAGTGTGCGCGTTCAAAACACGCCGCTCAACGCCACGTTCACCGCGCTGGCCGGCGCTCCCAACACGGTGCTGGACTTCACGCTGCTGTTTTCGGTTGCCGCCAACACGAACACGATTTTCACAATCGAACTGTTCACCACCGGCGGTTCGGTCGGCGTTGTTTCCAACCTCTCCTCCGCCACGTTCGCGGTGGCGGCGACGAATCTGGGGGTTGGATTGCATCCGTTCTACGCCGTGATAACGCGCAGTGACGGCAAACAGTATCGCACCGGGACGGAGTGGATTCGCATCGGCGGGTCGGAACCGCCGTTTGGGCTGACGATAACCGCACCGCCGCCGACGATTGCCTGGCCGGCCACCGCCGGGCGGCTTTATCAAGTGCTGAACGCGACGAACATCACGGATCCCTTTCAATTGCGCGCGACCGTCACGCCGTCGAACATTGCCGGACTGTGGATTGAAACCATTACGGGCATGCCGCAACAATTCTATCGCGTTCGCGCGCCGTGATGAAACAAGGCGAGTGTGGAACGCCGGATTCATCCGGCAGCGTGTGGTGCAAAGAGCGGTTCTGCCGGATGAATCCGGCGTTCCGACGCGAAGGCTCATGGAACGGCACGGACTTCCGGTCTGCGTTTTGCCTTTCACAGGCGGGGACGCCTGTGCCACCTTTAACTGGCCATGTTCAAAAAAATTGCAATTTGCCTTTTTCTAGCCGCGTTTTGCCTGTGTGCGCGCGCGGCAGACACCAACTCGCTTGTCTGGCACCGGGCGACCGACCGCGTGGATGCCGACCTGCGGGGCATGGCGCTGTGGCCATTGCTGGAAAAAATCGCTTCGGATGCCGGCTGGCGGATTTATGTCGAACCGGACACCACCCACACGACTTCCGCAAAATTCAAGGACCTGCCGTCCGGCGACGCGCTGAAAAGGTTGCTCGGCAATCTCAACTTCGCGCTCGTGCCGCGGACCAATGGCGTGCCGCAACTTTATGTTTTTCGCACCGTGATGAAAAACGCCACGCGGCTGGTGCTCGCGCCGAAAGCGGCGCCCAAGCACGTTCCCAACGAATTGCTCGTGAAACTCAAGCCGGGCACGGATGCTGACGCCCTAGCCAAACTGCTCGGCGCTAAAATCACCGGTCGGAACGACAAGCTCGGCCTCTACCGCCTGCAATTTGGCGATGCGGCCACCACGGATGCCGCGCTCGGACAGTTGAAAAGCAACAGCGACGTGGCCGCGGTGGATTACAATTATTATTATGACCCGCCGCCGCCGGTTCAGGCGCTCTCGTCTGCACCGGTCGCGCCGCTGTCCTTGCAACTGAACCCGCCGGGTGATTCCGGCAAGGTCATCGTTGGTTTGATTGACATGAATGTGCAATCGCTCGGCGCCCAACTGGATAAATTTGTTCTGCCGCAACTTGACGTGGCCGGGGACGTTTCCGCCAGCAGCGACATCACGCATGGCACGGCCATGGCCTACAACATTTTGACGGCCATTGCGCAAGCATCGAATGGCGGCACTTCTGTGCAAGTTCAGCCGGTGGACGTTTATGGCGGGAACCAAACTACCACCTCATGGTATGTTGCGCTGGGCATTCAAGCGGCCGTTGACCACGGCGCGAACATCCTGAATTTGAGCCTCGGTAGCGCCGGCGACAGTTCCGTTTTGGACGGCGTGGTCAACCTGGCGCTGGCCGACAATATTGTGATTTTCGGCGCGGCGGGCAACACGCCGGTGGACGCGCCGACGTATCCGGGCGCGATTCCCGGAGTTCACGACGTGACGGCTTTGGCGCAACCGGGGCAGCTCGCCCCCTATGCGAATTTTTGGTCCGGGGATAACATGGCACTGCCCGGCACCGGCTACGTTTATTACGGAGGCATGCCATACGTCGTCCAAGGCACATCCACTGCCACGGCCTTCGCGTCCGGTATTTACGCTGGAACGTTGGGATCAACGACCGTGAATCAGTCGCAGATTCTTGGAGCGATGCAAACCAAGTATCCCGTGCCGCAACAGTGAATTGGCTTCCGGCGTTTGGTGTCTTGATTCTGGGAAATCAATCTCGGGCACCCCCCAGACCCGGGAGCCGAGACCCAAGACCCAAAATCAGTGCTGCGACAGGCAGCCGATTTTGCCGAACGCGACGACATAGAGGAAGAACGCGATGATGAGCGGCCACGGTTTGCCCGCCACCAGCAGCAGAATTCCGAGGCCCAAAACCAGGGCAATCACCAAATAAACCAAGGCGGCCAGTGCCAGTTTCATTGATGATGACTATAACGATTTGGCCGCGGTGCGCAAGTCCGGGTAGTGGGTCAAATTGATTTTGAGGTAGGGACATCGCGCTGCGATGACCGCGACGCATGCAGCGGCGCAATGGGAAGCGGCCAAGGCTGTTCCGCCCGCTGCACGCGGGCGGGGACCGCCGCAGCGCGGCATCCCTACCCGTGCAAACTGACCCACTACCCAAGTCCGGCAATGCCAACCAGGTTGTCACCAGCCGTGGAACAGCGATGGAAAGCAATCCACGGCACCGCCAAGGATTGGCGGAACCAATGGGTCAAGTTTCAGCATCACCACCGCCTTCGACCCGGCGAGAGGCGGGAAAAATCCGATAAAATGTGCTGCTTTTATTGACGGCAGAGTGTTCAATTTTGCCAATTAATATGGCCAAGCGCAAAGCGAACAGGAAGCCAGCCGGTGACGGAAGTTTCAAGCTCCACAAAAAGCTTGAGGTAAAAAGTGGCCGTTCATCCAGCGCCCTGGCCGGATCTTTTCCGCTGAAGAAACCATTGCAGGTTTGCGCTCTGCCGCTGCTCCTGTTGCTGGTAGTACTGGTGTATCTTCCCGTGCTCACCAATGGTTTTGTCAGGTACGACGACCAGGTTTATGTCACGGAGAATGTTCATGTGCAACACGGCTTGACGTGGGAAAACGTCCAATGGGCTTTTTGTACCCCGACGGCGCCCTACTGGCATCCGATGACCTGGCTGTCCCATATGTTGGACTGCGAATTCTTCGGCTTGAAAGCGTGGGGGCATCACCTGACCAGTCTCCTGCTTCATGCCGCCAACACGTTCATGGTTTTTGTGGTTTTAAGAAGGATGACCGGCGCGTTCTGGCGGAGCTGGTTTGTGGCCGGGCTTTTTGGATTGCACCCCATGCATGTGGAATCCGTGGCCTGGGTGGCCGAGCGCAAGGACGTATTAAGCACGCTGTTTTGGTTGCTGACGTTGTGGGCTTATGCGCGTTACGCGCGGTGCGTGACAAGTGGCATGTGTCAAGTGACACGAACCGCTTCCTTCCTGTCACGTGTCACGTGTCACGTGTCACCTTATTACATCCTCGCACTGTTGCTCTTCGCGTGCGGACTGATGTCCAAGCCGATGATGGTGACGTTGCCTTTCGTCTTGCTGCTGCTGGATTACTGGCCGCTGAATCGCTGGGGAAACCATCGCGGGTGGCCTCTGGTGAGGGAAAAACTGCCATTTTTCCTGCTGGCGGCGGCTTCGAGTGTGGTCACTTTCGCTGTGCAGCGGACCATCGGCACCGTGGTGACGACGACCACCCTGCCGATCGGCGCCCGTTTGGAGAATGCTTTGGTTTCTTATGCCGGCTATCTCAGCAAGCTCCTTGTCCCGACGAACCTTGCGGTCATTTACCCCTTGCGCTATCCCTTCCATTGGCCGCTGGGAGATTTGATTTCAGCCGGCCTTCTGCTCCTGGGCATCAGCATTTTTGTGGTCGCGTTGCGGCGGCGGCAACCCTGGCTGCTGGTGGGTTGGTTCTGGTTTGTCGGGACGTTGGTGCCGGTGATCGGGCTGGTGCAGGTCGGTTTGCAAGCAATGGCGGACCGGTTCAGTTATGTGCCCTCCATCGGGCTGTTCATTTTTTTGAGTTGGGGTGCCTGGGCATTGACGAAAGCCTGGCGTTACCAGGTCGTCGCCGTGTCCGGCGCGGCCACGGTGGTGATGGTGCTCTGCGCAGGACTTGCCTGGCGGCAGGCCGGTTATTGGAAGAACACCGGAACCCTTTTCCAACATGCCATCGACGTGACGGAAAATAATTTTATCGCCTGCTCAAACCTTGGGGATTATGAGCTCGTACAAGGGCACTATGACGAGGCAATTAACCTGTATCGGGAAACCATCAGACTGATGCCCAGCTACGACCTGGCCCACGCTCCGTTAGGCGTCGCCTTGTGCAAAACGGGACGGCTGGCGGAAGGGATTCAGGAACTTCAACTGGCCGTGAAGTTGGAACCCGACTCGGCCCAGGTCCACGCTGATCTGGCTGACGCCCTGGTCGAGGACGGACAAGGCGACGCAGCTATCAACGAATACAAGAAAGCCATCAGCTTGGATCCTGATGATCTGGATGCCCGCAACTGTTTGGGTGTGCTTATGGAAAATACCGGCCACCTGGACGAGGCCATTCAGCAATTTGAGGAAATCATTAAAATAAACCCGGCCTACGTGCCTGCATACAATAATCTTGGATTGGCGCTGGAAAGCCAGGGTCGCCTCGACCAGGCATTTGCCGAGTTTGAGAAAGCCGTGCGGCTGGATCCTCAGGACGCCAAGGGACATTTCAACCTGGGCATGATCTTGAAAGCCAGGGGGCGACTGGATGAAGCCATAGGTCAATTCGAGCTGGGACTGAAGCTGGAGCCTGATTCCCCCCAAGCCCATAGTGGACTGGGCGTCATGTTGTGCCAAAAGGGGCTTTGGGACGAAGCGATCGCTCAGTTTCAGGAAGCCATCAGGTTAAAGCCGGACTACGACGAGGCGAAACATAACTTGAGTTCTGCGTTGAAGATGAAAGCCACCCCCGCCAAGCCTTGAGGCGGCGTTTTCCACCATTCAAACCGACATCGCCGGGCAAGCTGGCGCCACCAGCTACACCGACACCACCGCCACGAACGGCGGCCCGTATTTCTATCGCGTCGGCGTGCAATGATTGGATTGTTGAGTGTTGATGGTTGAAGGATGAGGCAGTAATTCAAACCGCGAAGACGCGAAAAAGAATCAATAAGGAAACCAGGAACGCAGGAGAAACGGAGACTTGAGACCAGATTGCAGGATGGCCGGGATGATTCTGCCCCGGACTGAATCCTGTCAATCCTGTGTATCCTGTCTGAAACAAAAGACAGCAGTTTCATGGATTCATGGATTCCTTATTGAATCTAAAACGGCCGTCTTTTTTCATTTCAACTCTGTGTCCCTCGCGCCTCCGCGACCAAATTTCCCAAAATTTATTTTGCGTGTAAGGTTTGACAAAAAAGATTTTCTTCGCATGTTTGCCGCGCCCGGTGTAAAAGCGCGGGCAAACAAATGGGCAAAACCCTCATCATTGCGGAGAAACCGTCCGTCGCCGGCGACATCGCCAAGGCGCTCGGCGGGTTCAAGAAAGTGGACGACTATTACGAAAGCGACCATCACGTCCTTTCGTCGGCGGTCGGCCATCTGCTCACCATCGTGCCGCCGGAAGGCGTCGAAGCCGCGCGCGGCAAATGGACGTTCAAACATCTGCCCGTCATCCCGCCGCATTTCGATTTATTGCCGATTGAGAGAAGCGAGAACCGGCTGAAGGTGCTCAAGAAGCTCATCAAACGCGCCGACGTGAACGCGCTGGTCAACGCCTGCGACGCCGGGCGCGAAGGGGAATTGATCTTCCGCAATATCGTCAAGTTCACCAAGGCGAAGCAGCCCATCAAGCGGCTCTGGCTGCAATCCATGACGCCGGCGGCCATCCGCGAGGGGTTTGCGCAGCTTCGCGAAGACAAGGACATGCTGCCGCTGGCCGACGCCGCGTTCAGCCGGTCGGAGGCCGACTGGCTGGTGGGCATCAACGGCACGCGCGCGATGACGGCGTTCAATTCCAAGCTCGGCGGGTTTTTCAAAACCACTGTTGGCCGCGTCCAGACGCCGACGCTCGCCATCGTGGTTGAGCGCGAGGCGAGGATTCGCAAGTTCGTGTCGCGCGATTTCTGGGAGGTCATCGGCACGTTCGACGCGGCGGCGGGTCAATACACCGGGCGCTGGTTCGATGAAAAGTTTTCCAGGTCTGACGCGAAGGACGGCGATGACCAGCTCAAGCCCGAGCGGGTCTGGGACAAGTCAAAGGCCGAGGCCGTCAAGGAAAAATGTCTGGGCAAACCGGGCATTGTCACCGAGGAAAGCAAGCCGAGCACGTCGCTGTCGCCGTTGCTTTACGATTTGACCAGTTTGCAGCGCGACGCGAACTCGCGCTTTGGTTTTTCCGCGAAGAACACTCTGGGCTGGCGCAGTCGCTTTACGAACGGCACAAGGTGCTGACGTATCCGCGCACCGATTCGCGGGCGTTGCCGGAGGATTATCTCGGCACGGTGAAGAGCGCGATGAAGATGCTCGGCGAAACCGGCTACCGGACTTTTGCCGAGACCATTCTCAAGCACGACTGGGTGCATCCGAACAAGCGCATCTTTAACAACGCCAAGGTTTCCGACCACTTCGCCATCATTCCGACCACGCAGGCGCCGCAGGGGTTGTCCGAACCGGAAAGAAAACTTTACGACCTGGTGACGAAGCGGTTCCTCGCCATTTTTTATCCGGCGGCGGAATTTCTCGAAACCAATCGCATCACCCGCGTCGAAGGCGAGCCGTTCAAGAGCGCCGGCAAGGTGCTGGTGAATCCGGGCTGGCTGGCGGTCTATGGCAAGGAGGCGGAATCGGATGACACGCCGACGCTCACGCCGGTGCAGCCGGATGAAAAGGTCAACACCAGCGGGGTTGAAGTGAAACCCAACGTCACCAAACCGCCGCCGCGCCACACGGAAGCGACGTTGTTGAGCGCGATGGAAGGCGCGGGCAAACTGGTCGAGGACGACGAATTGCGCGAGGCGATGCGCGAGAAGGGGCTGGGCACGCCGGCCACGCGCGCGGCGACCATCGAAGGTTTGATTTACGAGGATTACATCCATCGCAACGGGCGCGAATTGCAGGCGACGGCGAAGGCATTTTCATTGATGGAACTGCTCAACGGCCTGGGCATTCCCGAATTGACGAAGCCGGAGTTGACCGGCGACTGGGAATTCAAGCTGCGCCAGATCCAGCGCCGGCAGAAAAGCCGCGACGAATTCATGTCCGAGATTGCCGACATGACGCGGCACATCGTCGAGCGCGCGAAAAAATTCGAGGAAGACACGATTCCCGGAGATTTCGGCGTGCTGAAAACGCCGTGCCCGAAGTGCGGCGGCGAGATCCATGAAAAATACAAGCACTTCCAGTGCATCAATGAAAAATGCGATTTCTCGGTTTGGAAAACACTGTGCAGCCGGATGTTTGAGATTGAGGAAGTGGAAAAGCTCATCACGGAAAAACAGGTCGGGCCGTTGCAAAATTTCCGCAGCAAAAAGGGATTTCCATTCACCGCCGTGTTGAAGCTGAATGCGGGGTTCAAGATCGAATTTGATTTCGGCAACGAGCAGAAAAACGAAAATGGCGAGGCCGCCGCGCCGGTGGATTTCACGGGCAAGGAACCGCTGGGCAAATGCCCCAAATGCGGCGCGCGGGTGTTCGACGCGGGGATGAATTATCTCTGCGAGAAGGCGACGGGCGCGGACAAGACCTGCACCTTCCGCACCGGCAAAATCATTTTGCAGCAGAACATCGAGCCGGCACAAGTGGCGAAGCTGCTCAACGAAGGCAAAACCGATTTGCTCAAGGGTTTTATCTCCAAGAAAACCAACCGCAAGTTCGAGGCATTCCTGGTGATCAAGGATGGCGGCACGGCGTTTGAATTCGCGCCGCGCGAACGGAAGGCGCGAGCGAAGGGTGGGACGCCCCGGGAACCGCTGCCGAAGATTGATTTTACGGGCAAGGTGCCGCTCGGCAAATGTCCGAAGTGCGGCGGCAGGGTTTTTGACACCGAAACGGGTTATCTGTGCGAGAAATCGCAGGCGGACGCCCGACCGTGCAAATTCAGAATCAGCCGGGAAATTTTGCAACAGCCGATT
>Ga0224534_1001278_pt1 | contig 13528 bp, 11 predicted proteins | sample 714E12024metaG_FD_172012 | JGI IMG/M metagenome (GOLD analysis project Ga0224534, IMG submission 172012) | Peat soil microbial communities from Stordalen Mire, Sweden - 717 E1 20-24 | ecosystem: Environmental > Terrestrial > Soil > Wetlands > Peat | place: Sweden: Norrbotten County, Stordalen... | reverse complement strand
GCGACACCTTTGCCCAGGAGATTGTGGCGGAACCCTTCGGATATGACCACGATTCGTTCGGCCTGGCCGTAGATCCAACGTTCCATGCGCCGGAAAAGCGCCACGGCCGCAGGATTCGTCAGGTAGTTGAGAGCCACGGCGACGTCGGGATAGATGTCTTGCACGTTGACCACCAGCCGTGCGCCGGACGCCTTCGCGATCGCGCATGCCGAAACGCCCAACGGCAATGGGGGCAGGATGGCATAGACTACATCGACTTGGCGGCGCCATCGCATGTAGCCGGGTGCCGCGGAGAGGCAGAAGGCGCCGAAGGCGGCGAACCGGGCCCAAAACGATTTGGAGGATGTCGCGTGCGTGAAGGTTCGGATAACCTCAACACCATCGACCACCTCGCGACCGCAAAGCCGGTTGCGATATCCGTCGAAAAGCTCGCCCCGCGGGTAACTTGGAAACGATGTCACTACTGTTAGTTCATGACCGCGCCCCATTAGATCCCGAGCGAGTTGCGTTACCCAGATGCCCGCGCCGATGGACTCCGGATAGTAGTAGTTCGCTGTGATGAGAATGTTCACGATCTGAGTCCGTCGGGCCGCGCCGAAAGCTCCTGTTGCGCGCCTTGTTCCCGCGCGGCGATGAGTCTCTTTAGAGCGGAGTACAGCAGCGGAGCGACTCTCGGGCCGTAGAGCGACTGGACGATGGCATCCTGTTCCCGCAGGAGCCGCAAACGGGCCTCCTGGCTTGCCAACAGTTCCACCACCCGATCCGCGAAATCGCCCTGCCGTTCGCTGCGCACGAGCCCGGCAGCCCCAAACACGCTCTCGGTGCCGCCGCATTCCAAAAACAGCGCGGGCGTTCCGAATGAGACGGCTTGGCAGACTGGGGCGCCGAAGCCCTCGTGCCGCGACATCGATACATACAGCCACGCGGAGCGGAACAACTCCTGCAACTCGCTGTACCGCATAGAGATGGCATGCCATACGATGTCTTCCCTGGCCGGGCAGGAGTGCAGTTCCCGCTCAAAGGCGTCCGCGTACCGGCACCAGCGCTTGCGAGCACCCACCAGGACGAGGCGCGGCTTCGGCGACGAACTCTCCCACACGGAGCAGAACGTGCGAAGCAGTTCGATGACGTTCTTGTTGGGCGAAATCCTGCCGACGAACAGAAGCGTGGGTACATCGCTCTTCTGGCCCTTTGTCTGCTCCTCGAAAACCAAAGGCACGGTCTCTACCGTTTTGAAACCGATCTTGAGGAGTTCTTCCCGGTTAAACTCGCTTACCGCAAGCCAGGGCAGGTGCTTGGGCATCAAGCGCAGTTGAAACGCCGCCGCCAGCGCGCGGAAGGCCACCAGCGGCGACCATCGCCACACCTCGCGCGCCGGCGTTACATTATGATACACGAACACCGCGTCTGGCGAAAGGCACAACGGCCAGGCAAGCCAGTCGAAGCTCCCATAGTGGTAGAGCAGTACGCCTCTGCCATGACTGCGTGCGTCACGCCAAACCGCCAGCGACACCGAGCTTCCTTCTTGCAGACAGGGGTCCAAAGTCCGGTGCCAAACCTCGGCGTGCAGCCGGATCGCGTTATATTTGCTGCAGACGGCGGGAATTAGCGTGCGGACTACCATTGGTCACCTTTACTTGTACGCCATGCCACGCCCCATCCGGAGCCGACTGTCCAATTATAAGTAGAACGGACCCGCAACCCGTGCCGTATCTGTCGTCGCTCTCTATGCCGAGCTATTTGACAAGACCCACGTCGGCTGACTTCGCACGCCCTCGAGCTGAACCCCCGCCCCGGGGACCCGCTTGACGACGCGAAAAGGACGTAACGCAAAGACGAAACACAAAAGCGGCACGAGCCGTACCCAGCCGACTATTATGTTGATGAACTCACTTTCGAACTGCAGGAGGAGCATGATGAATACAATTGCCATTACAACCTGGCTGGCTGACGCTGGCTGATACAACCAGACACTCACCCGTGCCAGCATCCAACTGATGAGAAGGGCCGCAAAAGGAAAACCTAGAAAGCCGAAGTTGCCGTACACATCAGTGAGGAGGCAGGAGGGGTAATCAACGTACTTCAAGTCGGTGTACCGCAACATCAGATAACGCTTCGGGGAGGCCTGAAATGAATTCTTGTACTCGCTGACGCCCTCGCGGTCGAACATCTGCCAGGCGATGACATACGCTGGAATCCGCCAAGCCTCCCCAAGCGCGAGGAACTGGCCCTCGCTACCGAGGCGAATCCTCGCGATCAAGTCGATACCGTTAAGACGCATCCACACTTCCCTGTTCGGGTTCAGGTCCTCCTCAACCCGTTGCAACGGATTCAGCATACCGAGGGAAAAGGTGCCCTCGCGCGGGTAGAAGATGCGAAAGTTGGTCACCACAGCAAACGAGTAGTACCCAATTAGGGTGCCGGCAAGGACGTGCCACCACCGAACGCGCCACTTTGGCGGCAGCGCCCGGCCGCTGGCTAAAACGTGGGGCACACCTAACAACAGGGCGATCGTCATAAGGGAAAGCGACCTGCTGTTCGTCATTTGCCGCACAAAAAAGATGCCTATACATAGGAGGCACGAGATCTCGACTAGGAACCGGAAACGACGTTTTGTCACGGCCAATAGGATGAGCAGGAGTGAGCCAATCAGGTAACCACCCATTATGGCTGTTTTGTAAATTACGAATTCGGCCAGCGGCATGGCGCTCAAGCGCCGTAAGTTCTCCTCGTTGCCATACCACAGGTAGAACGTGTTTGAGGTGGTTGCAAGCAATATGAAGGTAACGCTGAGGATCAGTGAAAAGAGTGGAAACGCGGCCTCGCCTCGTGTCGTTGGGGCGATAGTAACTGTTGCTCTCTTCGCTGCGGGCCGCAGCTTTAGGTACAACCAGAGCAGCGGGAGTTCGAAGAGGAAGAGACACATCCCTTGAACCAAATCATAGTTAGCGCTCAGCTCCGTGGCAATCTGGGGCTTCGACAGAATTGGCGCAATATGCAGGTATAGGATCGCGCCGCAATAGGTCCAGAGAAAGAACAGGTCTCGGCCCAGGGACAGGCGCCTGCCCACGAGCAGGACGCCGGGCACTGCTAGGGCACCGAGGAGAAGGATGAGCGAGATCATTGGGCGTCCATTATTCTTGAGGGGCCGGACGATGGTACGGGCTGTCGCCAATAGGTTTGCCCGTCAATTCGCATCATTAGACGTGGAAGCAGCCTGGACTCGAACGATTGCACGTAAACCCGGCAGAAGACCCCTAGCAGGCGCTCAGGCCAGCCCGGACGAGCGGCGTTCCGGGTATGCGCGCGCCGCACGGTACCGCTGTTTGCCCAGATGCGGTAGCGATAGTGACTGCCGGAGAAGCGAACGGGCTTTGCCTCTTTCATGAGGTTGTAGACTTGCTCGTGGTCGCTGGGCCGGAGATCGGGATGAACGGGAAAGGGATGGCGCTTGAGCAAGACCATGGGATAGGCGGCATTCGGGTGGAGAATCACGGACTGTCGTTTATGAACTGCGTGAAAGTAGAAAGGAGGCTCCCGGCGAAACAGCCTCTCGCCCTGCTGGTTGATGAATACGATCGTGGTGTAAACGACGCATCGCGATTCGGGATACCGCCGCTCGGCGCGTTCCACCGCGCCGGCCACCGCCGCGAGGTACCCGTCGGGCCATTCGTCGTCCGCATTCAGGAACATCCCATACCTGCCGGTAGCTCTGGCAACGCCGGCGTTGTAGGCGTTCGCCACTCCAATATCGGAACGTACGTAATGGCATCGGGCGAAGGCGGCCAGCGTTTGATGGCGGGCAGCCACCAGTTGCATGGTTTCATCGGTGCAGTCGCCGTCGACGAAGACCAGTTCCACCGTGCCCGCCGGAAGGTCCGGAATGTTCCGCTCCAGCGAGTCGAGCGTAGTGGAGATGGTAGCCGCAGCGTTGCGAGCCGCAACGATGACGGTTACAAACGGAAGGTGTGAGTCGGTTAAAGGTTCCATCGGCGGCGTCTCTTGTCCTAGAAAGCTTTGAAATAGTGCCACTCCGGCTCCCAGCAATCGAGTTTCCGGAGTACGATCATGCGCGGCATCCGGCGCAACACCGGACCTACCATCCCGTCCCTGTGCTTGATGCACCGCAGGAGTTCCCGCACTGTGCGTGCCAGCGGCTGCGGACGGTAGCGCAGCATTTCATAGTGGCGGTTCGCGAGGATGAAACGCACTACCTTCTTTTTCGAGGGGAGATCCAAGTCGTGGATCGCAAGCAAACCGCCGGGAAGCAGAATCTTGTCGAGCAGAAAGAAGTCGACCAGCGTGTAGTCGAAATTGTGAAGGCCGTCGATAAAGGCGAGGCCGGCGTGGAAACCCTCCGCGAGAAGCTTCGGCGCCATCAGATGTGTCGGCCCTTCCAGCAGGCGGAAGTACGAGGTCAGGCCGAAACGTTCCAGTTGCGCGAGAGCGGCGCCTTCGTGCTGGGAACGCGGATCGGGATCGATGCCGACATGCAGTGCCCCCGTCGCGCCTGTGTTTTTCAGGGCCGCACAGATCGCGAGAGTGGACACTCCGAACGCCACCCCCGTCTCGACGGTCCGCCGAACCTCGTTTTCCTCGATGAGCGACGCGAGTTCCAGAGCTTCGGCCAGACTGATACCTCCCGTAATGGGTTTGTGGCTTCCATTCGGCAGCCGAACCGAACCGTCCGTCAATACTGTGTGGATGACTTCAAACAAATCCAACTGCGCGTTTGAAGAAGCGGCTGCCGTCACCTATACCTCCAAGCTTTCCAGCCGTTCCAGGAGTGGACGGATGGCGTTGTCGACCAAAAGCATCTCGTACGCGGGGCGATATCTATCCGGACCCGCGGTCCGCGAGCGCTCGATCAGACGATGGATCGCGCTCGCGACTTCCTCCGGAGTGGATGCCTGCTCGAAAGCGGGGTGGACGCCTTGCAGAAGCCGGCATGTCGGTGAATCGGGCCGGCCTATATAAAGGATGGGTTTGCACGCGCCCACGTAGTCGGCCACCTTGGACGGAAGATGAACGTTCTTGGGGAGGTCGCAGTCGATGACGCAAACGATGCCGGCCTCGGTGATTGCCCGTTTCGCAACACTCAGAGGTACGCTGTCTTCGAACGAAGCGAAGCTCGCATACCGGGTGCGTTCGATGCTGGCTCTGATGTCGGGATCGCAATACCCCAGCAGGCGCGTGCGAAGGTTCACGGCGGAACCGGCACGGAACCGGGCGATGCCCTCGAGCAGGACGTGGGGGCGCCGCGTGTAGTAAAGCGCTCCGCAGTGCAGCAGAGTAATCGTGTCGCCGGGTGGAGTGGCCGCCGGCGGGAACGGCCAGTCTCGACGATCGAAATAGTGGGGGACCACCAGGAGGCGCTCCGTGGGCTTCGAATCGCCTTTGAGAAACCCGAATGTCTCCTCCGCGGGCGCCCAGCAAACTGCCGCGGCCTCCACGCACCGGCAGGCGAGTCTCTGACAGCGGACGCGGCGCGCCCGCAATTTCATCATGTGCCGGTCCTCAACGCAGGGCACGGGGTCTGAAAAGTAAAAAGCCATCTTCCCGATTTGGGGCCGGCGCATGCGCAGCACGGCCTCGTGGCTGGCGAGAGGGGCGGAGATCGACAGGAGGAACCGGTACCGGTTCCGGTCGAGCACGGTTTTGAGTGTTCGCAGGAGTCCACCCAGGTGAAGATAGGTGTCGGTGGGCTTCAAGAAGCGGTACGTTTTGATCAGCAGGGGCAGCCGCGCGAGGCTCGAGTTGCCCACAAAATGGTACGTGTTCAGGTTCTTGGAGTGGACCGCCGTATCAGGCACGCTGGCGATGGCCGGCTCCAGGTGGGTTTCCCCGGCGCAGACTACGTCTACTGCGTTTCCTGCCGACAGGAGATACGACACAAGCGTTCGTACCTGGTGCGCCTGCGGATTTCCGCTCGGCGGGAAATACGGGGACACAATCAGAAAATCGCGCGTCTCTGTTTGCATGGAGTTGTGACAATGCGATCGATCCGGCGGTCTGCAGGGAAGCTGCGTCCCGTGGAGGACAATCGCGTAATTGCGATATAGGGTTCCATTAAGTAGCCTGCGAACGCGACAGGCGATGTTGAAGGTAGACAGCCTGCCAAACAGCGTGGGCGATATAGGCGCAAAGCATCGAGCCCGCCAAGCCGAGCGCGAGGTTCGTGGGGATGAAGCAGTAGCAGCAAACCAGGAACACTGCGGACCATAAACCATTGAACGCAAAACCGGCCCACACGGATCCTCCGCTGATTATGGCCGTACCCACGACGCCATTGACGCAGGCTATTACCGAGGTAATGGCTGACAGAACCAGCACGGGCCACCCCTGCTGGAAGCTGCGCCCGTACAGCCGCATGATCTCCGGGGCGCCCAGCGCAACCGGCACAGCAAGAGCCGTAGCGGCGGCAGCGGTGAGGATCAAGTTCCACCGAAGAGCCTTCCCGTACCGGGACGCATCCCGCTCCCCGTGCAGGTTTGACAAAAGTGGGAGCGCAAACTGCGCCAGGATACCCGGTATGAACCCGATGGCGGTCCGCCATTGGCCCGCGGCACTGAACACGCCCATCTCGGCGTACCCGCCCGGCCGATTCACAAGCATGGTGTTCGCCGCCCATGTTACAGGACCGCTGATGGCTCCGCAGAGGAAGGCTGGCGTTGAGAAGGTCCAGAGAACCCGCCGCTCCCACCAGGCACTGGAGAACCGCGGGCGAATTCCAAGAGACGCGCAGTGCTGTCGCAATGAGAATTGGCTCAAGAGACACGTGACGGCCGCTGCGACAGCCAATGCCCAAACTGCGCCCGGCAGCCGCCACAGAAGCACAAAGCCCACGGTTATGGGAAATGTTACGAGTCCGCGGGCCAGGTTGATCCTTGCAATGCTCCGGAACGCCTCGAAGCCGGAAAGGGCGCCAGTCTGGGCTCCGTTGATCGCATTGAAGAACAAAACCACACTGGCGATACGCAGTTCGCCCGCCAACGCTGGCGCGTTAAGTGTTTTTGCGGCAAGCAGGGGGGCATACGCCACCAAGCCGAGAGCGAGCAGTCCCCCTGCTGCGATCGCGACAGCGCAGCCCAGCGCGATGATGCGCCCAGCGCGTGCTGGATCGCGGGTCCGCAGTTCCGCCACGTACTTCGTCGCCGTAACGCCGAGCCCCAGGCCGGCGAGGATGCCGAGCATGCCCACAGTGCTCTGGATCATGCCGTACTCGCCGAACCGCTCGCGGCCCAGCAGCCTGGCCGTGACCACGGATGCGGCCAGATTCGAGCCTTGCGATATGAACGCCCCAATGAGGGACCACACAGCGCCCCTGGCGAAGCGTCCGCGCAGGGAGTCCGCCCCCCACAACTCGCTGCTCGCCTTGGTAACGCCGTTCCACGATCTGATCTCAGCAGGTATCAAGAGCAGTTTCCCGCCTCTGAGTTTCCATTCGAATCGTGGCCCCGGCCGAATCATTGTTGAACCAAGGTTTTGCGAGAATAGCGAACAGGTGGTAGCTTCCGCGAATCCGCGGCCGCCGGCACTCGCGTGCGACATGACTGGCTTGGGAAATCCACGGCGCCCAGCGTTTGATGCAGGACTTGGCCGCACTTGCCACGGCCTTGCCGGAGGCGCTGTGGTTCTTCGCGGGGAGCCTGTCGATGCCGCTCAATCCCGCGTATCCGGTCGTCTCCAGATGGTCGATGTGCAGTCCCAACCTGCCAGCGAGAACCTGGATCGTTCTGGGCGAAAAGTATTGCAGGTGCTCCAGGTCCACCCGGAAACCCACCCAACGCTCCGCCGTGGCTGCCTCCTGGCCGGCGCCGCCGCCGTTCGGGGTCCAAATCGCCAGCCGCCCGCCGCCCTTGAGCAAACTGGCGGCGCGGCAAAGCAGTGCGAAGGGTTCCACTGGGTGCTCCACCAAATCGTTCATGACGATCGCGTCCGGCGGATCGAAGTCCCAACGAGCCTCCGCCAGCTCACCTCGAACCACAGGGATGTGGAGTGCCCGCTCCAGAAAATCGCAGGCCTCGCCGGATATTTCGTTGGCAACTACCTGGGCGCCCGCGCGACGAACCGCTGCCAGGAAATCACCCCTTCCCGCGCCAACTTCGAGAATCACTTTGCCCTTGAGTGCTCCTAGCAACGCCGTGAGCCGTTGGAGTTTTAGGTCGACACGCAGGGCAGTCTCCGCTCCGCCCCAGACCGCCCGCGCGCCATGGGCGTCCAGTCGCGTGGGACGATAGTCGAACCAGTAGCCCTGGTAGATGGCATGGATTTCGGCCTCGGACGGAATCCCGCACACGTACCAAAGAGCGCAATCCGGGCAGTAGCTCACGGGAAGTCCATCGGGCCTCCTCAACATCGGCGGGTCTCGGCGCCCGCAAATCGGACATGCGCGGACCCGTAGAGCCTGAGTGTCCCACTTCGGAACCCGCGCATCCAGCCTGGGGAGGTTCGGAACAGCGCTAAGATCCGCGATCTTCAGAGACGATTCCTGTGGCATCGAATCCCGCCGTTGTCGGTGCTTCCGCCCGGTTATCCGCTCCGCGCTTTCAATCGCTCTCCGCCGTCTTGTAGTATCGATAATACTTCCCGTAATACCCGTAATACCGATAGCTGTCGCTCATCGTGCTGGTCACTGAGTTCAGCACCAACCCGACCACATTGGCGCGCACGCGCTGCAAGGTACTGAGCGCCGACCCCACCGTCTTGCGATTGGTCTCGCCGGCCTTGGCAACCATCACCACGCCGTCCACCGCGGCCGCCATTTGCAGCGGCTCGGGGAAGCCCAGTACCGGCGGCGAATCCACCACGATCAGGTCGTAGTCGTGCGCGGCATCTTCCAGGATCTCGGGCAGCCTCCGCCCGATCAGGTCGGCGGCCCGGCGGCTGGAATACCCGGTGGGCAGGATATCCAAATCCTCGAGTTCCACCAGCTTCACCAGTTTCTCGCGCCATTGCATCCCGTTCTGCAGAACGGCGGCCAGCCCCGTTTCCGGATTGATCCCCAGCTTGGTGTGGACCCCGGGACGGCGCAGGTCGCAGTCGATCAGCAGAGTCTTGTGCTTCTGCTGGGCGTGGGCGATGGCCAAGTGTACCGCCGTGGTGGTCTTGCCTTCCGACGGCGTGGCGCTGGTGATCATGAGCGATTTCAGGCGGCGGTCGAACGACCCCAGCAGAATCGAGTTGCGCAGCGTACGCACGGCCTCCTCAAAGCCCGTGGTGGTGCGGTCCGGCGACGCCACCGCGGACCCGTCCGCGCGCGCCAGCGCGGTCGAGCCGGCGTCGCCTGCGATTACGGAGACCAAGCCGCGGCGCCAGGTCTTCACCATCGGCAGGCTGCCCAGCACGTCCGCCTGGAAAAGCGTGCGCACCTGTTCGGGATCGCGCACCGAGCTGTCCAGCAAATCGGTCAGGACCGCGAACCCCACCGCCAGCAAAGTGGAAAACAGGAAGGCCAATAGCACGTTCAGCTTCAGGTTCGGAAACACCGGCTTGATGGCGGCGCGCGCCGGATCGGCTATGCGGATGGAACTGTTCTGGAATCCGGCGTTGATGCCGGCTTCTTTTATCTTGCGCACCAATTCCTCGTAAAGCGACTTGTCCGCGTCGGCTTCCCGCTTCAAGGACTGGTATTCGAAACTGCGCGCGTTCAGCCGGTCGAACTCCGCCTTGGTCTCGGCCACGGCCTTCCGCAGCATGGCCTCGCGGTTCATCGATTCGTGGTACTCCACTTCCACCCTCTGCGCCGCGTTCTTGGTGCTTTGCTGCAACTGGCGCTCGATCTCCTCCACTTGCACCGCCGCCTTGCGGAACTCGGGATGGTTGGGGCCGAAGTGCGTCCTGGTGTCGGCGAACTTCTGGCGCGCTTCGTCCAGTTTGGCGGAAAGCGTCTTCAGGTTCTCGCCTTGCGTGGAGACTTGGGCGGCTTCCAGCGATCCGCTTTGTACCGATTTCCACGCGGATTCCTTGCGCACGCGGTCGGTCTGCGCGTTGGTGTACTCGGTGTTGAGCTGCAGCAGCCGCGCGGAGAGGATGCTGGTCTTCTCCTCCGGATTGATTACGTTCAATTCGCGCTCGAACTGCGCCAGGGCCGCCGACGATCGCTCCATCTTGGCTTTCAATTCCTCGAGCTGTTTTTCCATGAAGTCCGCCAGGGACGCGGAGGAGCGGAACCGGATGCTATAGGTGTGCTCCACATAGGAGCGCGCCACCGCGTTGGCCACGTCGGCGGCCAGGCGCGGCTGCGGCGAGCGATAGCTGATCAGCAACAGGTAAGTGTTGGGTGGGCGTGTCACCTTCAGCTTCCCGAGCAGGATGGGAGCGTCGTCCTCGGCCTCGGAAGACTTCTCGGGCGTGACGTCGGATGCGTCTCTTTCAAGGTCGAGCAGATGATACTGCTGCGCCACGGGCCGCAGCACCGAGTCCGACTGAATCAGCTTCACCTGGGTCGCCAGAAACTGGTCGGCGTCGTTCAGCGGCGCGCGTCCGGCGTCCTGGCCGATGATGGCCGACGGCATCTGACGGTCGATATCCACCGTGACCGTGGATTCGTAAATCGGCGTCAGCCGGGCGGAGACGATCAGCGTGGCCGTCACGCACGCGAGCACGAAGATCCCGATCTTCCAGCGGTGCCGGCGGAGGATCCAAAGATAGTGCGCCAGGGGCACGGCGGCCTGCTCCGGCGGTTCGACGTCGTAGCCGTACCAGCTTGGCTGCAGGGCTTGATTGGGAGCGGGGAGAGCTTTGGGTTCGGTCATAGGATTCGCCATTGATTCTCGCGGCACGCAAACATGGACTCAATGCACGGTGTAAATGAGCGCCGTACCAGCGCCCGCGCCGAAGGCCATCACCTTTTCCAGGGCCCCCAGGGTCATACGGCGGCCCTTGTTATCGGGCACGTAAAGGATATCGTTGGCCAGCAAGGGCGCGTCCGGAGCCTTGCGCTCCATGATCTTGCCCAGCGGGATCTGGATCTCGTTCTTGCTGCCGTTGGCTTCGCGGCGGTAGATGTAGGCGTCCTTGGAGGCGTAGGGCATGAGCCCTTCAGACAGCGCCAGCATCTTCAGAACGGTCGATTCCACGCCGTCCTGCACGGCGAAAGCGCCCGGCTTCTTGACGTTGCCGATTACGTAAACCCGGCCGGCTTCCGGCACGCGGATCTCCTCGCCGCCAATCAACGATATGTTCAGCGTGGGATCCGCGGCGTCGATCAGGCCCTTCACCAGAATGCGCTGCACCAGCGCGGTGACCGAGCCATCCGGGCTGGACTGCGCGCGGCTGACCAGGATTTCCGAACCCGCTTCCGGAGCCAGTCCGCCAGCCCTGGTGAGCGCTTCCAGCAAGGTCACCGGGCCCGACGCCTGGAACGTCAGCGGCTGCTTTACCGCGCCCGCTACGGAGATGGGACGACTGTTGTATTCCGCGATGGTCACCGTGACGAAGGGGTCCACGATGAGTTGCTCGGCCACCAGCGCCGACGCAATCGCCGTCTCCAACTCGCCCGGCATCAGCCCCTCGGCCTTGATGCGCTGCTTCAGCATGGGCAGCCGCACCAGCCCATCCGCGCCCACCCGCACCGTGCGCGTCAGCTCCGGCACGTCGTACACCGAGACCGCCACCAGGTCGTTGGCGCCGATGCGCTGCGCCGGCAAATTGGCGGTGGCCAACTCGGCCGCGGGGCGCACCTGTGCCAAAGCCGCCGGCACAATGGCCAACCAGAGAAGGCAGGACCAGCTTCCCAGCCGGTCCTTAAGACTGTTGCTTGACTTGTTCATGAATCACTCCTTGAAGCAGGTTGTTGAGTTGGAATTGCATCATCGCTATCTGCTGTTCGAGCGAAGCGAAACGGCGGGACAGGTGGCCGCCAACGGCCTCCGCATCCAGGCGTTCCAGAACCTCGGAGCGGGTGAAATCGGAGAGGTTCCGCGCCCCGGCCCGGATGCAGGCATCCTGTAGCGAGCGATACTCGTCCTGGCTGAGCCGGAATACTACGATCCGATTTCTGGGCTTACTGGTCATCGCCAAACACTGAATCGGTCTGGTGGGCAGTCTTAGGCTTTAGTGTCAGTCCCGCCTCGAACCCGAAGCCTTTGCCTGGTTGGTGAGATACACATACGCCATACTGGCGTGCTCCGCGCCCTTCACCGCGCGGATCATGTCGCGGTCTATTTCCACGGCCACCGCGCGCCGCAACAGTTCCACGGAAACTACCACGCGGAGCGCATCCTTTTCGCGGATCAGAACGCCCTCCAGTCCGGCCAGCGCGCCCCACTCGATGCGCGCTCTCTGTCCCACACGCACGTAGGGCCACGGCTGCGACGGCAGCCCCGACGCCTGAATGGTGCGGATGCGCGAAATCTCGTCGTCGGCCACCGGCGCGGGCGCGTCGGAAAAGCTCACCACCGACGTTACCCCGGGAGTATTCAGCACCGGGAGCCGGCTCGCATAGGCGAAACGGCAGAACACATAGCCGGGGAACAGCGGCAGATCCACCGACTGGATACGGTCCGTCCACTGGCGCCGTGTCCGGTAAAGCGGCACGAACGACTCCAGCCCCTTGGCGCGCAGGTTCTCCGCGGCAGCCTTCTCGTGCCGCGGCTTCGACGTCAATGCGAACCACGCTCGTGTCTCAGTCATAAGATAAAGCTATCGCTGTCTCAGTCCCATTCGGGACTAACTGGAAAACCAGTTGAAATGTTTTCAGCATACAGATGGTAAACATCGCGGCTACTTTTTCTCTCATTTAATTTTCCCGATCTTGTAACTTGTCTCACTGACTCAGTTCAATGTATTACAACTGCTCAGAATTCGTGGGGCAGGCTCTCAGCCTGCGGCGGCCTCTCAGGCCGCCTCTTTGGTTGCGGCTATGCTGCTCTGTGGGGCAGGCCCGTGGCCTGCAGCGGCCTCCCAGGCCGCTTGATGACCTGCGTTAAAAGAAGACTCAGAAACACTAGGTGTCATTCTGCGTCTCAAGCGGGCGGGCGTCAGCCAGCCCGCCCGCCGGAACACAAAACAGGCGCATGAACGCCGCGGAGAGATCGCCGGGTCACCCGCAGAGAGATCGCCGGGTCACCCGCAGAGAGATCGCCGGGTCACCGGCGGAGAGATCGCCGCGTCCCCGGCCGAACGAAGCCCCCCTACCTGCTGGTGCTTGGCTGGCTACTGCCCTGCCCAGGCAGCGCATCCGCGGCCGCCAGCCCGCCAATCGTGCCCGCCGCGGCGACTCCGCCCACGATGGCCACGATGGCGCCTGTCGAGAGTCCTCCAGCCGTCGCGCCCGCAGCGGCCCCGCCTCCTGCCGCCCCGCCTCCTGCCGCCGCCGCCGCTTCGCGTTTGTTCCTTGTCAGGCGCTTGATACTGGTCACGTCAACTAGCTGCGAAGCCCCCGGCACCGTGGGCGCCGCGGCATCCACCGTCCCGGTAATCTCCACCAGATTCCCGACCTCGGCTTCCAAGCCGGTGCCCTGAACCTGCATGGTGACGTTGGTGACCCGGTCAACCACGATGAACTGGCCGTCCTTGAGCGCCA
>Ga0224534_1001275_pt1 | contig 13538 bp, 9 predicted proteins | sample 714E12024metaG_FD_172012 | JGI IMG/M metagenome (GOLD analysis project Ga0224534, IMG submission 172012) | Peat soil microbial communities from Stordalen Mire, Sweden - 717 E1 20-24 | ecosystem: Environmental > Terrestrial > Soil > Wetlands > Peat | place: Sweden: Norrbotten County, Stordalen... | reverse complement strand
ACACCCTCGGGGAGTCGTCGCAGAATTGAAATCGAAAAAAGACCGGACAGTGAGGATCCGCAGATTTTACAGGGATGGATTCGCTGTCAGTGAAAACTTAACCGGACAGTAGTGAAACTGTTTGTTTTTTCATTCCTCCTTCTTCATTCTTTATTGCCATGTATTCGCCGACGCCTGATGAATTTTTGAAACTCGCGACGCGGGGAAACCTCATTCCCGTCACGCGCCGCATCCTCGCCGATCTGGAAACGCCGCTCTCGGCCTACCGCAAAATCAGCGGACAGGGCGAATCGTTCCTCTTTGAATCCGTCGAGGGCGGCGAACACATCGGGCGCTACTCGTTCGTCGGCTGCAATCCGCGCGCCGTCATCAAGCAAACGGGGAATCGTGTCGAGGTCGTCGAAAGCGGGAAGGTGACCGAAAGCTTTGAAGTCAAAGGCAGGGCGGGCAGTCCTCTGCCCGCCGCGAACACGGACGACGTCCGGCGCGCACGGAGTGACGTGCCCCACCAAGTTGCCGACGGCCTCGAAGTCGTCGAGCGCGTGATGAAAAAATACCGCGCCGTGGCCGTGACCGGCCTGCCGCGCTTCACCGGCGGCGCCATCGGCTTCATCGGCTACGAATTCATCCACGACGTTGAACCTGTCGTGCCGCGCCCGCCGCATGACGAATTGAAGACGCCCGTGATGTATTTTCTCGTCGCCGACCAGCTTTTGATTTTCGACCGCGTGCAGCAAACCATCACGATTTTGGTCAACGCCATTCTCGATGACGCGGAAAGCCCGGCGGAAGCCTACGAAAATGCGGCGGGCGAAATTGAGCGCATCATCTCCCTGCTCGAACAGCCGGGCGAAAACCAGCCGGTCAGCGTGCCGCTGGAAGTTCCGCCCGTCGCGTTCGAGTCGAACCAGACGCGGGAAAAATTCTTCGCGAACGTTGAGGCGTCTAAAAAATACATCACCGCCGGCGACATCATCCAGGTCGTCGGCTCGCAGCGGTTTTCCGCGCCGGTCAAGGCTTCGCCGCTGGACATTTACCGCGCCGTGCGCAACATCAATCCGTCGCCGTATATGTTTTTGCTGGAGCTGGACGGATTCTCGCTCGTCGGCGCGTCGCCGGAAATCCACGTGCGCTGCGAGGATGGCAAGGTTGAGATCCGCCCGATTGCCGGCACGCGGCGGCGCGGAAAAACCGGGGCCGAAGATGCCGCGCTGGAAAAGGAGCTGCTCGCCGACCCGAAGGAACGCGCCGAGCACGTCATGCTGGTGGACCTCGCGCGCAACGACATTGGCCGCGTCTGCGATTTCGGCAGCGTGCAGGTGAAGGAGCTGATGACCATCGAGCGTTACAGCCACGTCATGCACATCGTCTCGCAGGTCGAAGGCAAACTTGCCGCCGGCAGGACGAATTACGATTTGATGCGCGCGACGTTTCCGGCGGGCACCGTCAGCGGCGCGCCAAAAATCCGCGCCATGCAGATCATTGCCGGACTCGAACAGACCGCGCGCGGGCCGTATGCGGGCTGCGTCGGTTATTTTTCCTTCAACGGAAACCTCGACACCTGCATCACGCTCCGCACCGCGCTCATCAAGGATGGCCGGGCTTACGTTCAGGCCGGCGGCGGCTGGGTGAACGACTCCACGCCCGAGGGCGAATTTCAGGAGACCGTCAACAAATCCATGGCCATGCGCAAGGCCGTGGCAATGGCGGAAAATTTCGCGTGCGGATCGTAAATCTGTAGTCTGGATTCTGTATTGACAACGGGCGGAAGAAAACAGAATTCACCGCCGGGACGGTGGCGCTCCCGGCAGAAGGGTTCATTTTCCCGACGGCGGCGCGTTGGTGGAGCTGAAGAAACTGCCGCCGCCGGGAATCAAATCCTCGAGGGTGCGGAAGGGATGCAGCGGCAGGAGGAAAAGTTTCGGCACATATACCGGGTCCTCTTTCGGGTTATCCAGCGTGCCGGTGACCTTGTATTCAAAAATCTTGGTCAATGGAGAAGTGAACATGCTGATGAGCGGCCCAACACCCCAGATGTTGCGCAGCAACTGCGCGGTGACGCGCGCGTTCACGTTCCCCCGTAAATCCACCGTGCCGGCGTATTGCAGGCGCGTCATGGCCGTGTTGATTTCCAGCGGGTTCGAGTAAATCACGCCGTTGGTGATGACAAAGACCGCCGCCGCGTCCGTCGCGCGGCTGTTGCCCAGCCCCGGCGAGACGGCGTTCAAGACCCGCGACAAGAGGCTGAAAAGCGGAATGTCCCAAATCAACCCGTCGCGCAGCCGCGCCTGACCGAAGCCGTCCATCGTCCGCCAGTCCCGCGAGTCCGCGCGCGTCACGACCAGCCGCCCGGACAACGCGCCTTCGAGATGATTGGTGGACGACGCCAAATCCGCCGCGAGCGTGTGCAGGTTGATGTTCGTGACCGCCGCGGTGAATTGATAATCCGCGCCCTCGTGCGGCACGCAGAAATCGAAGTTCGCAAATCCGTTTCCCGCGCCGCCGTAAAGTTCCGCCGCGATGTTCGTCAAAACCAGCGTCTGGCCCAGCCAGTGGATCGTGCCGGTGACACGCGCCGCCCGGAGCTTGAGACACTGGAACGGCACGCCGCCCACGATGTCGAAGCGCAGATCCGCGTCGTCCACGTCATGCCCGCCGTTCACGTCGTGCAGCGGCACGCAGCCTTCCACCAAAACCGTCGGCGGCTGCAGGAAATGATACGGCTCCAGGATGCGGGCGGTCTTCGGGCCGATGGCGCGCGCGATGGCCGCCGGGTCGGCGGTGCTGTAGCCGTTTTTGAAAAGAATCAGCTTCCGGTTGAAATCCAGGGTGACGGCGTCGGCGGTCATCGTTTGTGCGCCGCGCCACAAACACGGGTTGGAAAATTCCAGCACAAGATTCGTGTAGGCGAACGCGCCCGTGACGTTGTCCATGGACTCGCCGCGGACGGTGAAATTCGTCAGCGCCACGCGCCCGGTCGCGCTGATGCCGTCGTAATCATACAAACGCCCCCGCACTTCCGCGTCCAGACGCGCCGGTTCGGTGAACCGCACAATCCCAAAACCGCGCACGGCGTTGCTCGCCGTCAAAAATGGCCTGACGGCCGCCGGATCGAACGCGCCGCTGATATGCCAGCGGTAATCCTTCGTGGCGTCGTCCTCGCTGCCGCTGATTTCCAGCCGCGTTCTGGATTGCGCAACCGCGAGGGCGGGCAGCCGCCAGACGAGGTTTGAGTAGGCAAACCGCGCGTCCGCCGAGTCAATTTTCGCGCCGAACGCCGCGCCGTTCGTGAACGCCAGTTCGCCGAGCAATCGAACCGTCGGCTGCACTTCGCCACGCCAGTCGGGCTGGCGGTTCGTCCACGCGGGCAGGACCAGCAAGCCGCCGGCGCGCAACGTCGGCGGCTGCGTCCATGAAAATTCCGCGAGCCGTTCGCGCGTCTTGGGCGTCAGCAACGCCGCAACCGCGTGAAGGTCAAAGCGCGATGCGTTGGTGAACCCAAGCTCGCGCGTGGCCACGTTCAGCCAGGCCCCGCCTTCCAGCCGGCCGCTGCCGAGCCGGGCGGACAGATTGGTGAGCGCCAGTTCCGGCGCGCTCCAGAAACCGCCGCAGGAAATCGAAACCGCGTCAAGCTTGTCGGATTTCAATTGCTCGAGCCGCGCCGTCCAAGCCAGCCGATACGGCTGCAGGTTGGTCCACCACGACCAGGCAGAATCAAAATGGGCCGTGACGTTGGCGGGCGCGGTCAGGCTCGCGGAGGCTTCAAAATTGCGCACAGTCAATCCCGTCGTCCACGCGCCCTGCTGCGCGGAAAGTTTGGTCATCGTCAGTTCCGGCGCGTGCCAGACGCCGTCACATTCAATCGTGCCGGCGCTGACCTTTCCCGCCCGCAGCTCCGCAGCCCGCGCCGTCCACGCGAGCCGGAAGGGCTGCAGGTTCGTCCAAAAACCCGATAACGCGTTGACATTGGTCGGGACATCGGCGGGCGCGGTGAGTCTGGCGGTAAATTGGATGTCGCGCGCGACGGCCCACGGCGTCTGGACGCCGGGCGCGTTGACGGTCAGGTGGACGACGAAAGAATGGACGTCGCGCGCGTCGCCGGCCACCGTCAGGCTCAATTGCGGCGTCCCGGTGAAATGGATTTTGCCGAGCGTGTCGGAAAATTGTTGCAGTTGCGCCCGGGTCGCGACCGCGCCGGCGGTCTTGGCGCCGTGGAAAATCTCCCAGTTGCGGATTTCCGGCGCGTGGGCGATGTCGCCGGACAGGGCAAGTTTTGCGCCCGCGAAGCCGGCCTTGAAATTGTCGAGCGACCACGTGTCGTTCGCCTGGAAACGCAGTTCGGTCTGGATGCCATCGAGCTTGAGGGCGTTCGTCGGCGAGAGCGGCAGGATGAATTTGCCTTCGCGCATGGTGAAGCCGTCGAGCTGCAGCCGCCAATGCAGCGCGGCGCGGCAATTCAATTCCAGCCGGACTTCCTGGGCCGAAATCGCGGGGCTGTCGGGCGCGGCAGCGTGACCCACGCGCACGTTTTCCGCAATCAGCCCGCGCAAGAGGCTGAAGCGCAGCCGGGAAAATTCCAGTTCGACGCCGTGATCGTGAAGAGTTGCCACCAGCCGCCGCTGCAAAAAATCCGGCACGCCGACGCGGTCGAACCAGACGAACGCGCAAATCAGCGCGACCGCCGCGACCATCGCGGCGCGGCGGGACCAGCGAAGGCACAGACGGCATTTGCGCCAGAAACCAGGTTGCACGTCACGCGACATTTGCGCAATGGTTGGCAGGAAATTCAATGGCTGCCAATCCTGAAATTCACGGAGCCGTATTTGGCTTTGGCGCGGCGGTTGTCAGCAGCTACGATGCGCGGCGATGTCTGACACCCAATTCATGCGTCTCGCCCTCCGGCTCGCCCGGCGCGGCCACGGCGCGACGTCGCCGAATCCGATGGTCGGCGCGGTGCTGGTGAAGGGCGGAATCATCATCGGCCGCGGCTGGCATCGGCGCGCGGGCTTGCCGCACGCGGAAATCGAAGCGTTCCGCAACGCCCAAAAACGCGGGCACAATCCGCGTGGCGCGACGCTTTACGTCACGCTCGAACCGTGCTGCACGCACGGGCGCACGCCGCCCTGCACGGACGCCATCATCGCCGCGGGCATCAAACGCGTCGTCATCGGCGCGACCGATCCGAATCCAAGACATTCCGGTCGGGCTTTCAAAATCTTGAAACGTGCTGGCATCGCAGTGAATTCGTTCGGAGTTCCGCGTTCACGCGGCCCGAACCGCCTGAAGGCGGAACTCCAAGCTTGGACCGGCGAGTGCGCGAAATTGAACGAAGCCTTCAACCACTGGATTGTCAACAGCACGCCATTTATCACCGTCAAAGCCGCGATGACGCTGGATGGAAAAATCGCCACGGCCGGCGGCGAATCGAAATGGATCACGGGCGAAAAAGCCCGCGCGCACGGCATGAAGTTGCGCCGGGGCAGCGATGCGGTTCTCGTCGGCATCAACACGATTCTGGCAGATGACCCGTCGTTGACGGTGAGGGCGAAGATGGAGGATGGAAAATGGAAGATGGTGAAACCAATCCGGCGCATCGTGCTGGATTCGCAGGCGCGGACGCCTCTGACGGCAAAAGTCGTGAACGACGAGTTTGCGGCGCTGACGACGATTGTCGTCAGCAAATGCGCGCCGAAGAAGCGTGTAGCTCCGCTGGCGAAACGGGCGAATGTCATTGTTGCGCCTTTGGTCAACTCAAAACTCAAAACTCAAAACTCAAAACTGGATTTGAAGTGGCTGTTGAAAAAGCTCGGCGCGGAAAATGTGACGAGCCTGCTGGTGGAAGGTGGCGGCGAGGTGAACGCGTCGTTTTTGCTCGGCGGCTTAGCGCAGCGCGTGGCGTTTTTTTACGCGCCGAAAATTCTTGGCGGACGCGATGCGCGCAAAGGTGTCGCCGGTGACGGCGTTAAATCCTTGAGCGAAGTCATCCAGCTTCGTGATGTCAAGTGGCGCAAACTTGGGCTGGATTTATTGCTGACGGCGCGGGTAAAGTAGCGCGGGCATCCTGCCTGCGAAAATCTTTAGTTTTTGCTTGCGCTGTCGCGCTCGCACGCAGGCGAGACGCCTGCGCTACTTTATGTTCACAGGCATTGTCGAAGAAGCGGGCGTCATTGAGAAAATCACGCCGGCAAAAAAATCCATTGAAATGACCGTGCGCGCCGGCGTCTGCGGTCGCGGCGTGAAGGTCGGCGACAGCGTGGCGGTGAACGGCTGTTGCCTGACGGCGGTGAAAATTTCCGCGCGCGGAAAGCTCAAGCTGATCCAGTTCGATTTGCTGCAAGAGAGCTGGCGGCGGACGAATTTCCAGTTTGCCAAGCCGGGTTCGCTCGTGAACCTCGAGCGCTCGCTCCGCGCGAACGGCGAGCTCGGCGGCCATTTTGTGACGGGCCACGTTGACGGACTCGGCAAGATCATCCGCTGGGAACGCGCGGGCAAAGATCACGTTCTTGACATTGCAGCGCCGGCGGACGTGATGCGCTATCTCGTTTTCAAAGGTTCGATTGCCGTGGACGGCATCAGCCTGACGGTCGCCGCCGTGGAGAAAAAAAGTTTCCGTATCTGGATCATCCCGCATACGTTTGACGTGACGGCGTTGCGTGAGCGTAAGGTCGGCGACGCGGTGAACTTGGAGGCCGACTTGCTCGGCAAATACGTGGAAAAATTCCTGCTTCGCCGGCGTCTGGCTTGAACCTTGTCCTCGACTGGTGGAATGGTGCGCGCGAGAGGACTTGAACCTCCAACCCTTTCGGGACCAGATCCTAAGTCTGGCGCGTCTGCCATTCCGCCACGCGCGCGCGGACATTAACTTGCGCCGCGCGCAGGCGAATCTCAAGCCCGGTTTTGGCCGCCCGTTTCGCGCCGGCATTTTGATGGCAAAATTCCCCCTTGTCATACGGCGATTTCCTGATAAATTTGCAGCCCTTTTTTATGAAGACGGACATTCATCCGAAATATGTGGACGCGGAAATCCGTTGCGCCTGCGGCAACGTGATCAAGACGCGCTCCACCAAGCCGGTCATCATCGTCGGCATTTGCAACGTCTGCCATCCGTTCTACACCGGCCAGCAGAAATTCGTGGACACCGCCGGCCGCGTGGACAAGTTCCAGCAGCGCGCCGCCAAGACGGAGGCCGCCAAGGCCGCCTTCGCCACGAAGAAGAAAAAGAAGATTTAGCTGCCCGCTTTCATTCCGCCCGCCGGCGCCTTGTCGCCCGCGGGCGGATTTCTTTTGGCGAAAATGGACCTGACACCGCACATTGAGAAATTCCGCCGCCGCTTTGCCGAGGTCGAGGCCGCTTTGAGCGACCCGAAGGCCTTCGACAACCCGCAGCGCGCGCAGGAATTGTCCCGCGAATACGCCCGGCTCAAGGAGTTGACGGCGCAGGGCGAAAATTATTTGAAGACGGTGACGCATTTGGACGAGAACCGCGCGTTGCTCGAAAGTGAATTGCCGGAATCCGAACTCGCAGTTATGGCGAAGGAGGAGATCGCGCGGCTCGAAGCCGGCGAGAAGCGCCTCGCGCAGCAAATCCAGTTCGGCCTCGTGCCTCCCGACCCGACGGATTCGCGCAACACCATCATCGAAATTCGCGCCGGCGCGGGCGGCTCGGAATCCGCGCTGTTTGCCGCCGATCTTTACCGGATGTATTGCCGTTACGCCGAGGCGCGCGGCTGGAAAGTTGAGACGATGGATTCAAATCCTTCCGACCTCGGCGGATTCAAGGAAATCATTTTTACCATTACCGGAACGGATGTTTTCAAGCGGATGAAATATGAAAGCGGCGTTCATCGTGTCCAGCGCGTGCCAGCGACCGAGGCGCAAGGCCGCATCCACACCAGCACCGCGACCGTGGCCGTGCTGCCCGAAGCGCAGGAAGTGGATGTCGAGATCAAGCCCGACGAAATCGAAATCAACGTCTGCCGCGCGTCCGGCAAGGGCGGGCAGGGCGTGAACACCACCGATTCCGCCGTGCAAATCATCCACAAGCCGACCGGCTTGATCGTGCGTTGCGCCGACCAGCGGTCGCAGCAAAAGAACAAGGCCCAGGCGCTCACGGTGCTGCGCTCGCGGTTGCTGGATCGCAAGGTGGCCGAGGAAAACGCCAAATACGCCGCGCACCGCAAAGACCAGGTCGGCACCGGCGAACGCAGCGAAAAAATCCGCACCTACAATTTCCCGCAGAACCGCGTCACCGACCATCGCATCGAAGTCACGCTCTACAATCTTTCTGTTTTTATTGACGGCGATCTGGATCCGCTCATCGAGCCGCTGATGACGCATGATTTGGAAGAAAAATTGGAGACGTTAAAAACGTAGGACGGGCGTCGCGCCTGATTCCAATTTTAGGAACCGCCCAAGCGGAAACTGTTTTCCCGGCGCCAACGAGTGGGCTTGCTTGCTTTCCGGCGGATGAGACGAATTCGGCGTGGCTTACCAACCCGATGACGGGCATTGTGTTCATGGACGGCACGAATGCGGGTTTGGTGCTCGGCGGCGCGGTGGTGGATGACAACCCGTCAAACACGCTGACCTGGAGCGTGGTGAGCGGCCCGGACGGTTATATTTTCGGCGACACGAATGATTGCGTGCGCCAGGCCGGCGGCAGCAACCTGCTCAACGGATTGGGCGCCGTCACGCTTTCGCTCTGGGTCAAACCGGCGGACACGAACACGGATGGGGGATTTGTCACCGCCGACGATGCCGGTTTCAACACGTTCGCGCTGTCCGCCAAAACGTCCGCCTCCTGCGGCAATTTCACCAACGTCGTCGAGGCGGCCATCCCGACGACCAAGGGGGTGGTGCATCGGATCAGCGCCAGCAACGCGTTGAAGCCGGGCCAGTGGCAGCATCTCGCCTTGACGTGGACGAACGGAGGGGCGCCGAAACTTTACCTGAATGGCCAGTTGGATCAGCCATTGTCCGGGTTCGTCGCGGCGTCGGGTGTGCCGACGAATTGTCCACAGTTCATCGTTGGCGGGGGCGCGGCGGACAACCCTGCCCTGTGGAGTAACGATGCGGGCGGCACCCAAAAAAGCGGTGGGCGCTACTCCACAGGGCAGGCATCATGGAATGGTTCGATTGACGACGTGCGGGTGTTCCAGCGCGCCTGCAGCCCAGATGAAATCCTGGCGCTGGCCGATTCGCCGGTGACGAATCACGCGCCGGTGGTGGACGCCGGAACTTGTCTTCAACGAAACGGGCGATTTTGTCTTCCGCCTCACGGCGGACGATGGCCAGATCGCAACGTTCGCGGACGTGACGGTGACGGCGATTGAACCGACGCAGGTGTTCATTTACACGAGCGATGGCGACGCCTCCGAACTGGGACCGGATCCCGGCGAGTTCACGTTTTACCGCGACAACGACGCCGATTTGCTGACGTGGAACACGGGGACGGATTTCGCGGAAGAATTTTCCCGGACGAATAACGCCGATGGCTACGCGGAAACGGTGAAGACCCGCGCCGTGATGCCATTCCCGGCCTCCACCAACCTGTTCATGAACATCCGCGTCTGGCTCCAGCAGGTTCCCGCGCCTTGACCTGGACATTTCATTGCACATTGCAAAAATTTTTCTCGCCAGCGGCGGGCAAACCGCCTTGAATCCACGGACAAATCATGCGCTCCGACCAATACCAATCCGTCCACCGCGGCGAGACGCGGCGGCAGTTCATCAAGCAAACCGGCCTCGCCGCCGCCGCGATGGCCGGGGCGGGCCTGCTGCCGCTTCAGATTTCCGGCGCCGAAAACACATCTGCCATCGCCATCGTGCTCGACAAATCGGACGCCGTTGCAACGCAGCCTCCAGTGCAGTGGGCGGCGGAACAATTGCGCGACGCGCTCGCGGCGCGCGGCTTTCCGGCGCAAATTTATCAAAATCTTGATGAAGTGCCGTCCGTGCAAAAGAGCGTGCTGGTGGCGGGCCGCACTTCGCGTCTCGCCCGGCAAGTTCTGGACGCGGCGAAAATTTCGTTGCCTGACGTTCCCGAAGCTTTGGCGCTGGCGCATGGGAAAATCGGGAAGCGCGCCATTTTGGTTGCCGCCGGTTCAGACGCGCGCGGGCTGGTTTATGCGCTGCTCGAACTCGCCGACCGCGTGAATTTTGCCGCCGACCCGCTGGCCATGTTGAAAGCAGTCAAGCCATCCGGCGAGCGCCCGGCCAATTCCATCCGCAGCATTGCGCGCGGGTTCAACAGCGACGTGGAGGACAAATCGTGGTTTCAAGACCGCGATTTCTGGCCGCCTTACCTCACGATGCTGGCGGCGAACCGGTTCAACCGCTTCAACCTCACGCTCGGTCTCGGCTACGATTTCGCGAGCGGCCTCCGCGACACCTATTTTTATTTCGCGCATCCGTTTCTCCTGTCCGTGCCCGGCTACAACGTCCGCGCGGTGCCGCTGTCCGACGCCGAGCGCGACTTGAATTTGAAAATGCTTCGCTACATCAGCGACGAAACAGCGCGGCGCGGCCTGCATTTTCAGCTCGGCATCTGGACACACGCCTTTCAGTGGGCGAAAAGTCCCGATGCGAATTACACCATCGCCGGTCTTACGCCGGAAACGCAGGCGCCTTACTGCCGCGACGCGTTGCGCGCGTTGCTCACGGCATGCCCGGCCATCAGCGGCGTGACGTTCCGCGTCCACGGCGAGAGCGGCGTGCCGGAGGGCAGTTACGATCTCTGGAAAACGATCTTCGACGGCGTCGCGCAATGCGGTCGCCGCGTGGAAATTGACATGCACGCCAAGGGCATGGACCAGCCGATGATTGACGTGGCGCTCGGCACCGGGATGCCGGTCAACATCTCGCCGAAATTCTGGGCCGAACACATGGGTCTGCCCTACATGCAAGGTGCGATCCGTTCACAGGAAATGCCGCGCAGCACTCCGAACACCGGTTTCTTCTCGCGCAGTTCCGGCGCGCGCTCGTTTTTGCGCTATGGCTACGGCGATTTGCTGGTGGAGAACCGTCGTTACGGCGTGCTGCATCGCATCTGGCCGGGCACGCAACGGCTGCTGCTTTGGGGCGATCCTGAAATGGCCGCCGCTTACGGGCGCGTTTCCAGTTTTTGCGGCAGCAACGGCGTGGAAATTTTTGAGCCGCTCTTTTTCAAGGGCCGCAAAGGTTCGGGCCTGTCCGGCGGACGCGATGCCTACGCGGACAATTCCTTGCTCGCAAAAGGCGGCGATTTTGAGAAATACGATTACACCTATCGCGTCTGGGGCCGGAACCTTTACAACCCGGACAGCGACGCGGACGGCTGGCGGCGCGCGCTGTCGCACCAGTTCGGCGACGGCGCGGAAAAGGTCGAAGGCGCGCTGGCGGCTGCGAGCCGGATTCTGCCGCTGGTAACCACGGCGCATTGTCCGTCGGCTGCCAACAACAATTACTGGCCGGAGATGTATTTCAACATGCCCATCGTGGACGCCAGCCGAAAGCATCCTTACACCGACACGCCCAGCCCGAAGCGCCTCGGCACGGTCAGCCCGCTCGACCCGGAATTTTTTCTCGGCGTGGACGAGTTCGCCGACGAACTGCTCAAGGGCGAATCGAGCGGACGATATTCCCCGGCCTGGGTCTCCAGCCGGCTGGACGAACATGCGGAAACGGCTTCGGCCCGGTTGCGCGAGGCAAAATCAAAAGTGCGAGACGTTCACAGCGCTGATTTCCGCAGGCTCGCGGCGGACGTTGCCATTCAGGCTGGACTCGGAAAATTTTTCGCGGCGAAATTCAGAGCCGGAATTCTCTTCGCGCTTTACGAACGCAGCCTTCATTCACCGGCGCTGGAAGCGGCGCTCAAGGCGAACCGCGCGGCGCGCGCGGCGTGGGCGGAACTGGCAGGCGCGGCGAAAGGCATTTACCGCGACGACATCACCTTCGGCCCTGACTATTTCCAACGCGGCCATTGGTTGGACCGGCTGACCGCGATGGACGAGGACATCGCTGACATGGAAAAGGCTCTTGCCCTAATTCCGTCGGCGCCCGTCGCACCGCCGAAGACTGATTTGAAATTGGTGGAACAAGCCATGCACGCCGTGCTCGAAAAACCGAAGCCCGCCGAACTGTCGCCGCAACACTTTGGCGCGACAAGCCCTCTGCCGCTCACAGATTTCCATCAACCACCGCCGTCATTCAAGCGCGGCCAGCCGTTGACCATCGTCGCCTACGCACCCAAGTTGGCCGGTGTGCGGCTGCGTTACCGGCGCGTCAATCAGGCTGAAATCTGGCAGATGGTCGGGATGGAACGGATCGAAAAAAATTATCGCGCGGTCATCCCGGCGGATTACACCGACGCGCCGTTCCCGCTGCAATATCACTTCCAAATCCGCGCTGAAACCGGCACGACGCGGCTTTATCCCGGCCTGCAACCCGGCTGGCACGGCCAACCCTATTTCGTCGTGCGCCAGGCGTGATGAACGTCATTCGCGGAAACATTCAACGCTCAACCGGCATCAACCACGGACCGGCCGTGCCGGAGTCCTTGTCCATTGCGTGATTCACACCGCACAACTATAATCACGCAAACTAAGATCCATCCATGCCCAAAACGAATTCCATTCTCAAATTGGTCGCCGGCCTCTTGCTTTTGTCCGCCGGCCTTTCCCGCGCGCAAGTCGCGAACGCGCGGGGAACGTTTCCGAACGTGAAGGATTTGCCCGTTCGCAAGGAAATGCCCGACGTGATGACGATGGACGACGGCACCAAAGTCACGACGGTCGCGCAATGGCGCGCGCGGCGCGAGGAGATGAAGGCGATTCTGGAGCATTACGAGCTTGGCCATGCGCCGCCGCCGCCGGGCAATGTCAGCGGACAGGACATCCAGTCCCGCACCGTGCTGGACGGCGCGGCGAACTTCCGGCTGGTGCATTTGAAGTTCGGACCGAGGGAAAAGCTGGGATTTGACGTGGCGATTTTCACGCCAGCCAAAGGCGGGCCGTTCCCGACCATCATCAATCCGTCTTTTTTCAGCACACCGGGCGTGGGCTTCACGAACAATCCCGCCGCTCAACCTGCTGACGCGATTACAAATCAATCCGCTGCGGCGACAACCAATTCATCGGCGCGCCCGCGATTTAATTTCAATTTCAACGCGCCAGTTGATCCAGAAAGGGCGGCGCGCGGTTTCACAAACCTGCTCAATCGCGGTTACGCCATTGTGACCTATCGCTACACGCAATGCGGTGAGGACAACAGCAATTATCTCAATTCGTCATTTTATCCCGCGTATCCCGGTTACGACTGGGGCGTGCTGCTCGGCTGGGCGTGGGGATTGTCGCGCGTGGTGGATTATCTGGAGACGCAGCCGTTCGCGGACAAAAGCAAACTCATCGCGCTGGGACATTCGCGGCTCGGCAAGCTCACAATGGTGGCGACGGCCTTCGACGAGCGTATCTCGCTCGGCGCACCCGCCGGGTCGAGTGGCGCGGGCACGGGCGCGTATCGTTTTTGCGGGCCGGACCGCGGCGGCAAGGAAGGCATCGAGG
>Ga0224534_1001274_pt1 | contig 13549 bp, 12 predicted proteins | sample 714E12024metaG_FD_172012 | JGI IMG/M metagenome (GOLD analysis project Ga0224534, IMG submission 172012) | Peat soil microbial communities from Stordalen Mire, Sweden - 717 E1 20-24 | ecosystem: Environmental > Terrestrial > Soil > Wetlands > Peat | place: Sweden: Norrbotten County, Stordalen... | reverse complement strand
GCAGCAAGCAGAAACGGGTCGACGGCTTCAGCACATTGCCGGTCTCGCCCAACCCGATCAGTTCGGCGGTCTCCCAGGCCAGCACCGTCATTCCTGCCTGCTCCAGCTCTTTCTTGAGCGGTCTCAGGGTATAGCAGGGCTCCACCAGGTCGAGATCGACAATGGTGACCGGCCTGCCCAGTCGAACCAGTTCCAGGGCACGATTCACGGCGATCTCACTCTTGCCGCTGGCGTATTCTCCGATATATGCTTCAACCACACGGGGTGGATACTGGGCGGAGGACAATCAATTCACCTCATGAATGATCCGGTAAGCTTGGTGTGTTTATTGTAAGAAAAAACTACGGCGGGTTGGCAACGTACCAGAAAACCCCCCGGGAAGGGCTAGATAAGATCTACCTTATATTTCCTTTCAGTTTATACCTAAATGCAGTTTTAAGTCAAGGGGATGATGCCGGTTCGCAACTACTTGTCATACAGCGGAAAGGCCTGGCACAACTGTTGCACCGCCTGCCGGGCCTCCTCCTGCTTCCCGGTGTCCCCAGGGAAGGATAGAACGCAGTGGATCACCCGCCCGACAGCCTCCATCTCCTGCTCCCGCAGGCCGCGGCTGGTCACCGCCGGGGTCCCGATCCGGATTCCGCTGGTCACTTTTGGGCCTTGGGGGTCCAGGGGAACGGAATTCTTGTTCACGGTCATCCCCACCTCGTCTAGCAGGACCTCGGCCCGCTGTCCGGTGATGTTCTTGTTGCGCAGGTCGATCAACAGCAGGTGGTTGTCCGTGCCGCCCGAGACCAGGTTGAAGCCGAAGCCGCTCAGCGCCTCCGCCAAGGTATGGGCGTTGGCCACCACCTGCTCCTGGTAGCGGTGGAAGCCCTCGCTCTGGGCCTCCTTGAAGCAGACCGCCTTGGCCGCAATCACATGCATCAGGGGGCCGCCCTGGATGCCCGGGAAGACCGCCTTGTCGATCGCCGGCCCAAAACGCTCCTGGCAGAGGATGAACCCTCCCCGGGGTCCCCGCATGGTCTTATGAGTAGTCGAGGTCGCGAACTCGGCGTGGGGGACTGGACTGGAGTGCAGGCCGGTGGCCACCAGGCCGGCGATGTGGGCCATGTCCGCCATCAGGTAGGCCCCCACCTCCCGGGCGATCTCCCCGAAGGCGGCAAAGTCGATCATCCGGGGATAGGCACTGGCGCCGGCGATGATCAACCGGGGCCGCACCTCCCGTGCCCTGCGCCTGATGTCTTCGTAGTCAAGGATGCCATTCCCGTTGACTCCATAGAAATGGCTCTCGTAGTAGATGCCTGAGGCACTGGCCCGGCTGCCGTGAGTCAGGTGCCCACCGTGGCTCAGGCTCATACCCAGGATGCGGTCGCCGGGCTTGAGCATGGCTAGATATACTGCCATGTTGGCCTGGGTCCCCGAATGGGGCTGCACGTTGACGTGCTCCGCCCCGAAAATCTCCCCGGCCCGCCGGCGCGCCAGGTCCTCCACCACATCCACATTGGCGCAGCCACCGTAGTAGCGGTGCCCGGGGTAGCCCTCGGCGTACTTGTTGGTCATTACCGAACCCTGGGCGGCCATCACGGCCCTGCTGGCATCGTTTTCCGAGGCGATCAACTCCAGGCAATGCCCCTGGCGCCGCTCCTCTTCGGCAATGGCCGCCGCCACCTCCGGGTCAACCGGCAGCACATACTTCTCGATGTAGTCCATGACTTCCTCCATGCTCAACAACCGTATTTCTTCTCGAGCTCCCCGATCTTCTCCAGCCGCCGTGCGTGCCGGCCGCCGGCAAAGCGTGCCCGCAGCCAGGCGCCGACGATGTTACAGGCCGCCTCCGGCTGCAGCACCCGCTCCCCCAGGGTCAGGATGTTGGCGTCATTGTGCTCCCGGGCGGCGTTGGCGGTGAAGACGTCGTGGCACAGGGCGGCCCTGATGCCGGGCACCTTGTTGGCGGCGATCGCCATCCCGATTCCGGTCCCACAGACCAGGATCCCCTGGTCGTAATCCCCCCGGGCCACCGCCTCGCCGACGGCAGCGGCAATGTCCGGGTAATCCACGGGCTGCGGTGTGTTCATCCCGAAGTCGGTAAACTCCCTGCCGGGAGTGCTGAAACGTTGCTCGATAATCCCCTTCAGCTTGAATCCTGCATGATCACTGCCAATGGCGATGCGCATCCGGCCTGCCTCCTCAGCTTCCCTTCAGCCCCGGCTTTCTCCCTGCTTAATCCGGCGATGGACGTCGATGCAGACGTCGGCGACAGCACTGGCCATCTCCGTGGCGCAACGGCGATAGACCTCCGTGGATTGGCCAAAGGGGTCCATGATGTCGTACCGGCCCGCCCGGTTGATTCCAACCTGGGCTGCCGGCGCCTCGTCAGTCGGCGCCGCCGCGTATTCCTTTAACACGAAGGCTTTGCCCACCGCCTCGGGAAACTGTTCCAGCAGGCGCCGTCGATGATGCTCCTCCATGGTCAGGATCAGATCGGCCCACCGCACCTGTTCATCAGTTAGGCAGGCGGTCTTGTGACCGGACAGGTCGATCCCTCTCTCTGCCATGATGGCAACCGCCTCCCGGCTGGCCGGCCCTCCGGCCACGGCGTTCAACCCGGCTGAGGCCACCTCGACCTCCTGCTGCAGCCGGAGGCGGCCAAGAAAGCTGCGGCACAGCCCCTCCGCCATGGGGCTGCGGCAGGTATTACCGGTGCAGACGAACAATATCCGAAGCACCGCCGATCATCCTCTCTATATGCTGCGGTTTGCTGCCGCCCGGTAGAGGCGGTTCATCACCGCCAGCCCCATACCGGACAACGGGATCGCCTCCATCAGGATCACTTGCGCCCCGGCCTGATCACATCTCCGTAGGGCGCTGAAGATATGGCTGGCGATCTCCTCAGGACAGTTTCGGGAACCCAGGGCCTCCACATGAACCGCGCCCGCGCCGCGCTGCATCTGCTGATAGACCGGGGCGTTCTCTGCCGTGGCCAGGAGCGCCACCATCCTGTCCGGATGGGCGGCCAGGTAATGCCTGACCTTGACCTGCTGTTCCTGGCTGTCGCCGGTCACCACCAACGCCTCCGCCCGGGGGGCGTAGTGCCGGAACAGAGTCCCCGGACAGGGGGCTGCTGCTACGCCTGATGAGGTGCCCGCATCCGCTGCCGGACCTTGGGGATCGCTCTCCTGCCCGGCAGGCTCAGTATCTGCAATAGCAGTATCCGTTCCGGGCATGGCGGTATCGTGCACCAGCACCTTGCCCAGCACCTGCTCCAGGTCCTCCAGGGTCACGCCGCCGGGTCTCAGCAGTACCGGCTGCTCCCCGGTCAGGTCGAGAATGGTCGATTCCACGCCGACGTTGGTGGGACCGCCGTCCAAAACAATGTCTATTTTCCCATCCAGGTCGGCCAACACATGTGCTGCCAGCGTCGGGCTGAGCCTGCCGGAAAGGTTGGCGCTCGGCGCCGCGATCGGCACTCCGCTCCGGTCAATCAGTGCCAGGGCCACCGGGTGCGACGGCATCCGCAGGGCGACGCCGGGCAGCCCGGCGGTGACCACATCCGGCACCGCCGGCGCCCGGGGCAAGATCAGGGTCAGCGGCCCCGGCCAGAACCTGGCAGCCAATCGTTCCGCCGCAGCCGGCCAGGCCGTTACCAGCCGGCGCGCCTGCCGGGTAGAAGCCACGTGCAGGATCAGCGGGTTGCGTAGCGGGCGACCCTTGGCGATAAAGATCCCTGACACCGCCGCCGGGTCGAGGCCGTTCGCCCCCAGCCCATACACTGTCTCGGTAGGAAAGGCCACCGTCCCGCCGCTCCTGATCACTACTGCCGCCTCGGCAATCGCCTCCGGGTCAGGATTTTCGGGGTTCACCCTGAGGCAGCCTGTCTTCTTATATGAACTCACATCAACCATCAGACCGAACCATCCCCATGCCTGGCAGACTGCCGCCCCCGTCATCAGTTCAACCAACCGCGCCATGTCCGCCCATCCACCGGATGGGTACCCCGACATGGCGCCGTCTTTGGGCGCGGCGCCTGCTTCAAGCTTTTCTTTCATCATTAGGCATACACCGATTATAAGCATACACCCAACCCTTGAAAATACCAAGTATTACGGCTGATTCGACTATGATCGGCGATATGCGCCGAGGCTGTCAACCGGGACGCAGCAGAGAAGGATTGTCGACTCCGAATGTAGAAAGGTCACAAAAATGGAGTATTATTAACCTTTGCAGCCAAAATATAAGCAGGCGCTACTCTAGCGATCTCGCCAGGAAGGTTGGTGCATTAATTGTGGAATTAAAACGTGATCACATTCTCAGTGAGATTGCCTCGGCTATCATCAACGGACAGGCAAATGACGTCGTCAAATTTATCAAGGCCGGCATTAAAAATAGCATGAGCGCCGAAGAGATTCTCCAGGCCGCCGTCATTCCCGCCACCAAGCGGGTCACTGACGATTTTCAGGGCGCTGACTTCTATATCCCCGACGTTCTGCTTGCAGCGCGCGCCATCAAGGCAGGCCTGAAAGCCCTGAAACCCATCCCCAGGGACAGCGCCCAGAGCCAGAAAATCGTCATGGGGACAGTTGAGGGGGACATCCACGACATCGGCAAGAATCTGGTAGCGCTCTTCTTTGAATTTGCCGGCTTTGAGGTCATCGACCTGGGAGTTGACGTGACAGTCTTCAAGTTCCTGCAAGTTGTCAGGGAACTCAGGCCGGACGTGCTCGCCATGTCAGCGCTACTTACCACCACGATGGGTTCGATGTCCAACGTGATCGAGCAACTCTATATCCACCATATGCGAGATGAGGTTAAAGTGCTGGTGGGAGGAGGGCCGGTGACCAGGGAGTTTGCCGGCTATATTGGCGCAGACATCTATGCGGAAAACCCCCACGAGGCGATCGGGCTTTTACGCCAACTGTTCAGCAGGAAGAGAAGCCTGCCTGAATTGTAGCTGCCGATTATCGGCATGCTGGGCGGGAGAAGTCAATGAATTGTTCCAGGGAAACAGTTTCCCCCGGTGAGATGATCAGAAACTCGTCGTCCCATTCTCCAGCGATCAGCTTCCGGACATACCGCAAGGAACCTTCCAGTTCTGTATGTTCCAGCCCCAAGAAGTCCGCTACTTTCATGCTGTACCTGACATAGGCCCCAGAATTGGTCACAGTGTGAATGAGAGCGATTCTTTTATAATTGGCATATTCCTGCCTGATGAACCGGAGGGCCTTTCTCTCTCCGTACCTTTCGCAGTATCTCCGGAAACTGGAAACAGGATCTCCTTTTTGATCGATCCAGCCCTTGCTCAGGTAATAAGTTCCAGGGCATTTTCCAAATTCCTGATCGTACAATTCTCTTGACCCGAGCAACAGGCTGATGCAGTCATGAACCCTTGGCACCACCAGCTTGTGCCGGTCGGAGCAGAGGCCCGCGGTGCCGTTGGAGCAGAGGCCATAGCCAAGCAATATCGTATCACAACCGGGTGTTCCGTCGATCCTTTTTTGCAGTTCTTCCTTCAGCTTGGCCGGGGTGTTATGCAGGCCATATTCCAGAAAGTCGCAGTCCACGCTGCCGCTCGAAACTGCATTGATCTCGTCTTCAAGTGTCCTGCATGCCAATAACTTCATTCCACCCACCGGTAACACTCCCCTCATGGCTGACAAGATCCGGCCGGTTGTCAGCCAGGTCCCAAGCTATTGCAGCAGGTGCTTCCTCCTGTATTCGTTCGGGCTGACCCCGGTGACCTGCTTGAAAACCTTGCTAAAATAGGTACGATCATGGTAACCCACATTTTTAGCTACCTGGCTCGAATTCTTGTCCGAATGCTTTAACAGCAGTTTAGCCTGCTCCAGCCTGGCGTTCCTGATATATTCCAGGATGCTGCATCCCACCTGGCGCTTGAACACCCGGCTCAGGTAGTTGGGGCTGATGTAGGCAGCCTTCGCCACCTCTACCACGGATAGGTCCGGCGAGGCGTAGTGCTGCTGTACATAGGTGACCGCCTTTTTGACCACGGCCTCGTTGGCGTCGAATTCCTGCCTGGTCAAGGTATCTACATAGGCATTGCCGATGGTCAGCAGCCATACGAACACCTTCTCGATGGTGTCGGCGTCCTCTAACTCCTTGAATTTGAGCATACCGCGCCGGAACGACTCCTCAAAGTTCACCCCGCACTCGGTCGCAAACCGTCCCAGCGTGATGATAAATTCGATGCTCAACCCTTTTAATACTTCAAGTTGGCCCTTGCTGTGGGTGAAAAAGCGCAATGCCAACTGGTCCAACAATTGCTTGGCCTTTTCTGCGTCATTGTCCCTGATAGCCTGAAAAATCCCATCCTCCAGGTTTGCAAACCGGGTTTTCGTTCCTTCTTTCTCCTTTGGCTGCCTTTCCTGCTGCTGGCAATTGACCCAGAGCCATGAACCCATCGATCTCAGCTTTTGCTGGTAATTGAGCCGGTCGGTCCCGCTCTCTGCCAGATAATTGGCAATGATGTAGAGCAGGTCGGCGGCCGCCTGGACCTGGGTAGCAGAGACAATATCCAGCTTGTGGGCAGCTTTCAGAAGAACACCGTTATCTGGCTCCAGTTCTCTCGTTGATTCGGCGATCTCTTGCCAGAAAAGGTCTTCAGGCTCCCAGATCATCACCTGGCCGCAGATGATGTTGCCAACGTGGCCGTTGTTGGACAGGATCGGGCAGGCCCAGGCGATGAGGCCGGCATGACACCTGAAGAAGTAGGGCTCATTCCACTTTTCTGCCTGCTTACCGGCACGGGCGTACGAACCCTGGCAGCGCTCCAAGCCGAGTGGGTTCGCTTTCACCAGGTGACAGAAGTCGCAGTCTCCCTTGTTCGAGGAGAGCACGCACCTGCCGTCAACGTCAGTCACTGCCACAAACAGCCTGGTAGCAGTGGAAAAGGAGTCCAACAAACGCTTCAGTAACTGCTTTTCGATGATCTTGTCGATGTTGAACTGACCGTCAATGCCCTCACCCATGCGTCCAAACAAGTTCATCCCCCCTAAGAAGCAGTCTCCACCAGGCGGTCCGAGTTTATTATACAGCTTATTGCTCAGAAGAGAAGCAACATCTGGCAGTCCCTGAAGCTGGAAGCTGCCAGATGTTTGAGAATTAATCAAGCAGCTTGTGGCACAGGGCGACTGCTTCGTTGGCAGTTTCCGCCCAGCCGTCCGCCCCAACCCCATCCGCCCAGCCCTGAGTGGTGGGGCCGCCACCGATGATCACCTTGTACTTCGACCGCAAGCCCTTTGACTTCAGATACTCCACCAGTTCTTTCTGCTCGTCCATGGTGGTCGTCAAAAGAGCGCTGGCCGCGATGATCTGAGCCCCTACCTGCTCAGCCTTGTCTACAAAAACATCCACGCCCTGATCATAGCCGATGTCAAAGACGTCGAAGCCGGCTGCGGTCATCATAGCCGATACGATGTTCTTGCCGATATCGTGGATGTCTCCCTTGACGGTTCCGATCACGATCCGGCCCCGGCGATCGGTATCGCCGGCAGCGGCCTTGGCCTTGCTGAGCTCGGCCCCGAGGATCTCCAGCCCGACCTTCAGGGCATCCGCCCCCATCATCACGTCCGGCAGAAACATTTCACCCTCGGTCCAGAGACGGCCGATCTCCTCGATCCCCTTGATCAGGCCCTGTTCCACTGCCTCCACCGGGTTTAAATGTTCATCCAACACCTTCCGGCACAGGACTGCCACCTGCTCGGCGTCGCCATCCATAACAGCCGCTTTGAGCTCATCCAAAATCATGTCGCTCGTCATCCCCTTACTTTACGATTTCTTTTTTCCTGGATTCGACATAAGTCTGCAACTGCTTCTGCAGCCTTTCGTCGAGACCGGGGTCCTGGTACGAGTCGAGCAGTTTCTTCCAGAGCACCGTCGCCCGGGCTTCGGTGGTCAGCCTGTCCTTGGCCCACCCCTCAAAGGACTGCCTGTCGCTCAACATGGGCTTGCGCATCTCAGTCTTGTGGTTCTGCTTGGTGTGCATCTGGGTCAGGAAATGTCCGCCAGGGCCGACGTGCTTGATAACGTCCAGCGCCAGGCTGTTGTCGTTGACGTCGATCGACCTCTTGTAACGGCGCAGCATACCGGCGATCTCGGCGTCCATGACGAACTTCTCGTAGGACATGCACAGCCAATACTGGAGGATCCCCGCCGTATGCAGGATGAAGTTGACACCGGAAGCGATAGGGGACATCAACATCAGGCAGGACTCATATCCGGCCTGGCCGTCCACCGCCTTGGAGTCGGTGAGGCCACCGCCGGCACGGCAGGGAACGCCGTAGAACCGGGCCAACTGGGCCGTCGCCGCGTTCAAGAGCGCACTCTCGGCATTGGCGATAGAAACACAGCCGGTGCGCATGTCGGTGATCGATGATGCGCTGCCGTACACCACCGGAGTGCCCGGGTTGACCGTCTGAGCCAGGGTAATCCCCGCCAGCACCTCGGCGTTCTGAACGGCCAGCACTCCCGCCAGGGTTGCCGGGCCAGTGGAACCGGCCATCACCAGCGCGGCGATCACCACGGCCTGCTTCCAGCGGGCATATTCCATCAGGGCGCCTGTCTGGCGGGCGTCCAGTTTCAAGGGGCTGATGGTGTTGATCAGGGAGATGACCACCGGCTTCTCCTGCAGCATCTCCTTGCCCCCAAAAACCGGCGCCAACAGCTCGACAGTGTCTCTGGCCCCGGAGGCGCCATAGCTGCTGCCCATCAGCACCTTGGTGCTGTAGCGGATATGCGCATACAGCACATCAAGGTAGCGGGTGTGGTCATCGAGATCATTCGGCTCCACCAGCATGCCACCGCTGAGATCCATCTCCTCGCAAGCATGCGCCATTTTGAGCAGGTTCAGGTAATCATCCCAGGTTGCCAGCCTGCGGGTACCCCCGGCCTCGATCATAAACGGGGCGCCATAGCCCGGCACGAAAGCCACGTCGTCTCCGCCAATATGCACGTTGTGCCTGGGGTCCCGGGCATACAGGGTAAAATCGTGCGGGGCTTCCGCCACCTTTTTTTGAACGTAGGCCGGGTCAAAGAAGACCCGTCGGCCATCCGCTTTCAGTCCGGCCTCCTGCAGGATTCTGACCGCAGGCTCGTACTCGACCTCGATTCCCACTTCCTCCAGCAGCTTCATTGAAGCCTCGTGGATCCGCCGGACGTCCTCATCTGTCAGGACCTTCAAACTAACCTTGGACACTTTGGTTTCACCCCTCGATTATTATTGGCAGCATACGTTCCGCTGCCTGCAATCACCGGTCAATCTTTAAAAATCTTGAATAAGGGGTGCTTCTTGTCTTGGATGCGGACCCCCAATGCCTTCTTTCCGTACGCCATGATAGCGTCGGCAGTCGCCACTGCCGGATAGACCCACCGGGCATTGCCGATCGGCCCGTACAACAGGAAGTCGGCGCCGTTGATCACCGGGTAGTTGAAGACCACGCCGGCAACGCTCTCGAAGACCGGAGAGCCCTTGGCTCGCATCTTTTTCCACAGGTAAACGGAATTCGACGGCGCGCAACCGCTGGGCAACCCCAACTGCTCCTTGACATAGCCAATGGTGATCACCGTCCACGCCAGGCTGGGCACATCCAGGACCCCGGGGTCGACCAGGCAATGCTGGATGCCGGCAGTTTTAGCTTTGTCCAGCAGGCCACCCGGCTCCGTGAGCAGCTTCACCCGCGCCTGGGGCAGCAGGGCCATCTTGTCAAACGCCAACAGCACTGCGCTCCTGATCCCGTACTTGGCGATCGTCTCCAACTCATGCTCGGTGCTGTTGGGATCGAGAGAATTGTAAATGATCCTTTCGGCAGCAACTGCATCCGGCTTCAAAAGTTCCAGGGCCTCAGCCCGGGCCACGGGCGTCAGGCTGTCGAACAGGATGGGGCTGTCGGTCTCTGCCAGCACAAATTCCGCATGTCGTGCCAACGCCTCTCCGGTGTCTCCAATGACGTCGACGATCCTGGGATTCCCTGTCTCATCGGAGATCGCGGCCTCCTCGTCCAGTAAAGCCCTGGCGGCTTCCTTGTCAAAGATGCCCTTGAGATTGTCCCGGACAACCTTGTGGCCCCTGAAGAAGATGCTGCCACAGAGTACCGTGGCCCTTTCCCCGGGCTGTCCCCCAATCCTGACGTTGGCAACCTGATAAGTCTTTTGCTCACTGCTGAAGCTGTACACAAACAATCCCTTCTTTCGAGAGAATCATCTGCCGGAACAGAAGCCGGATACCGGAACAGATATCGGAAGCCGGTGTTGGATGTTCGATGTCCGACCTTTTCGAAGTTCAATTTTCATAACTCGAGGCCCGATTTCCTCGAGGCTCGATGTTTGAACCTCGAGGAAGTCTCTTGCCTCTAGCCTCTGTTTCAGGTAGTCTGACTGGCACTCTTTGATATAATCTTAGGTTCATCAACCGGCAGTTCCGGAACGTGATCCTGCCGCAACGCCTTATAGAGGCTAAAACACATGGCGATCATGATCAACATGAACGGGAAGGCCGCCACAATGGACACGGTCTGCAAGGCTGTCAGGGCGGCGGTGCCGCCGACCAGGATCAGCATGATGGTGAAGGCGCCCTGCACGATGCCCCAGAAAGAGCGCAGTTTCTTGTCTGGATCCATGGTCCCGCCCGAAGTCAACATGGCCAGCACGAAGGTTGCGGAGTCCGCAGCCGCCACGAAGCAGACGATGATCAGGAGAATGGCCAGGGGAGTGGTGATCGCATAAATCGGCAACTGTTTCAGGGTCGCAAACAGAGCGGTGGTGTAGTTGGAGTTCACAGCAGCCTGGATCGCCCCATGCGACAGTTGATTCAGGTTGAAACCCGCCCCGCCGTAAATCGCCAGCCAGATTAAGGAGAATCCGACAGGCAGCAGCGTCACTGCCAGCACGAATTCACGGATAGTACGGCCCTTGGAGACCCGGGCCATGAATTGTCCGACGAACGGCGCCCAGGCAATCCACCAGGCCCAGTAGAATACGGTCCAGCCCTTGATGAAAGAGAGGTTGCCCATATACAGGCTCTGTCCGATGAAGTTCTGTAGATAGTCGCCGAGAGAGTAGGTGAAGTTGTTCAGGATGAAGATCGTGCCGCCGAAAATGAAGATAAACACCATGAAGGCGATCGAGAGCCAGACTTTGATATTGGCAGCCGCCTGCATGGCCTTCTTCAGACCGGAGATAGTGGCCAGAGTGAAAATGACAGTGATGACCGCGATGACCAGAGCGGCAGTTACAGGTGTGGCTTTAATTCCCCAGACATACAGCAACCCGGTAGCAATCTGGCTGGAGCCGAGACCCAGGCTGGTAGCCACACCGAACACGGTGGCAAACACCGACAGGATATCGATAGCCTTGCCGATCGGGCCGTAAATCCGGTCGCCGATCAGCGGGTAGAAAGCAGAACTGATTAGGAAGGGGAGTCCCTTGCGGAATTGGAAGTAGGCCAGGGCCAGACCAGCGATGGCAAAGATAACCCAGGCGTGGATGCCCCAGTGGAAGAAGACGATCCGCATGGCTAGATGCATGGCGTCGGGAGTGCCGGCCGTACCCATCGGAGGGGACAGGTAATCCATCATCGGCTCGGCAATCGACCAGAATATCAGGCCAATGCCCATGCCACTGCCAAACAGCATGGCAAACCACTGGAAGTTGGTAAACTCGGGCTTGTCATCGTCCTTGCCCAGCTTGATCCTCCCAAAGCGGCTGAAGGCGATCAGGTAGGCGAAAACTATGAAACCGGCGACCGTCAATAGGTATAGCCATCCGAAATCAGTTGTCAAAAAGTTGAACACGGCATTGATGACCGTTCCCATTCCTTTGGGCAGGAACATGCCGAGCAGAACGAATACCAGGATTATGCCAGCAGAAATGTACAGAACGCTACGATCAGTTGAGACCTTGCCGTTTGTCATGAAAATACTACTCCTCTCGTTTTTTTTTCGTTCTATAACCTGTTCCGCAGCTTTTCTCCGGCTCCCCCCATTCCCACCTCCCCATCCGGCGCGTTGTCTCCCCTGATCGGGCAGCACTGCCCACCGGGTACTGTAACAGCCCCGGTGGGCAGGCTACTCTACTATGATTAAAAAGGGAGGTTATGGGGCAAGTCTATACCATACTTAGAGTTTTGGGCTGTGCACATTTATGGATGTTCAGCACACAAAACACGCCATTTGGTGTGCACTTTCTCTATCAAAAAAAAGGCAGGTTCGCGGGCTGCCGCATTTCCATTTCAATCTTCCTCCATGCCCAGGTACACCCGCTGCACCATCTCGTTGGCCAGCAGTTTCTGCGACGTCCCATGCAGGGCAATCTGGCCGGACTCCATCACGTAACCTCTGGTGGCTACAGAGAGCGCCAGGTACACGTTCTGTTCCACGATCAGGATCGGAATCCCCTGGCGGTTGATCCCCATAATGCTTTCAAAGATGGCTTCGACCACGATTGGCGCCAGACCCAGCGACGGTTCGTCTAGCAGGAGGATCTTGGGCCTGGCCATTATCGCCCTGCCGATCGCCAGCATCTGCTGCTCCCCGCCGGAAAGGGTTCCGCCCTGCTGCTTGCTCCGCTCCCTGAGCACCGGGAAGAGGTTAAAAACCATCTCCAGGTCCTGCTTGACACCATTCGCGTCCCGCCTCAAAAAAGCGCCCATGTCCAGGTTTTCCTGCACTGACATCCCTGAGAAGATGCGCCTTCCCTCCGGGACCATGGCCACCTTTCTGGCAGCGATCTTATCCGACGGCTTCCCGGTAATATTCTCGCCATCAAACTCGATACTACCCTTTACTGAAGTGTTGATCCCGGTGATCGCTTTTAAGGTGGATGTTTTCCCGGCCCCGTTGTTACCGATCAAAGCCACCATCTCCCCCTGGTCCACATGCAGAGAGATTCCATGCACAGCTTTGATCGCCCCGTAGCTCACTTCCAGATCCTTAATCACTAGCATCGCCGCACCACCTTAGTTGACTTGGGCATAATTCGTCAAACCACTCTTCCCCAGGTAAGCCTCGATCACCCTGGGATCGTGCAAAACCTGCTCCGGATCTCCGTCGGCGATCTTGTGTCCGTGATCGAGCACGATGATCCGGTCGGAGATCCACCGTACCACGCGCATGTTGTGTTCGATAACGATCACTGTCTTATGCATCTCGTCCCTGATCCTGGTGATGAACTGCATCAGGCTCTTGCCCTCGCCAACGTTCATACCTGCCGAGGGCTCGTCCAGCAGCACGATCTCCGGGTCGCTTACCAGCGCCCGGGCAATTTCGACCCGGCGCTGTTCTCCGTAAGGCAGGGAAACTGCCTTCAGGCCGGCACGGGGGAGAATGTCCAGCAGATTGAGCGCCGCTTCCGCCCGCTCTTTCATGCTCTGCTCAACGCGCCGGTAGCGGTTGGGAATAAAGAGATCGACGATACCTGGCTTGAGCTTGGAATGAAATCCGATCATGACGTTCTCCAGCACCGACATGGTGGGGAACAGGCGGATATTCTGAAAGGTGCGGGCAATGCCGAGACTGTGGATGACGTGCGGATGCATCCT
>Ga0224534_1001269_pt1 | contig 13584 bp, 9 predicted proteins | sample 714E12024metaG_FD_172012 | JGI IMG/M metagenome (GOLD analysis project Ga0224534, IMG submission 172012) | Peat soil microbial communities from Stordalen Mire, Sweden - 717 E1 20-24 | ecosystem: Environmental > Terrestrial > Soil > Wetlands > Peat | place: Sweden: Norrbotten County, Stordalen... | reverse complement strand
ACCACGGGCCAGCGCCAATGAAGATGCCACCCGAAAACCATTCCGAGCCGTAGTAGCCGTAGGGGGCGCAGTCGTATGGAGCGACGTCATAGTAACCGTAGGGACATTCAGGCGCGACTCCGATGTCAACGCTTACCTGAGCCTGTGTTTTGGGACTAGTTGCCGCGAAGCAGATTACAGCAACAGCAGCCAACGCAAAGAACTTAAATCTTTTCATAAATTGTCCTCTCCGTTATCGGGGCGGTCATCCACCGACCCCTGCGCTACTGTAACGACTCAGATCATCTTGATCTGAGCAATATCGAACACATACGTGTAAGGTTGTGGTCATCATGCCGGGTAGTTCTTGGCTTCGAGGTTCAGAATTCCAAGCAGTAGCGACAGCCACAGGGCGCTCAGTTCACCGTCGCCCCGCCGCAACACCGCTTGCATTTCTTTCCCGAGGCGCGCGGGCACGGGTCGTTCCGCCCGACCTTGGGAGCACTGCGCCGTGGCTTACTCCGGTGGGCATCGGGACTGACCTGCCGATGCTCCCGAAAATAGCGATACGCTCCCAACAGCCCAGCTGAGCCCGAGGACAGAGTCCATGGTCACCGCTGCGGTTCAGTGGACTACCCAGACATTACTTCCGTTACTCGGTACTCTTCCACAAGTCTGAATACAATCTAACTGCCACGACGAATAAGACTCCCGCCCGAGGTGGATGACCGTGGCCAACACTGTAAGCGACGAACCCATCACCTGCGCTTCGTGTGAATATCGCTATCCCCCGAGTGCAGGATTTTGCGTGATGTGCGGGACCGCTGCACCAGCGATTGAACCCCTCCAGCCGACTTCAGCTGTTCCTGACGAATTCAGCGGAGCCGATCATGAAAGTGGCCCGTCGAGTTCCGATAGTCAACAAAGACCTCCCAAGCCAAGGCTCTGGAGATTGATCCCCGTCGTCGTTGTCTTGATAGTACTAAGCATGGTTACATGGTTTTTTTACGAGGTCCGCAAAGGCAAGCTGCCTAAAGAATCCGGCTCAGCAGCTGAACTTACCGCCACATCAGGACAGCTCAAGCTGGAAAACGCTGGTGAACGACAGATCGTCCACAATCCAGTCAGAGGAGTTCAGCACGTCGTCGCAGCAAAGCTGGGAACCGCCCAGACAACCACCGCGGCGAAAGAGGATGATCCTGTCGAGTTGTGGAAGGCGGTCAAGCGAGGAAGCGTGAGCGCGGAAGTCGCACTAGCCAAACTTTACTTGGAGGGGGAGGCGGTCCCCCAGAACTGTGAACAGGCACACATACTTCTACGCGCGGCATCGATGAAAGGCAGCAAAGCTGCCGATAATTTTCTGAAGAGCAGCTATGCAGAACGATGCGAGTGATTGGCTCTGTTGTCTCTAAGCAACCTTCTTCTGCTGCGCCCTCAACTTCGCCCACCTCGCCCGCTGTGCCGCCGCGATTCTCTTTCTGCCTGCTGCTGATATTGTGCGCTTGGGTTTCGGCGCGTGACCTTTCGCCTTTGCCCATCGCGCTTTCTGTGCGAGGCTCATCCGCCTGCGAGCCGACGCCGACACAGTGTGCCTCGGTTTTGTGTGGGAACTCCCACCGTTCAACTTGCCAAGAACCGAAAGAGCCGCATCAACATGCCCAAGCCGATCTACCAGATTCGTTCTCTCTGCCCTCAACTCCGACACAAAGGACGCCAGCCCTATTAGATTTGCCATTGTTACCCCCTCGGGTATTTTGATAGCGGCCCAATTGTATAGGACTGGAGTGACTTGCGGTACCCGGCGCGGGTTTTGGAGCAGAATGATAGCCCGTCCTCAATTCGGGGAGGAATCATGTGATGGATAGAAAATGGGGTAGTATTCTAATTTGATGTCCACATCCCCAGAGCGCGGCATGAGCCGTGCTGCTACAATTTTGCGGTCATGAAACTGCTTGCTCTGGGTGTGCTCTTGGCCGTCAGCCTCGCCGTCTCACTAGGAAAAGAGCCGACTCTGAATGTATGCGAGTTCCACGGGCACGGAGCATCCTTCGTCGTCGTGAACCACGTGGTTGATCCGCGTGCTTACGGGATAGCAGCGCATCAGCCGGGCGTCGCAGGGCTTCAGCAGATCGGACGCCGCGCCCGCGTCCCTCACCCCCGGATCGAGCCACAAGTCGTAGGCGTCCGGATCAAGAATGACGGGCATCCGGTCGTGGACGGCCGAGGCCACAACAATTGTGTGCAAAAGTGAACATTTTTCGCGATCACGATTCTGCGAGAATATGATTGTCTGTACTTATCCAAGATAACAAAGCACAACGCTGGGGTAGCGCTAGGAGAAAACATATGGCGCACAACCACGGTAGTGAATATCAGATCAGAATTGTCTGCGGCGACGGAGCCGAGGTAATGAGCGGGTGGCTGAACAGCGTGGAGCAGGTTTCCCGGGCAATCGCTGCGTATCGCAGGCCACAAGACAAAGCTTACTGGCTTCTGGAACGAAACGTTCTCTGTCCCAACTGCCTAGATAGTGGACAGAGAGTCATGGAATATCCGCTTACGGACATCCCGTCTCCACGATGCCGCCCACACGACTCCCGTTATTTGGTGGAAGTAGGGTCGAAGAGCCGGTACGAGCTTGAGGTAGTCGTCTGGAACAGACATCGAGTTGCTTGAAGCAGTCATCTGGGACAGACATTGAGGAGAATCTTGCACCGCACACCGCGCCATAGTGACTCGGACTTCCAACCCGGCGCGTTTAAGCTGCTCATCTGAGCACCACCAGTCTGTCCCCCAGAACTTTTTTCAGCCCCACCCGCGAGGTGCGAGCGAGCACAAGAATCCTTAAGAGTTTAGACAGTGACCGGATAGTGACTTTCTCGGACTACCGGGTTTCGATAGGTCCAAGGTATTCAATCATTGTTTTGATCTCTTTCCTTAGTCTTTGATGTTGGGCTGTGCCTTAGCGCCGCTATCGGGAGTGGTTTAGTCTCAGCTCGACCGAGTGCTCCTGCCGATCGTCAACTAGTTGAATGACGTTACCCTGCCGCCTAACGCCATCAACCGTAACACTCGTCTCGCCATGCCCGGCTGGCCCCTGCACGATAGCGATGTGATATACCGTTTCACGATATCGGTAATGCACCTTGAACTCTTTCCAATTGTCGGGAAGGCACGGAGCAAAGCGCAGTTTGTCCACGTCCAGTCTCAGCCCTAAGAGCGATTCCACAATAAGCCGGTACATCCATCCGGCCGACCCGGTGTACCATGTCCATCCACCACGGCCAATGTGCGGCGACAGTGCATACACATCAGCGGCCACGACGTACGGTTCCACTTTGTAGGTCGCAATAGTCTCCGCACATTCCGCGTGGTTCACCGGGTTGATCAGGGCGAATAGTTCCCAGGCTCGCTGGCTATCTCCCAATTGGGCGAACGCCATCGCCGCCCAGATGGCCCCATGAGTGTATTGCCCGCCATTCTCTCGCACGCCCGGAAGGTATCCCTTTATGTAGCCGGGATTTAAATCCGATTTGTCGAACGGCGGATCGAGGAGTTGGATTAACCGCCAGTCCCGGTGAACAAGGTGCTGATCCACCGCCCGCATCGCCATGCGCGTGCGCTCGGCATCGCCCGCTCCGGATAGAACGGACCAACTTTGCGCAATCGAATCGATCTGGCATTCGGGGTTACTCGCTGATCCAAGCGGTGAGCCGTCGTCGAAGTAGGCGCGGCGGTACCACTCGCCATCCCAGCCGTTCAGCTCGATGTTCTGACGTACCTTAGCCGCCTCGCGGCGGCAGCGTTCGGCAAACGGCACGTCGCCATGCACGCCTGCAACCTCAGCGAATCGCAGAAGCACGTCATAGAGGAAGAACCCCAACCAGACGCTTTCGCCTTTGCCGTGTTGGCCGACAAGGTTCATCCCATCGTTCCAGTCACCGGAACCCATGAGGGGCAGGCCGTGTTCACCAAATCGCAAGCCCCTCAGGATGGCTCGCCTACAGTGTTCGTACAAACTGGCCGTCTCTTCAGACCGGTTGGGCAGATCGTAATACGAGTCCTCTTCCGCGTTAACCTGACGGCCATCGAGGAAGTGTTTCGTTTCGTCCAATACCCCGGTATCCCCTGTGCCGAGAACGTACCGGGATGTCGCCAGGGGCAGCCAGAGGTAATCATCCGAGCAGTGCGTGCGCACGCCTCGGCCCGATGGGGGATGCCACCAATGCTGGACATCGCCATCGCGAAACTGACGGGACGCGCAGAGAAGCAGGTGCTCACGAAGAAGGTGCGGCTCGGCATGGATAAGCGCCATCACGTCCTGCAACTGGTCGCGGAAACCGAAGGCGCCCCCCGGCTGGTAGAATGCGCTCCGCCCCCAAAAACGGCACGCGAGAGTTTGGTAGACGAGCCAGCCGTTAGCCAGGACGTTGAGGGACTGGTCGGGTGTTTCCACCTGCACCGCGCCAAGCGTGTGCTTCCAATACTGCCATACCGCTTCGAGCGCGTCATGGGCGGCAGCCGATTCGCGGAAACGACCCGCCAGGTTGTGAGCGTCATCTTCGCCGCGGCCTACGCCGAGCGTGAAGATGATCTCGCGCTCTTGCCCGTCGGCCAGCTCGAACGGAACCTGTATCGCGGCACAGGGGTCCAAAGCAGCCCCCGCTCTCCCGGACAGCTGGGATCGACTCATAGCAGCCGCACTCCGAAGCGTGCCGTTGCGGCCAAGGAACTCAGTCCGATCGCCGGTCATGGTGCGGCTTCGATCGTCTACGTTGAAGAAGGCAACCCGGTCGGCGAACTCCGTATTGTAGGGGTTCCGCGCGAACAGTGCGCCGCCGTTGGGGTCAATTTCGGTGATCACGTGCAACGCCGATTTCGGCCGCAGGTCGCCAAGAACCCATTCCACGTATCCGGTGGCGGAGAGCCGGCGTGACCGGCCCGACTCATTTCGCACTTTCAACACCGTAAACTTGATTGCCGCGTCGACGGCCACGTAAACCCACACTTCGGAGCGGATGCCGCCTTCTGTGTGCTCGAAGACGCTGTAGCCGAACCCGTGCCGGATGGTATAAGGTGTCGCGCCGCGTCTGGGCATCGGCATGGGTGACCAGAAGTGGCCGCTATCTTCATCACGGATATAGAACGCCTCTCCGCTCGAATCGCTTACGGGATCGTTGCTCCAGGGAGTGAGGCGGAACTCGTGGGCATTTTCACTCCAGGTGAAGGCAAGACCGCTCTCTGAAATGACAGTTCCGAAGCGCGAGTTCGCCAGTACATTCACCCATGGCGCCGGAGTTATTTCCCGCTCGGTGGTCGTAATGATGTACTCGCGCCCGTCAGGAGTGAATCCGCCGACTCCGTTGAAGAAAATCAGATCGTTGCGAGGCGAGGTGGCGACTGCAGCGGGCTCGGGCCGGTGGGCTCGGGCCAGCGGAAGTTCTGGAACGGTTACTTCTCCGGCGCTGCGCCGCTGCATCTGGTCCACCAGCGTTCCGCGGCTGTCAGAGAGGATGGCACGGGCGACTGAGTGGAACAGAATGCGGTCCTCGCTCGATATCTGGTCCCCCGGTCTCACAAAGATGCTGCCCGGTTGATCTTTCAAGAAGGCTTCAATCCCTGCGGAAATCAGCCCCATGATCTGGTCTTGCAGAAGCTGCCGGTAGCCGGAGTGATCTTCGTTCCAGATCACCAGGTCCACCGCCAGTCCTTTCAGGCGCCAGTAACTGTGGGCCTGGATGAGTTGGCGTGCGAGGTCGATGTTGGCCGGATCTCCGATTTCGAGCAGCACGATTGGCAGGTCGCCGGAAATGGAGTAGCCCCACAGATCGGACTGCCCACGGCGGTTCTTCATGAGGACGCTCGCGTCCGCGCGGAGCGAGGAATTGGCGTAGACTATAGAACCGGCTAGGTCTGCATAGAGCTGCGCGTCGGCCTCTGTGGCATTGAGCTGCCGCAAGAAGACCTGGCTATGTGTCCACGCGAGATCGAACACGCGATCCGCGAGACGCCGATCCTGGTACTTTTCAACAAGACCCAAACAGGCGTCCCGCGTCTCGCCGATGCCGGACACGATGTCGATCGTCACCTTTTCTTCCGGATTGAGCGCTATTTGATGACGGATTGCGACGATCGGATCCAGTACTGACCCCTCGCGGCCCGAGAGCGGCGCGGGATCGGCCATCGCTTGTGGATCGACGATAGTGTGTCCCCGGCCGATGAACCGCGTCCGGTCAGTTTCGTAGGAGATTTCTCCGATCTCCGCCCCATGAACGGCCATTAAATGGAACATCCATGTCGGCTGCTCTTCACGAGAGCGGGGCCGGCGAGTGCAGAGAATCGTCCGTTTCTCGCGGATGATCTCAGTCTGAACGAACAGATTATTAAAGGCCGGGTGAAGCGCATCCGCCGCAGGCGATCCGAGAACGACCTCCGCGTAACTTGTGACCTCGATGGCTCGGCGTGCTCGCGAGGAGTTAGTAATGGTGATGCGGCGCACCTCGATGTCATCCTCGGGAGAAACGGCTATCTCTGTATAGGTGTCGAACTGGTGGTCGCGGCGGCGGAATTCCACCCGCCCCTCGGAGAAGATGGCTTCGTAGCTGTCCGCTGCCTGCAGCGCCGGCTGAAATGTGGCGGACCAGAACTCGCCGCTGGCGACGGCACGGATATAGCAAAATGTACCCCAGTTGTCGCAGGTACCGTCTTCGCGCCAGCGCGTCACCGCAGTGTTCTTCCAGCGACTGTAGCCGCCACCGGCGTTTGTGATCATGACATGATATCTGCCGTTCGACAGCAACTGCAGTTCCGGCATGGGCGTGTCAGGACTGGTGAAAGTGCGGACTGGCACTTCCGCAGCGTTGGCAGCAGCACCTACGTCGGAGAGTTCGGCCAGGTGCGAATAAGATGCTATGGCCTTTGGCACCCGCTCCTGGAGCAAGAGCGCGGCCGCCTGGAACGACGGATCCGACTGGAATCGCTTTTGCATGGGGCGATCAAGAAGCAGGTAGGCCAACGACAGCAAGCTCATGCCCTGGTGATGCGCCATGAAAGACCGAACCACGACGCTCGATTGCCCGCGGGGCACACGCGAAGGAGTGTAGTCGATCGCTTCATACAAGCCGTATTCCCCCTCAAATCCGTCCGCAGCGAGTGCCTGAAGATTCAGGCAGGCTTCCTCGGGCGCTACCATCAGCGCCAACGCCGAGGCATACGGCGCGATGACCAGATCGTCCGCGAGCCCGCGCTTGAAACCCATGCCAGGTACGCCAAACGCGCGGTACTGATAGTTGAGACGAGCGTCGATGGAGTTGTAACCGGATTCCGAAATGCCCCAAGGCACACCGCGCTTTGTGCCGTACTCGATCTGTCTGGCCACGGCAGCCCGGTACGTCTGATCGAGCAGCGTGTTTTCGTAGGTCGGCATCACGATGAGCGGCATGAGGTATTCGAACATCGAACCGCTCCAGGATAGGAGAATCGGATCTCCACCGGCGGTGGTGAGGAGGCGGCCCAGGGCAAACCAGCTCTCCTGCGGCAGTTGTCCTTGTGCAATCCCCACAAAACTGCATAGTCTTGCTTCCGAAGCGAGCAGATCGTAGTAACTCGGGTCCCGCCGGTGCTCTCCGGCGTTGTACCCGATGGTGAGTAGGTGACGAGTGTCGTCGAACAGCAAGTCATAGTCCACACAGGCGAATTCGCCGCATTTGCGCGCGAGGTTTTCGATGGCAGCAATTCTTGATGCGGCGCGGTGGCTATGCGGGAGGTCCCCGGCGAGACTAGCCAATTGGCGCAACGTCGGGATCTCTTCGAGTGCATCTGGAACGAGAAACGTCAGCTCATCTAGGGCGTCCTGGCACTGGCGAGCGAACGCACTTGCCCACCACTTCGCCTCGCTCTCAGGATCGCCGGTGAGTTTACTGGCGAATTCCACGGCGGACCCAGCCAGCCGGTCGAGGCTGCGCCGCGCCTCCGCGGGTGAGGCTGGCGGGGACTCGCATGCGGATTCCAAATCCTTCTGGAGTCGAGTAAGTTGGACTGGGTCGGCTTCTCTGGCCGCGTCCACGAGGACACTTAACGTGTCATTGAGACCCTCAAATAATCGCGCACCCAGGATCTTCTGATCGGGAATCGCGAGCAGCCCCGGTCGCAGTGTCAGCAGGTGACTCACGAGGTTCCCGCTGTCTACGGTCGAAATGTACATAGGCAACAGCGGCTTCAAGGACTGTGTGTCGTACCAGTTGTAGAAGTGGCCTCGGTGGCGTTCCAACATTTCCATGGCGTGAAGCGCATTCGCCGTGCGCTCGATGAGTTGTCCGGTCGAAATGTAACCGAAGTCGCACGCCGACAAGTTCGCGAGTAGCGCAAGTCCCATGTTGGTCGGTGACGTGCGATGACCGAGCCTGGCAACGGGATGCTCCTGGTAATTGTCGGGCGGCAGCCAGTGATCCTCCGGACCGACGAATGTCTCGAAGTACCTCCAAGTCTTCCGGGAAAGCTTTCGGAGAAAGACGGTCTGGCCGGCCGTTAGCCGCGCTGCGCGGCGAGCAAGCGGCCGGCTGATCCACCACGCGATAACGGGCGAGGCAAACCAGAGTCCCAGTATGGGCCCAGCCATCCCCAATGCGGCTGGCCTCGAGAGCATTAGATGGATCACGGCGGCAGTAGCAACAGCGGGGGCAATCCACATGGTTCGGCAGAAGTCGGCGAAGTCCGTGCGGCGATTCCCTGTCAGGTCGCCCGACGGAATCCATTCGAGAAGCCGCCTGTGCGTGACTAGCATCCGCCCGGCGGTGCGCATAATCGCATCCAGGCTGAAGAATGCCTCGTAAGGGAGGCACGCGAGCGTAAATGCAGCCTGCGCGAAGTGCTCCGATGCGCAGCCCACTGCGGCAGCGAGGTGTTGACTCAAGCGTACATCGCTTGGCTTTTGTAGCAGGTCCAGGATACAGGTAATCAAATAAGGAATCAGGATGATTCCGATCACCGACAGGGTCCAAAACCATAGCGGTGACGAAGCGGTCCAGCCCAGCAGCAACATCAGCGTCAAGGCCGCGGGCATCAGACTGCGCCGAAGATTATCAAAGAGCTTCCACAGCGAGAGCGCGGAAAGCGGATTCTTCTCGCGACGCCCGCTTAAGCCCGGGACCAACGGCAGCAGCCACGGCACAAGCTGCCAATCGCCACGAATCCAACGGCGGCGGCGGCTCACGTCCGCGCTATACTGAGACGGATATTCCTCGTACAACTGCGCATCGCTTAACAGCCCCGACCGCGCGTAGCACCCTTCCAGAAGATCGTGGCTGAGGATCCGGTTCTCGGGGAGACGCCCCTTCAGCGCCCTCTCGAATGCATCGACATCGTAAATCCCCTTGCCAATGAACGAACCCTCGCCGAATAGATCCTGGTAAACGTCGGAGACAACGCGGCTATAGGGATCGATGCCTGGTTCACTTCCGAACAGGCCTGCATATCTCGACTGGTTCGCTCCGGACAGGCTCGCGCCGACCTCGGGCTGAAGGATGCCGTACCCATCGCAGACCCGCTGCTTGTCTTCGTCGTACCGCGCACGATTCAGAGGGTGCGCCATCGCTCCCACTAGCTGCCGTGCCAAGTCGCGCGGCAACTGCGTATCCGTGTCCAGGGGAATGACATACTTCACGTTGGCGGGGATTGCCGTTTCGCCAACGACGAGCGAGAAGCGATCCCTTGAACCGCCGCGCAAGAATGAATTCAATTCCGCAAGCTTCCCTCGCTTCCGCTCGTAACCCATCCATATTCGCTCCTGCGGGTTCCATTTGCGCGGACGGTGCAGGAGAAAGAACATGTCGTCCTTCGTACTCTTGTACTTCTGATTTAACGCTTCGATTTTTTTCTGGGCCAACCGCAACAGCGGTTCATCCTCCGGTAGTGTTTCCTCGTGCGCGTCGCGAAAATCAGTCAGCAGGCCGAAGCGCACGTTGGCGTCCCGATTGGCCAGGAACCGCACCTCCAGCGCCTCGATCAGGTCCTCGACGTTTTGAGCGCTCACAAGGATTGTCGGGACTACCACCAGAGCACGGTGCTCCGGCGGAATCCCCTTGGAGAAGTCCATGCGAGGGAGCCGATGCGGAGTCGCCAGCAGCGTCGCCAGCCAGTTGACCAGGGCTACGGCCGGCTGACTTGCGCACACCAGCGAGAGGATGCTGAACAGACCGAGCACCCAACCATGAAAGGCACTGGCATGCGCCTTTGCCACCAAGGTTCCGGCGACGATCGTTGTAATCAGCGTGATCGTGCCTATGTACAGCAGCAAAGGAAACTCGCGGCTCGCCTTCCGAAACGCTTCAGAGACAGTAAAGCGGACCTCCACTTTGCGCTCAAGTTGCTCCAATCCCTTGTCGATCAGGTAGAAGCCGACATGCGCCGCGTGATCATCGCTGCCCTTCCTGGCCGCGCCTTCCAGCGCAAGTTGGATCGCCGCGCGCGCCACCTCGGGCTCGGATCGCGGGCTGCTCTTGGCGATCTTCTCCACCGTGTGGCGGTAACGGTCACGCGTCGAGAAGTCCATTTTGCTGTAGACTCCGCCTTGGTCCTCACGAAGGACCTGTTCGACGGCACTCAAGGTCTCGACAAACTCGCGCCAGTCCATCGCGCCCAGGAGACGGAGACTGCCGATGTTGTTGCTCATCGAGACCTGATCCGCAGCTTGTTGCTGGTTCTCGGAGTGCACCAACTGCTTGATCGTCCGCCCAGATTCGGAAAGTCGCTGCTCAATCCAGGTGAGCGGTAAGGCCAAGGCGGGGCCTTGTCCCTGCAACCGGCGCGCAAATTCCGCGACGAACGAGCCCACCATCGGTGGGCTCGACCGCGCCATGTCGGCGATCACCAGAATCAGGCTCTTCGGGTCTCTTTCGGCGGTCTCCGTTATCTGGTCCGCCCAATAATCGGCGCGGTTTCGGCCGATCCTGTCGGCGGCAATCTGGGCTCCAACACGTCGAAGATTTTCGATCAGCGCGAGACGCAGCATGATGGGAAGTGCCCACAGCTCGCCTAAGTTGAGGGTGGTGACCGTCTGGTAGGCCGCTACAAAGCTGCTGAGACTCTCCGGATCCACTCGCCCATCGCCGTGCGAGATCGTCTCCAGCGCGATGTCATACACACGCGGAAGACCGGCCGAAGGGCCGTTCAGCAAGCGCGGGAGTTCCCGGCTGTACGCCTTCGGCAAGTGTTTCTCAGCCGTGCGAATCTGCTCTTCGATCAGGTAGAAGTTGTCGAGGAGCCATTCCCCTGCCGGCGTGATGCGGCGGTTCGTCTTAACCGCCGCCGTCAGCAAGCTGCGGACTCCAAGCAGAACACTTTGATTTTCAGCTAGCCGTGCCAAAAGGCGGTCCGGAGCGCCTCCAGGGCTCACCTTGTGTGAGCCCGCCAGGGTCTTGCCATGCTGCTGCATCTGATCGGCGCTGAACAGCTCAGACCGCAACGGGGGGGCGTCGTCGCCGTATCTTTGTGCCGGGTCTCTTCCCAGGAAGCTCAAATGGAGCAAATTCCTACCGATCGTCCTGTTACTCTTCCTCAATTTGAGCTCCATTTTGAAGCAAAAACTCTCGAGTTTCGCATGGGCCTGCGGTCCATCCATAGGGACGAAAATCGTTCTAAGGCATGCAACTCAGGGACACGCATAAAACTCCTCATCATTCGTTGTCAGAACCTCCACCAGCTTGGCCCAGGGGCGAATACCTTCGGCCACTACAGGCGGCGCCACGCGCTCGGCTGGCGCGGGCGACAGCCCGAATCTCTCGAACTTTTTCGACGTCCCGGCCCGAGCAGTTGCCGACTTCCACGACCTTGGGTGCCAGTTTCAGCGCCGGAACTGCGATCACCCACTCTTTCGTCGCCCGCAAAGCGGCAAAGCTGTGATCGCGCTGCTGATGACACAGGCAACAGCGATGGCTCCAACTCGACCATCATATGCCAGGACATCGCCATGACCTTGGCGCGACCCTTGCTGGCGGTCGTCAGCAGGACAGTCCCAGACTGTACGCGGCCACTGAGGCCAGCCCCAGCCAAAGCGATCCGATATAGAGGGTCGCCACTCCGAACGCCATCCACAGCAGCCCGACAGAAACGCCGGACGGAATCCCCACCGCACCAGCAGAACTCCCGAGAGTTGCACGCCCATCAACGACGCCAGGAATTGCACCAAAAACAGATTGCCGGCCTGAGTGTCATTCATCGCCCAACGTGCAATCAGGATCGGCAGCATGGGGCCGAGCAGCGTCGTGAGAATGCCGGTGGCAAAAAAAGGCAATCTGGCCGGCCAGGACCAGTTTCCGATTCGATGATGACTGGGAGAACTCGGCTTGAGGGCTAGCCATATGCGAAAAAAGGATGCCCCGGCGTCAGGAACGTTCAGCATAAGACAATGACCGTAGCTTCATAATAACGAGAAACGAATTTCGCGCGATAGTGGATTACTCAGACATGGATTCGACCATGCGATATCTGAAGCCGTCTCGCAGCCAGCAGGTGCGTGACAAGGTGAACGAGATATCGCTTAGCCGCAGTGGCTTAACGGTCGTGTCGGCAGGATAGTTGGTGAAAATTGCCTCGGCGCCGGTCCGATTCACACTGTGTGCAAAGGGTTGCACTCCAAAACCCGTGCCGGACGCTGGATTTCAACACGTCCTCCCAGTCTCTCCTTCATGAAACCTCGCCAGCGTCCCTTGCGATTGTCATTTCGCGGGCTCTTTTGGACATTGATGCTGAACGAACTTGTCTCGCAGATATTCCTCCGCGCCTACGCGGTCACCCCGAAAGGTGCTGCCTGGGGTAAAGAACTTGCGCTGGCATTTAGTGCAAGAGGCCATAGACGGGACTTTGTCCACGTACATGAGGGTTTTGAAGCTGCACTCCGCCATGACGAGAAATAGTGTGGCACAATCTGGAAAGCCCGTGCCACTCAATCGTGGCCTGTGGATATTCAAACTGACCTAGTACCTGTGGTTGTGGTTTTCGGATATTTACGCTGTCCCAGGAAAGCGGTAAAATATGGGTGTTCGTTGTTCAGGCAGAAGGGGCTGCCTATGTCTCCTGCTCGCCAACCGAACGGTTCTCCACGCGAAAGAAAAATCGCCCGCCAAACCCCAATCGACCCAACACTCCAACCAGAGCGAAACGCCATAATTCCACGTCTAGCGACCAAGAAAAGGCGCGATTTCAATCCCCATGAATTCCTCGCGACCATCGGCGAGGGCAGGAAATCTGTGCTTTTCCAGAGGAAACAAGGAATCTTTGCGCAAGGGGATGCCGCGGATGCAGTGTTTTATATCCAGACCGGCAAGGTGAAACTCACCGTGGTCTCGAAGACGGGCAATCCACTCTCGTCGATGAAGACGATAGTTCGCCGCTCTTTTTGGGCTTTTTTTTAATCTCTGGCCAGCGCCGCTGCTTCCACTGCCGGATCTTTTCTTCGTCCCGTTCCAGCGCCCGTCCCACTGGACGCTGGCAACTCCAACCCAGTTGCCGCAGAATCCGCCAGGCTTGCGAAGGATGGTACTTCACTCCGCATTCCTGCTCGATCAGATGGGCCACGCGCCACGAGGTCCACAGGCTGGTTTCATACCC
>Ga0224534_1001268_pt1 | contig 13589 bp, 10 predicted proteins | sample 714E12024metaG_FD_172012 | JGI IMG/M metagenome (GOLD analysis project Ga0224534, IMG submission 172012) | Peat soil microbial communities from Stordalen Mire, Sweden - 717 E1 20-24 | ecosystem: Environmental > Terrestrial > Soil > Wetlands > Peat | place: Sweden: Norrbotten County, Stordalen... | reverse complement strand
TGCCGGTCATGGACCACGAGGCCTACGACTACGAGTGGCTGGAAAGGCAGACTCTGGCCAGCCAGAACCTGGAAAATCAGAGTCAGGCCAATCAGAGCCAGGTTCGTCCGAAAGAAACCGAGGTGCCCCGTGCCGGATAGCCCCGCGATGACCCACGGCACCCAGGAGCTGGCTAACTCCGCTGACCCCGGTAACGCCGCTAACTCCGCGCATCCGGAGCACCCTCCCTATCTGCTCCATCACTTTGAGAGCGCCGGGCAGCAGGCCGACGCCGCCGGCTTCGCCATGTGGCTCTTTCTGCTGACCGAGGTCATGTTCTTCAGCGGCCTGTTTACCGCTTACCTGATCTACCGCAATTGGTACTACCGGGCCTTCGTCGCCGGTTCTCACCAGTTGAGCGTGGTTTGGGGCACGACGAACACCGCGGTGCTGATTCTGTCGAGCTTCACCATGGCCATGGCCGTCTGGTGCTCGAAGACAGGGCGCAGGCGCGAACTGACGCTCTGCCTGACGCTGACCTTCTTGCTGGGTTTGGGGTTTTTGGGCATAAAGGGCATCGAATACCATGAGAAATTCGAAAAGCACCACGTTCCCGGCCGCCACTACAGCTTGCAATCGTTTCTCTATCCGGATTCGGACGCGGCCGCCCGGGCCGCGGGCGACCGGCCGCTGCCGCTCGACGATGCGCGCCACACCGAGGTTTACTTCTCGCTCTACTTTCTGATGACCGGTATGCACGCCGCTCACATGGTGATCGGCCTCTGCATTCTGGGCTTCATGATTCTGCGCGCCCGCGCCGGAGCCTACACTGCGGGTCACGCAACCTTTGTCGAAAACTTCGGGCTCTACTGGCACTTTATCGACATTGTCTGGATTTATCTCTTTGCGCTGCTCTACCTGATCAGCAGGCATTGACCAACGGGTGAGCCGCAGAGGGAAAAGCGGCAAAGAAATAGGCAGAAGGAAGAGTGGCAGAAGAAAGAGCGGCGGAAGGAAGAACGGCATGAACGAGCAAAACGAAGGCGCGCCTCACATCATCGGCCCCAGAGTCTACGTGGTGATTCTTTTTGCGCTGCTGGCGGGCACGGCGCTCACCGTCGCGGCGTCGTTTGTGGACCTGGGCGCGTGGCATCTGACCCCCACGCTGACCATCTCGTGGAATCCGGTGGTGGCGCTGGCCATCGCCACGAGCAAGGCCGTGCTGGTGGTGCTCTACTTCATGCACGTCCGGTACAGTTCAAAGCTGACCTGGCTGGCCATCGTCGCCGGCATCTTCATGTTCCTGACCCTGATTCTGATGACGCTCTCGGATTACGTCAGCCGGGCCTGGGGAAACTGGTAGGGCGGAGTTCGGTTTAGAGCATTTTCACTGTGGCGACGGGAGCCGTCGGAGTTGCGCCGCCGCAGGCCATGCAACTGTCCCGTTTCTGGACTATAATTCAGAAAATTTCAATCCCGGAAACTGCGCGTTTCACACGTTCTAATCCATTTGGATTTCGACCAGGTCCCCCTGGATGATGAGAGGGAGGGACGCCGGAACCTAAATCTGGAATTGCACCCTGATCTGGAGCCGCACTCTGGAGTTGTCTTTCAGAGCTGTGCCCCAGAGCTGGCTTTCCAGAGTTCCTCTCAGGACGCGTGTGAGCATTTTTTGGACTCTTCAGCGGCTTTGCGGTGAACCTGCCCCTCGGGGCGGGGCGGGAAAGTGTGCATTCGCGCATCGGGGGACGGGGCGCGGCTTTTTCCGGGCCGGAAAAGGCCGACTGACTGGGAAATGGCTTGCAGCGCTGGCGCTGGCGTCGATGGCGGCGCTGTTCGCCGGGGCGCAGGAAACGCTTGTGGCGCAAACGACCGCTGCGGACCAAGGAACAGGCGCGGCGCAAGCAGCAATTGCGGCCAGGGCGGCGGCGCGGCGGAGCAATCTGCCTCCGCAGGTGGTGCAGGCCGAGCGGTTTCTGGCGCAGCGCGGCTGGCGGCGAAGCTCGGCAAACGGCGGGACTGGCGGCGGGAGGCAGTTCTGGGCGGGAGCCGGGAGCCTGAGCCGGCGTGCGGCTGCCGCGCAGCCTCTGGCTCAGTCGCTGGCGCAGAGCGGCGCAACCTGGCAGCCGCTGGGGCCCACGGCCGTTCTGTCGCAGAGCTTCGGTTTGGTTACGGGGCGCATTTCGTCGCTGGCGCTGGACCCGTCGGACGTGAACGGCAACACGCTTTATGTGGGAACCACCGGCGGCGGCGTCTGGAAGTCGCAGAATGCGGACACCTCCGTCTCCGCCAATGTCAGCTTTGTGCCCCTGACCGACGATCTGCCGGCGATGAGCGACGTCGAGGACGCCTCCATCAGCATTGGCGCCGTGACCGTGCAGCCGGGCGGAACGGGAGTGATTCTGGCCGGCACGGGCGATCCCAACGACGCGCGGGACTCCTACTATGGCGGGGGAATCCTGCGCTCGGCCGACGGCGGAACGACCTGGAGCCTGATTCCCTCCACGCCCGTCACTTCGACGCCGGTTTACAGCTTCGATGGGGAGGGATTTGCCGGTTTTGCCTGGAGCACGGTGAGTCCAGACCTGGTGGTGGCCGCGGTCTCGCAGGCCTACGACGCCTCGCTGGTCAACGCGGTCTGGCCCGGCGCAAGCTACGAGGGGCTTTACTACTCGACCGACGGCGGGGCCACCTGGTCGCTGGCCACCATCACGGACGGATCCGGAGGGGACGTGCAGGGGCCAACTGACGCTTTTGTCTCTCCCGACGGAAATGCGGCGACCTCGGTGGTGTGGAACCCGGTGCGCAATTTATTCATTGCGGCGGTGCGCTACCACGGCTACTACCAGTCCTCGGACGGCAAGACCTTTACGCGCATGACCGATCAGCCGGGGACGAATCTGGCGGCCAGCGCGGGTTACTGTCCCACCAATGCGGGCGGCAGCACGGGCTCGACCGGCTGCCCCATCTTCCGCGGCACGCTGGCGGTGAATCCGGAGACCGGCGACACCTTCGCCTGGACGGTGGACGTCGACAACCAGGACCAGGGAATCTGGCAGGACGTGTGCGCGGCGGCGAACAACGCCTGCGCCAGCTCGACGCTCACCTTCGCCCAGCAATGGGGTACAGCGGCGCTGGAGACGAGCACATCGCTGGGCACGGCCACCATCGAGAACAGCGATTACAATCTGGCGCTGGCGGCGGTTCCCTCCGGGCAGGAGACGATGCTGCTGGCCGGGGCCAACGACCTGTGGCAGACGAACTGCCCCTACTCGCAGGGTTGCAGGTGGCGCAACACCACCAATTCGACCACCTGCATGAGCGCCGGGGTGGGGGAATACCAGCACGCGCTGGCCTGGAATGCGAGCAATCCGCTGGAGATTTTTGTGGGCAACGACAGCGGGCTGTGGCGCTCCGTGGACGGAATCAGCGAGAGCACGCTGGCCACGCCGGAGCCGGAGTGCTCCTCGACCGACGCCTCTCACTTTCAAAATCTGAACGGAAGCCTGGGTTCGCTGGCCGAGGTGGTCAGTATGTCGCAGGCCGGAGCGACGCCCTACACGATGATGGCCGGCCTGGGGGCGAATGGAACGGCGGGCATGGCGAGCACCACCGCGGCGACGACCGACTGGCCGGAGATCCTGGGCGGCGAGGGCGGACCGGTGGCGATCGACCCGGTGAACCCAACCAACTGGTACGTGAATAATGCGGCGGGAGTCTCGATCAATCTGGGCACGCCGCCGGAGGGAAGCACACCGGGGGCCTTCAGCGCCGTGCTCGATGTGACGACCGATCCGGGTGCGCTGACGACTACCGGCGCGGATGTGGTTCGGGATGGGCTGAGCATGGCCGTCGAGCCGCCTTATGCGCCGGCGACCTTTCTGGTGGACCCGCTGGACAGCACAAAGCTTCTGATCGGAAGCTGCCGGATGTGGCGCGGGCCGGCCAGCGGCATGGGCTGGAGCGCGGCCAACGCCATCAGCGGCATTCTCGATGGCATCGCGGGCGATGACGATTGCATGGGCAACGCCCTCATTCGTTCGATGGCCGCGATGGCGCTGCCCATCTCGACCGCGCTGCCCGCGGGCGGCGAGGTGGTCTATGTGGGGATGTACGGCGCGGCAAATGGCGGCGCAACCCTGCCCGGCCACGTGCTGCGCGCGACCTATGACTCGGCCACTACCAGTTGGTCTGCCTGGATTGACGTGACGGCGCTGAATGCGGTCAGCAACGACACGCACACGATGAATTACTACGGGCTGGACATCTCCAGCATCTTCATCGACCCGCTGGACACCACCGGAGAGACGGTCTACGTGACCGTGGCGGGGATTCCGACGCCGTTGAAAGAGGTGCAGACGCTCTACGGCTCGGCCGACGGCGGGGCGCACTGGACGGCTTTGACCGCCAATCTGCCCTCGGCTCCGGCCAACAGCCTGGTGGTGGACCCTGGCAGCTCCAGCACGGTCTATGTCGCCACCGACGCCGGAGTGTACGCCACACAGGCGATTGGCTCCTGCACAAATGCCGCTGCCGGTTGCTGGGCGCCGCTGGGAAGCGGGCTGCCGAATGCGCCGGTGGTTGAACTCAGCGCCGAACCGGCCTCCGCCAGCGTGCACAATTTAATTGCCGCCACCTACGGCCGCGGCATCTGGACGACCGCCCTGCTGGGAGCGGGCGGAGCTGGGACAGGTCCGGCGACCGACACGCTCTCGACCACCGTGCTGAGCTTTCCCAATACGGAAGTCAGGCAGCTCTCGGCGGCTGAGTACGTGACGCTGACCAACAGCGGCGGCGTGGCGCTGACCTCGATTGCCGTTTCAGTGAGCGGCGCCTTCACGGAGACGGACCCGTGCACCGCCAACCTGGCGGCGAACTCCAGTTGCACGATCAGCGTGCAATTTGCTCCCACGGCGGCCGGATACCAGACCGGCACACTGACCATCGCGGATGAGTTGCGGACGCAGACGGTGGCTTTGAGCGGCACCGGCATCGCTGCGCCGGCGCTGGCTGTCAACCCAACAAGCCTGAGCTTCAGCGCGACGGTGGGCGATGCCAGCTTGCCGCAGACGCTGACGGTGACCAACACCGGCGGCGCTCCACTGGCCAATGTGGGCTTTCAGATTACCGGGCAGTCGGCGGCCAGTTTCTCGACCGGCACGACCACCTGCGGCGCAACGCTGAGCAACGTGAGCGGCCAGAACAGTTGCACGGTCGCGGTTATCTTCACCCCGGCCGCGGCGGGCGGGTCCACGGCCTCACTGACGGTCTCCTCTTCAACCTCTGGCGTCGCGGCGGTAGCCGTGCCGCTCACCGGCTCAGGCCAGACCTTGGCCGGGCTTAACGTGAGCCCGGCGCAGTTGGTCTTTTCCATCGTCGCGCCGGGGAAGACGAGCGCGACCCAGACGGTGACCGTCACCAACAACGGCACGGCGGCGGCCACTTTGCTCACTTTCACGGTTACATCGCCCTTCAGCCTGGTGCAGGTCACAAATCCCTGCGGCACGAGCCTGGCCGCCGGGGCAAGCTGCTCGGTCGGGGTGGTTTTTGCGCCCGCTCTCGACGGGAGTTTCACCGGTACGCTGACCATCGCATCGCCGTCGCTGGCCTCCCCGGCCGTGGTGCCGCTCAGCGGCACGGGCGGTGTGCCGGGCTCGGTTCAGTTCCAGCCCAATCCGCTGACCTTCGCGCAGACGGGGGTGGGTTTGACCAGCGGCGCCAGCACCGTGACGATCACCAATCCCGATAGCGTGACCAGTCTGCAAAACCTCACGATCATAGCCTCGACGGGCTTTCTAAAGGTTCCCGGCACCTGCGGCACGACGCTTGCGCCCCTGGCCAGTTGCACAGTTGGCGTCGAATTTACGCCCGCCAGCGCGGGAACGCAGAGCGGAGCCCTGACCGTCACCGACAGTGTGCTGACGGCAGGTTCGGCGCTGGCGCTCTCGGGGATGGGCTTTGACTTCGCCCTTTGCTTCGGAAACAGTACTGCGCCTTGCGTCACCTCGTCCACCCAGACCATCGCCAACGGCCAGATCGCCGACTACACCCTGACGATTGCTCCGCTCGATGGCTCTCAGGGCTCGTTCACCCTCCAGTGCGGCACGCTGCCCGCGTATTCCTCCTGCACCTTCAACCCCACCAGTCCAACGGCTTACTCCGGTGCGTCCGTTTACGAAACCGTGGAGATTGCCACCGGCCTGACTCAGACTTCCACCAACTCCTCGCGCCCACCGGTGTGGCCCGTCCTTCCCTTGGCCTGCGGATTGGCGCTCGTGCCCTTCGGCCTGGCGCGGCGGCGCAGGGCGCTCTTGCTGGTTGCGTTGCTGGCCATCCTGGCGGGCGGCGTCTCCAGTTGCACCTCCTCGCAGATCATCAAGGGCAGCGGCAGCGGTGGTGGCAGCAGCGGTTCGGGCGTTACCCCGGCGGGAACCTACTCGATCCCAGTCACGGTGACCTCGAACGGCATTTCGCACTCGATTACCCTCACGCTTACCGTGGATTGACGCGCCGCCGAGGCAGAGCGCGGACGAAAACCGCTATACTCTTTCTTCGGGCTTTTGCCGGAAACGGCCGCGACGGACCGCTCCGAAGCCGCTATGGGGGACAAGCAGGGAATGACCGCCAAAGTAACCGTGGAAGATGTGGAGCGGGTGGCCGAGTTGGCTAACCTCGAGCTCAAGCCGGAGGAGACTCCGGCGATGCTGCGCGATTTGAACGCTATTTTGGAGTACGTGGCCGAGTTGAACGAGTTGGACACCTCCGGCGTGACGCCGCTGGCCCAGGTGAGCGAGTTGGTTGGCGGGTTGCTCGATGGCTCTGGCAAATCCCAACTGCGCGCCGATCAGACCTTGCCCTCGCTCGATCGCGCCACCGTGATGGCCCAGGCTCCAGAGACTGACCAGGTCTTCTTCAAGGTTCCCAAGGTGATCGAGCGCTAGAGGCTGCGCGCGGCGGAATTCTTGATCCGGCCAGATTGGGATTTGTGGTTTCCCACCCTGGCCGCAAGGGATCAGGAAGCAGGTCCCCTCGACTCCGCTCAGGGCAGGCTTTCGACTCCGCTGCGCTCCGCTCAGGATGACAGCGGTGAGAGTGGGGGCATCCGGTGCGGCGGAATGGGAAACAGGCCGCCAATAGATCGAAGTCAGCCGGGAAACGAAGCCAAAAGGAAACGAAGCTAAAAGAGAGGAAAGCTCGATTGTCCAGCGAAGCCAAATCAGCTGAAAACTACGTGGAAATGCCAAAAAATCTGGCCGAATTGCGCGCCGGGATTGTTGCGGGCACGACCAAGGCTGCCGATCTTGCCTCCAGCTATTACGAGCGGATCGAGAAGATAAATCCGCGCCTGAACGTCTACCTCAGCCTGACCAGAGAGCGCGCCCTCGCGCAGGCCGCGCGCGTGGACGAGATGGCCGCCAAGGGCGATCCGCTGCCCCCGTTGGCCGGCATTCCGATGGGCATCAAGGACGTGCTGGTGATGCAGGGCTCGCCGTCCACGGCGGGGTCGAAGATTCTGGAAGGCTACTGTCCGCCCTATGACGCCACCCCCGTCTCCAAACTGGAAGCGGCGGGCGCGGTGCTCTTGGGCAAGCTGAACTGCGACGAGTTCGCCATGGGTTCCTCGAATGAGAATTCGGCCTACGGGCCGGTGCGCAACCCGGTGGACACGGAGCGGGTTCCGGGCGGGTCGAGCGGCGGCTCGGCGGCGGCCGTGGCGGCCAATCTGGCCGTGGCCACGCTGGGCTCCGACACCGGCGGCTCGATTCGCCAGCCGGCCAGCTTTTGCGGAGTGGTGGGCGTGCTGCCGACCTACGGGCGCGTCTCGCGTTACGGACTGATCGCCTACGCCTCTTCGCTGGACCGCGTGGGGCCGTTGGCGGCCAATGTGCGCGACGCCGCCACGCTGCTGGGCGTCATCGCCGGCCACGATCCAAAAGACGCCACCAGTTCCACGGCTCCCGTGCCTGATTACGCCGCCGAGAGCGACAAGCCGCTCAAAGAACCGGGGAAAGCTGGGCTGCGCATCGGCGTTCCGGCCGAGTACTTCGCCGAGGGGCTCGACGCCGAGGTGAGGGCGAAGATCGAGGCGGGCATTCACGCGCTGCAGGCGGCGGGCTGCACCGTGAAGCCGGTCTCCCTGCCGCACACCCGCTACGCCATTCCGACCTATTACCTGGTGGCCACGGCCGAGGCCAGCGCCAACCTGGCGCGCTTTGACGGCGTCCGCTACGGCTACCGTTCGCCCGCCTCGGAGACTCTCTCCGATATGTACCGGCACTCCCGCGACGAGGGCTTCGGCGCCGAGGTCAAGCGGCGGATTCTGCTGGGAACCTACGCGCTTTCAGCCGGTTATTATGACGCCTACTACCTGAAGGCCCAGCAGGTGCGGCGCCTTTTGGCCGAGGAGTTCCTGCGCGCCTTTGCCGAGGTGGACGCGATTGTGACTCCCACCTCGCCCGTGCCGCCTTTCAAGCTGGGCGAGAAGACCGGCGACCCGCTGGCCATGTACCTGGCCGACATCTACACGGTCACCGCCAATCTGGCCGGCATCTGCGGCGTGAGCGTTCCCTGCGGCGCGACCAAGGCTGGCTTGCCGGTGGGGATGCAGATTCTGGCCGCGCACCTGAATGAAGCCGCAGCCTTCCGTGTGGCGCGGGCGGTGGAGGCGGCGGGGCTTTAGGAGCAGACAGCATGAACAAGGGTTTGGGCATTGCGGCGATAGTCTTGGCGGCGCTTGTGGCTGCGGCTCCGGCGGCGCAGGCTTCGCCGCGCAAGGTGCATTCAGTGGTGCTGGGCGCGGCCAAGCGCGTGCCGTACTCGAAGGCCGGCGATCCGGCCGGCGCGGCCGCCGGTGAAGATTCATTGAAGATTCGCGGCCTGCTAGTGGACGGCTTTCTGAAGGAGTGGACCAGCGGCGAGGCGCACGACGTGACCGACCGCAGCTTTGTGGTCAGGCGCGTGATCCGGGTGAACGATTCGCTGCCCGGCGACAAGCAGGGCCATTGGGTCTGGCAGCGCGGCCCCTGGCTGCTGGTGGATCGCGTAAAGGGCCACATCGTCGCCCTCAAGCTGCCCGACTACGATCCTGGCGTGAGCCAGGTGAGCTGGTTCCGCGATTATGGAGCCTACTGCGGCCTGAACGCCAGCGGCAAGAGCCTTTATGCCGTGGTCGCCCAGGTGGCGGCGCGCAAGCCGGTGCTGGCCAAGAAACTGGCGGCTTTTGACCCTGAGAACCACTCCGGCCCGGTCTGCGGACCTGCCGAGTGGCAGCGGGAGCCGTTGCGCGTCACCTTTCATCCCACCGGCAAGGACGCGGTGAGCTTCGACGTCGTTCCCGGCTCGGCGGTGCTGGTCGAGGACGCGGGCGACGAGCCGGAGACTCCCGCGGCTGCCTCCAAGTAGCGTGGATTCCCAGCCTTTGAAATCGGGATCCTTCAACTTTGCTTAGTACTACAGTTGTAAAGTGAAGATTCTGGAGGGAGCAGGGGGCTTCAGCCCCTTGAATGAGAGCGAATGAGCAGGGCCTTGAGGCCCGGGCTGCTGACGAGGGGGAAGACTACCGTCTGCGGCCGGCCTTGAAGAAATTCCAGAGGAACCAGAGCATGAAGACCTCGGCGATCGCAAGAGGAATGGACACAAGCCAGTCGCGATAAGAACTGCTCATACAAGCCGTCCTTTCCCGCTTTCCAGCGCACAGGACGTGGTCGGAGGGTGCGCCACTAGCGGAATACATCTAAACTCCAGCAGACGCCTGAGACGATAAGAATGAAGTAATCGACCTGTAAGGGCTTTATAAGCGGCGAAAAAAGCTCATGGGGCTTCGCCGGTGAGTCCCGGCGCTGGAGAAGTCAGAATGTGGTACGCCTTGACACGCCCCCGGCCGCGCGTATCTTATCTTACTAGGCGCTCTTTTGGAATCCAGCGGGGATGGACGCGGAGAAATCGGCGTAGTCTCCTAATCCTGGCTTTCCCGGGAGGGCTGTGTCGAAGAGGAAGCAGACGGCAGTTGGGTTGCGGTTGGGTGTGCGGGTATGGGATTTTGAATCCCGTTCCAGGCAAGCGGCAACCGGGATTTCCTTTCACCGTCTGGGCCAGAGGCAGGCAGCGGCCTGAGCCGTCTGGCTCGTTCCCGGAGACAAATTTTATCGGGGCTTCGGCGGATTGCCGGGTGTGCCTGCGTCCTGAAGGGTGGGGTTTTGCAGCCCAGGGATGAGTAAAGGATGAGTGTGGTAACGAATTGTGCAGTATCCGCGCTGATGCACCTGGCCGGGGCTGGAAGCAACCTTCCTTTGCTCCTGATTGTGCCCATGTTCCTGTTGATGTACCTGATGATGATCCGCCCACAGCAGAAGAAGCAAAAACAGTGGCAGGCAATGCTGGCCGGCATCAAGGCGGGCGACCGGATTACCACTGCGGGCGGCATTCGCGGCATCATCCTCTCCATCAAGGACGATGTGATCGTGATCCGCGTGGCGCCGGACAATATCAAGATGGAAGTGGCCAAGAACGCGATCGCCTCGGTCACGACCCAGGATGGGCTTTCGGGATCTTAAGTTTTTTAACAAATTTTAGTTTTTTTGACTGACTTTCTGCTTTTTTTAACCGAGAAACGGGACGATGAAGAAGAATCTCAACAATAAAATTGCCCTGATTGCCGCAGTGCTGGTGATTTGCGTCTACGGCATCTTCGGGGTGCCTTCGGGCTTCACCGGCAAGGCCCTGACGGAGGCCATGACCAAGCGGATTCACCTTGGCCTGGATCTGCGCGGCGGCGTTCACCTGATTTTGCAGGTGGTGGTTGCGGATGCGGTCAACGCCGAGACGGACAACATGGTGGCGCGCGTTCAGCAGGATCTGAAGACGGCTGGCCTGGGCTTCTCGCAGATTTACAAGCCCGATCCGGCCCGGCCGGAGGTGATCCGCGTGGAGGGAACGGCGGCTGGCAAGGCCAGCGACGTGCGCTCCGCGCTGGAGGCCAAGTACTCGAATGAATACGATGTGACCGGCGGCGGGACCGACTCCAGTTTCACGCTGACCATGAAGCCCTCCATCGAAACGGCTCTGGAGAAGAAGACCGTTCAGCAGACCATCGAGGTCATCCGCGACCGCGTGGACACGCTGGGCGTCACGGAACCGGTGATTCAGGAGTATGGCCTGGGCGACAACCAAATCCTCGTTGAGCTGCCCGGCATCGACGACCTCGACCGGGTCAAGAGCATCATCCAATCCACGGCCCGGCTGGAGATTCACGCCGTGATCGGCGGACCCTATAAGGACGACCAGGAGGCGGCGGCCAGCGTGGGCGGCGCGGTTCCACCCGATGAGGAGCTGGTTCATGGTTCCGGTACGGTGGGCGGCGGCTCGGACTCCGACAGCGTCTATCTTGTGCGCCGTGTCTCGGTGGTCTCCGGCACGGATTTCCGCTCCGCCGAGCCGGGAACCGACCAGAACGGCCGCCGGAACGTGCGCTTTACGCTGACCAATGAGGCGGGCGACAAGTTCTACGATTACACCAGCAAGAACGTGGGCCAGAGCATGGCGGTGGTGATGGGCGGCCAGGTCAAGGAAGTGGCCACCATCCAGAGCGCCATTCGCGACTCGGGCGAGATTACCGGCAGCTTCAGCCCGGAGGAGGTCGAACTCCTGTCGAAGATGCTGCGCACGGGCGCTCTTCCGGCCTCGCTGAATTATTTGGAAGACCGCACCGTGGGCGCGTCGCTGGGCGCCGATTCCATCCGCCAGGGCGTTATGGCGGCCATCGTGGGCGTACTGCTGGTGATGGCCTTTATGCTGGTCTATTACAAGGGTTCGGGCATCAACGCCGATCTGGCGCTGTTTCTGAACCTGGTGATTCTGCTGGGCTTCATGGGCTTTTCCAGCGCTACGCTGACCTTGCCGGGCATTGCCGGAGTCATTCTCACCATTGGTATGGGCGTGGACTCGAATGTGCTGATCTTCGAGCGTATCCGGGAAGAGATGCGCGCCGGCAAAGCGCCCTCGGCGGCCGTTGACCAGGGTTTTGCCCACGCCTGGACCACGATTTTTGACACGCACGTCACCACCATTGTCTCGGCGGCCATTCTGTTCATGTTCGGCTCGGGGCCGGTGAAGGGATTTGCCACCACGCTGACTATCGGTCTGGCGGCCAATCTGTTCACGGCGGTCTTTGTCTCGCGGGTGATCTTCGACGCCCACTTGAACAAGATGAAGCCCGGAGAACTGGTGTCCATTTAGATTTTTGGCGCAAAGGCTGCCCGATAGCCATAGATGGACGGCAGCGAAAAACATTAAGAACGCTGGGGCCCGCAGGGGCTTCAGCCTCCCAGGAAGCGGAGATAACCAGTGGAATTGTTTCGTGGCGTAAATGTGGATTGGCTGAGGTTGAAGTGGTACTTCCTCGCCTTTTCAATGATCTTCAGCGTGGCCGGTCTCATCTCGATGGGTATGCATATGCGCGCCATCGGCAGCCCGGTTCCCCTCGGCGTGGACTTCCGCGGCGGTACGCAGGTGCAGGTGCAGTTCACCCAGGCCCCGGACACGAACAAGATTCGCCAGGCCACCGAGGCAGCCGGCATCAGCGGCGCCAGCATTCAGAACTACGATGAGGCCAGCCAGAACGAGGTGCTCATCAGCCTGCCGGAGCAGCACGACGAGACTTCGCTCGACAGGGGCCGCCAGCAGATCGTCGATGCGCTGCAGGCGCACTACGGCAACCCCTTCACCGTGCGCAACGTGCAGGTGGTCGGCCCCACGGTGGGCAAGCAGTTGGAGAAGCAGGCCCTGCTGGCCACGCTCTACTCGATGCTGGGCATGCTGGTCTACCTCTGGTTCCGTTTCCAGTTGATCTACGGCGTGGCGGCCGTGGTGGCCTGTTTCCACGACACGCTGATCACCGTGGGCGCCTTCGCCTTGACCAACCGGGAGATCAGCCTGACCGTCATTGCGGCCATTCTGACCCTGGTCGGCTACTCGATGAACGACACCATTGTCGTCTTCGACCGCATTCGGGAAAACCTGCGCTTGAGTCGGCGCGAGTCGCTGCCCGATGTGGTCAACCGCAGTATCAATCAGACCCTGAGCCGGACCGTGCTCACTTCGGGACTCACCTTTTTGACGGTTTTGTCCCTTTACGTCTTCGGCGGCGAGGTGCTGCGCAACTTCTCCTTTGCGCTGGTGGTGGGAATTCTTATCGGCACGTATTCGTCGATTGCCGTGGCCGCGCCGATGCTGGTGGCTTGGCAGCAGTGGCGCGCCAGCCGGGGTAAGGCGGTGGTTCTTCCAGCCGCAAAACGCGCCAGGGCATAGTGGCGTGACGGTCATATTGCAGGAGGGGTGGCGTTCCAAGCGGAATCGTGGTTTTGTTACAGGCGGTTAACGCGTTGGTGCTAGGGTTTTTTACGTCCGGGAACAATTTTCTTTCGCCGGTGTGTGAACAGAGTGTAAGCGAAGACCTGATTCGAGGCTGGCCATGTTTGAAGATTCCACGTTTGAATCCGGAGGCAGGATCAAGAGCAAGAGCGGACGCTGGGCGGTCGTGACGGGCCTCATCAACGCCTCGATTCTGCTGCTTATGGTTCTGATTCCGCTGATCTACCCCGAGGCGCTGCCTA